>Ga0210405_10001073_pt1 | contig 32917 bp, 28 predicted proteins | sample IncBWH11MmetaG_FD_155492 | JGI IMG/M metagenome (GOLD analysis project Ga0210405, IMG submission 155492) | Forest soil microbial communities from Barre Woods Harvard Forest LTER site, Petersham, Massachusetts, United States - Inc-BW-H-11-M | ecosystem: Environmental > Terrestrial > Soil >...
TTGACGAGATTTCCCAGGAACTCCGCAGCCAGTATACGCTGGGCTATTATCCGACAAACCCGGCGCAGGACGGAAAATTCCGCAAAGTCAAAGTCGAAACCGCCGAAAAGGATTTGAAGGTTCTCACCCGCAAAGGCTACTACGCCCCCAAAGGATAAAACTCGTGATTCGGATGGCGTTCCGATTCTTACTGTTTTCTGCTCTTTGGTTGCACGGTTTCGGGCCATCCACAGCGGTCGGACGAACTCCGGTTGCTTCAAGTCCCTCAACCACTTCTCCCAATGACGAAACTGCTGTTCCAGGGCTTCGCGTGTTGGATTTGATCGTCCTAGACAAGAACGGCCGGCCTGTCACCGATCTCAAACCCGAAGAACTCCGGCTCGTTGAAAACAAAGTAGAGCAAAAAATCAAATCGCTTTCTCCCGCCCGCGAGCGGCTCACCATCGGACTGTTCTTCGATATAAGCGGAAGCCGTCGTGCCGACAAATCCATAGATGAAGAAACCAGACTGGCGACCGAGTTCTTGCATTCCATCTGGCATGAAGGAGATACTGCATTCGTGCTGGCCTTCAGCAATGAAATGCACGTTGCAGCCCAGCCGTCGCAGAAACTGGAAGATGTCGACGAGGGTTTAAGAAAAATCTCGGAGGCAGCATATTGGGGACCCACTGCCCTCTACGATGCACTTTGTTTGGCATTGACACCTGAGAAGCTTGCTGGCACTCCGGGCCGCAAGGTGTATGTGGTTTTTAGCGATTTTGAAGACAACTCCAGCAGGAATAAAGCTGAGAACGTTCTCGATGTTGCCCGCAAAGGTGGCGTCTCCATTTTTCCAGTGATCCTCAGCGAAGGTTTCGGTGGTGGCTATTCAAAGCGAATCGAAAAGCGCAGTCGTGAGCAAGCCCTTAAGATTGCCGATGAATCTGGCGGAGAAGTTCTGATTCCTGAGTCGCACAAACAACTTGGACAGATCTTTCAGCGGCTCACCGCTGATTTGGAGTCCGCCTACCGGATAATTTATCTGCCCTCCACTCCAAGTTCACAAGACAAGGGCAAGCGAGGCAGGCTGAAACTTCAAACCACTAGGGCCGGCGTCGAGATCCTATACCCAAAAGACTAAACTCCGATCTCCTTCGCAAGAGACGTCGCCCAATCCGTCTGATAAATCCCTCAAGCAATCAGAAATTAAGAGTCAGTGATGTTCGCAACAATCGCCGGGAGCGCCCGATGCCTTGGCGGGCTGCACGTAGTCCGCTTTCGCGTCCACCTGGTACGACTGGTCATACTTGTCGTGGTGGCGCACCCAGGCCATGCCGTGTTTCAAGCCCTCTTCGTCGCGGCCCTTGGGGGTAAGGTCAAGCCAGTTGTACGCGCCGATGAGGATTTCCAGGCCGCGGGCGTAGCTGGAATAGGTGTGGAAGATGTTGCCGGCCGCGTCCTTGTAGAAAACGCTGGTGCCCGGCCGCTCTTCACTCGGGAATTTCTGCATCGAATAGTTGTAGTACACCTCGCCTTTCTCCAGCTCCTCCTTGGTCATGGACACCTGATAGTCGTAGTTGAAGTCACTGCCGTTTGACGAGACCCAATGGAATCGCCAGCCCATGCGATTCTTGAAGGCTTCGATCTGCGCCAGCGGCGCTCGCGAAACCACCGCCAGCCGCACGTCCCTTGCCGCCAGGTGCACCACGCTGCCATCAATATGATCGGAAATGAACGAGCAACTCGGGCAGCCTTCGTTCCAGTCGGGGCCGAACATGAAGTGATACACAATCAGTTGGCTCCTGCCGCCGAAGAGATCGGCCAGCGTCTCCTTGCCTTTCGGTCCATCGAATACGTATGGTTTCTCTACTTTTTCCCAGGGCAGTTCGCGGCGTTGCCGGCTCAGTTGGTCACGCAGCCGCGAGAACTCTTTTTCCTTCTTTAACAATTCCTTTCGCGCGGCGATCCATTCCGCCGGTGTCACAACCTTTGGGTGTTCCGTTGCTCTCGTTGCCATAACTAATTCTCCTTTCTGATTCGTCCACTTTCCACGGAAGTACGGGTGCCGCCGGAATTACGCGGCAAACAGCGTCTCAGTGAATGCGGGAGCCCGGCAAAGCTTTGCCACAGCAGCTCCCGCACTGTGTCAGCGTTTAGCTGAAAACAGAACGGCCTCGAGTTTGAGCTCTAGCTAGCTGCCGCCTGCGCCTTGGGTGCCTGCGTTGCCTGTTGCATCTGCGCGAGCACCTTGCGAATAGCTTCGTTGGAGCCCGGGCTGCGCTTCTCGCGCCAAGCTTCGAGGCGCTTGCATTGTTCTTCAAGGTTGGCGAGGAAGTTCGGGCTGCTGAACATGGCGCGCCATGCAGCCAGCACCGGCTTCACCTGTTCAAATACAGCCCATTGTTCCCCGTTGCTTTCGAAGAAGAATTCTTCGTCAATTAAACCGCGGTTTACGATGCTGGCCACCATCTCCCAATAGCCAAGCACCATGCGCATGTAGGTATTTTCCTTGCTGCCCGGAGGGCATATGTGTATCAAGTCCTCCGCTGTTTTCACGTGAAAGTTGGCCGAGAACCAATCCCGCGCTTCTCTCAGCTTCGGCTCGCGCCGATCCTCGTACAGCCGCAACATCAAATTCACCTGCTCGTTCGTTACTTGGCCCATGTTTCCTCCTTTGGATTTGCCTTCTGAACTGATTCCTTTGCGCTGTTCTTCGCACGCAACTTCATCACCACGAGCGCGGTCAATCCGCCGGTGGACATCAGGCTTCCGGCCATCAGCGCTGCGCTGCCGATGCAAAATGGACACATCGGTTCCTCCTCTTGCCGCGTCGCCGTTCAATGCGAACGCGACGCTTCCGCCCTCTTCCGCACGGCCTCGTGGATAAAGGACCAGCCCTTCGAAACTCCTTTTCGGTGGTCATCCAGAATCAGTCCCAGCGCCGTGTGATGAAAAGTGAGAAGCGTTCCGCCATCTTTCTCGCTCAAGCGGTACTGGACATTCGATACGACCGGATAAGACATGAATAATGGCCCGGTGATTTCAAGCAGCGTCGGCCGCTTGATGGCCTGCACCACTCCCCAAAAGTGGCCATTGTTGCCGCCGAGGTCGCGGTACCACCTGCCGCCCGGCCACGCCTCGAGCTTCATCGGCATGGGCCCGCTCTCCGGACCTTCGTTGTGCGGCCCCAATTGCTCCAGCAGAGCGGCAAATGTCGCGTCCAAAGACGCGCGCACGGGGATTTCCTCCGTGATGCCCAACGTTAAATCCTCAATTCTTGTTGCTGTCGAAATCATTTTTCCTCCCTGGAATGAAGTTTGGTCTCGAATCGTTTGACGGATTGTTTTTCCCTTCGGCGCGTTCCTTGATGCGGCTCAATTGATGACGCCAGAAGCGCTCGAATGTTTCCGTCCACTCGTGAAGCGGACGGATGGCCTCGGCGTTGGTTCGATAGAGCATACGCCGGCCATCGCGCCGCACGTTGACGAGTCCCACCTCGAGCAAGACGCGCAGGTGCTTCGAAACTGACGGCTGCTCCAGCCCCAGCGAATCCACAATCTCACCCACGGGCCGCTCCTGAAGCGCGAGATAGCTCAGGATCGCCCGCCGCCGCGGCTCCGCCACGGCATTAAACGCATCCGAAGTTGTCGCCGCCCTTGCCATGAAGCAACAATACATGCCCATATGGGAATATGTCAAGCATTTTTTTCCAAAGGGGCTACGCCCCCCAGGATGCCGAATACGGGGCCGAAGCCGCAGGAGCCTTCCGGGCTGACGCATGCCAAATAACGCGGGGAAGGGAGCGATGACCGAACTGAGTGGGGAGCGTCAAAAAGGGCAGGGACCTCGAGGAGGCTCGATGAATATTCGCAAACTGTTGCTGGTTGTTCTGCCGTTGTTGGTCTGTCCTACGATCAAGGCCCGCGGAGACGGTCTATCCGCGGAAGATATCGCGAAAATAAAACAGGTACATAGCAAGTACGAAGAGGCTTGGCTCACGGGAGATGCGGATAGGGTGCGCGCCCTGTTCACGGAGGACTGTGTGCTGCTGCCGCCGCATGGAGATACACCGCGGATCGGGCAAAAGGGATTGAACGAATACTGGTTTGCACCGGGTACTCCGCCGACGCAGATCACAAAACTGTTGGTGACACCGCAGAGTATCGGCGGCGACGGGCAGATCGCCTATGTGTGGGGAACGGACGAAGTAGCATGGACGACAGTGCAGGACGGCAAGACGACTCGCGCCGCACACAAAGGCATATTCTTGAATGTGCTGCGGAAGCAGGCGGATGGCGAGTGGAAACTATCGCACCATATGTGGGATGACGCGGTTGAGCGTCGTTGAGTTGCTGGAGTGATGGACCGGGTACGGCTTCCGCAAGGTTAGCCATCCATCGACGGAGCCAAAAGGAAAATTCTTCCAACTCTTTTCTTCCTCACTTGCCCTGCGAAGTTAGACCGTCAGAAGAATTGTGCAGGCGTTCGAGGAAAGGTTTGCCTGTGTTCTTCAGCTTTTCTTCGAGGCGCGCAGTGCAATCGCAATCGCCGCAGGCCCACGGCTCGGAGCCATTTTCGTCGCGGCATTTGCGGCGGTCGTGGGCGTCCTGCACTTTGACCAGATCAAAATACTCTTCCCAGTAAGGGCGCTCTTCCTGAAGCGGTGTGGGGCAGTAACAGACTTCCACCCAGCGCACCGTCTCGTCGGCACAGACCCTCGCCTCGTTCATATTGCGCAGGTATTCGTCCCCGGCGATTGAGCCTGCGCCCAGCGTGCCGCGCTCAATCGCTTCCGCCAGCATCCGCTGGCAACCATCTTTCACCCGCGCTCGCACCAGATATCGCTTAGTCTATCGATGACCATCTCCAGTCAGACGCCGCGAACCCAAATTTACCATCGAACCGGGCAGAATTGCTCCCAACACTCATCAGGTGCGAAGTTCTATTCCCTATTCCACCGTCCCCCTTTCTTCCGACCCAATTGACCGCAATCGCCCGACCGTCTACCATCCTTCCTTCATTCCGCACCGATGCTCAACGAAACCATCGCCCACTACCGCATCCTTCGCCAGCTCGGCAAAGGCGGAATGGGCATCGTCTACGAAGCGGAAGACACCAAACTGGGTCGCCGCGTGGCCCTCAAATTTCTTCCCGAAGCCACCAGCCGTGACCCGCAGGTTCTCGAACGTTTCCTCCGCGAAGCCCGCGCTGCCTCTTCGCTTAACCATCCCGGCATTTGCACCATTCACGCCATCGAAGAGCACGATGGCCGCACCTTCCTCGCCATGGAACTGCTCGAAGGGCAAACCCTCGACAAAGTAATTCCCCTCGGCGCCCTCTCCATTCCGCGCACCATTGACATCGGCATCCAGCTCGCCGACGCCCTCGACGCCGCGCACAAAAAAGGCATCCTCCACCGCGACATCAAGCCCGCCAATATTCTCGTCACCGAACGCAGCACCGTCAAAATTCTCGATTTCGGCCTTGCAAAGCTCCTTCCCGAGCACCATGCCAACTTCGGGGGTGAAACTCTTGGTGATCCCGAAACCTTGCTTCTCACTAGCCCTGGGACCGCCGTCGGCACCATTTCCTACATGTCGCCCGAACAAGCGCGCGGCGAGGAACTCGACCCTCGCAGCGACCTCTTCTCCCTCGGCAGCGTCCTCTACCAATTGACTACCGGCAAGTTCCCCTTCCCTGGCAGCACCAGCGCCGTGGTCTTTGACAACATTCTGCACAACGCTCCGGTGGCTCCCGTCACGCTGAATCCCAATGTTCCTTCCGAACTCGAGCGCATCCTCAACAAAGCTCTCGAGAAAGATCGCGACGTGCGCTACCAGGTCGCCGCCGAACTGCGCGCCGACCTCAAGCGCCTGCAGCGTGAGATCGATTCGGGTAAGGTCACGCCCGTTTCGTCTTCCTCGACTCGCGTTCCAACACCATCGTCCACGCAAGCCGCCCAGCCAGCCGAGCAGCCGCGTTCTCCCTCGAGCGGTTCCGTCCTGATCGCGGCCGCCGGCAAAAACAAGTTCGGCACGGGCGTCGCGCTTGGGGTGATTGCTCTGCTGCTGATTGCCGCGGGATTTGGCATCTACGCGCTGGTGCAGCGCTCCCAGCACATGCCATTCGAGCGGTTCGAGATCGAAAACCTCACCAACAACGGCCATGTGTCCGTCGCAGCCATTTCACCGGACGGAAAATACCTGCTGCATTCTATAGAAGAGAATGGACTGCAATCACTTTGGTTGAAGCACATCCCGACCGGAAGCAACACTCAAGTAGTGGCGCCCGCTGCGACCCGTTACGCCGGTCTCACGTTTTCGCCCGACGGCAATTACATCTATTTTGTGCGCCGCGACGAAGCTGAACACACCATAGCCCTGCTGTACCGCGCGCCCGTGCTGGGTGGCTCCCCGCAAATACTCATTCGGGATGTGGACAGCCCGGTCACCTTTTCTCCTGACGGGCAGCGCTTTGCCTATTTGCGCGAGCGGCACGATTCGCCTTTCTTCGACTTGTTGATTGCGCATAGCGACGGTGCGCCGGAGCGCGCCATCTTCAGCAACAAGCCACTGGCTACGGATAGCTACGTGCCTGCGTGGTCCCCGGACGGCAAAACCATCGTGATCCCCATTGTCCAGCCCACGCACGACGCGCTTGGCGGCTTCCTCGCTGTGGACGTCGCCTCTGGAACGGAACAGACCGTGGCGACCGCGAAGGACCGCATTTACTACGAACCACTCTGGTTTCCCGACGGTCGTGGGCTCATCCTACCCGTGATGTCCGAATCGAGCCACCTTCAGCAGCAGCTCAGCTATCTCCGTTTTCCCCAAGGGGAGCTTCGCGCGCTGACAACGGACACAAACAATTACATTCATCCAAGCCTTTCTTCTGACGGCCGCGCGCTGGTGGCCACGCAAACCCAGTACAAGAGCGAATTCTCTGTTGCGCCGGCCTCATCGCCGGACGAAGGGCGTCCACTGATGCTGTCCTCGCGTCGAAGCGTGTGGCGATGGGATTGGACGTCGGATGGACGGCTGGTTTTTCCGCAGGCGGGAGACATTCGAATCATCAAGCCCGGCGGAGGCGAAACGCTTTTGTATTCCGATCCCAAGCATATCCCGGATCAAGCGGCGTCCTGCGCGGGGGGCCAAGTCGTCGTATTTCGCGCCATCGGGAAGACCGGGAACGCCGCGGCGAACCTCTGGCGGATTGACATTAGCGGTTCGAACCTCTCGCAGTTGACGTTCGGGCTGAACGAGGCGGAACCCAAGTGTGGAGACGACGGAAAGTGGGTTTATTACAGCGATCATGCCGACAATCGATTCGTGAAGCGCGTACCGCTGGATGGGGGATCACCTGAGACTGTCTTGAAGTCTCCGGTGGGAATGTTTGACCTGTCTCCCGATGGAAAGAGAATTCTGTCTTCCGAAGTTCGCGAGTTCGACCATAGGCTGATGTTACGGGTCGATTCCGTCACAGATCACACCACGCAATACTACGACCTGGATCAAAGGGCCTTGCCCGGGGTTCAGTTCATGCCAGATGGAATGGGCGTGGTGTTCGCGGTGCGCGAAAAGAATGTCGATAATCTCTGGGTGCAGCCGTTCGGCAGCACGGCGTCCCGCCAGCTTACCCATTTCACTTCGGAACGAATCGCAAGTTACGCGTTCTCACGGGACGGCACAAAGCTCGGCATCCAACGCGGGCATATGGAAGCCGACGCGGTGCTATTGCGCGACGTTTCCCGCTGAAGACTTCCTGAAGATAGTCTATTTGCTCGAGCCGCCGGGCGGATTCTGCGTTCCAGGCACGTTGGCGTTGGCGCGCGCGAAATAACCGCGCCGCGCGCGCACCTGGTAGCCCTTATGATCGGGCACTTCGATGCGGATTTTGTGGTACCGGCCGTCGAGAACGTAGTTCGTCGGCAAATACGCGATGGAATACTGGTTGCGGAGTTCGTCGCCGATGTCCTGGAACGACTGGTCTAGATCGTCCACGTGATACGGAAAAAACGCGCGTCCGCCGGTTTCCTCGGCCATTTCCTGAAGAATCTTGTCCCCGTCGGTCAGATGATACTTGCGGTCGCCCAGCTTGTTCGGATCGGTCTGCGAAAGCGAAACCCACTGCGTGCTGGTGCTGATGGTGTAGATGACCACGCTGGTACGCTGGGCCATTTCAATGGCGTCCGCGCGCGTGTGTGTGGATAAATTGTCGTCGCCATCGCTGATGAGAATCATCACGCGGCGCACCACGTCCGGCTGATCGCCCGGCGGGCGCGGCGGATGGCTCAACTGTTTGACGCAAGCTTCGTAAACCGCATCGTAAATTGCCGTGCCGCCTCCCGCCTTCGTCTTGGTAATCTGGTCGCGCAGCGCTCCCGCGTCCCCCGTGAAGCCCTGGACGATTTGCGGCTCGTCGTCGAAGGTCATCACAAACGCCTCATCCTTATTGTGGCGCAGCACGCTGAACAGGAAATTGATCGAAGCGTCCTGCTCGAACTTGATGCGGTCCCGAATGCTGTTGGAAGTGTCCAGCAGCATGCCGATGCGCAACGGCAAATCGGTCTGCCTGCTGAAATACCGGATCTCCTGCGGACTCTTTTCGTCCCAAATCTTGAAGTCGGTCTTCTCCAGCTCGGGGACCAGTTTGTTGCGGCGGTTCAGCACGGTGAAGAGCACGTCCACAAGGTTGACCACCGTCTTGATCGTTTGATCGCTCTTCTGGGTGGACTCCTGATTCGGCGCCGCGGGCTTTGCAGGCGCGGGCGCCTGGGCCTTGGTATCTGGTGAAGATTGCTGCGCCCGCTCGGTCAGTGGAAAGAACAACAGCGCGCACGCCAATAAAATCGAGGTGATAGTCCGTCTCATTTGCATCGATTATAGGTATCCTGCCAGCGCAGCGTCAATTCGGCTCGGCGGTTCTCCAGCGGCGTCGCAAAGTTTTCTCAAGTAGTCGCGCAATTCGCCCGGCAAAGCGGCGCGAACTTCGATCCATGCGCCCGTGCGTGGCTGCACAAAGCCGAGCTTTGCGGCGTGCAGAAAATTCCGTCCCAACGATGGCAGCGTGACTTGTTTTGCCGCCGCCCCCACGCGTCCGGAGCTGACGCTAACGCCCAGCTCCCGCGCTGCGCCGTAAAGAGTATCCCCCACCACCGGATGCTTCAGCGCGGAGAAGTGCACTCGAATCTGATGCGTGCGTCCGGTGTGGAGTTGGACTTCCAGCAACGTCGTGCCGTCGATCTTCGCGAGCGCCTTCCAATCCGTCCGCGCTTCCCGCGGATTCGCGATTGTCCCGCCGTGCCAGGATTTGCGCTGCGTCGTCATGCGCGTGCGATGAATCGGGTCGCGCCCAATGGCCAGTTCGATCCGCCCGCTCTTCTCTCCCAGAACGCCCTGCACCAGCGCGATGTACGTCTTCTTAATCTCTCGCTTCCGAAACGCTTCGCCCAGCTTGGCGTGCGCCGTGTCGTTCTTCGCCACCAGGATCACGCCCGAAGTTTCCTTGTCCAGCCGGTGGACAATTCCCGGCCGCAGCGGATCGCCCCCGTGCGAAAGCGCCTGCCCCCGCCCCAGCAGCGCGTTGACCAGCGTGCCGGAAACATTTCCCGCACCTGCGTGAACGGTCATCCCCGCCGCCTTGTTGATGGCAATGACGTCGTCATCCTCGTAAAGCACATCCAGCGGAATCGTTTCCGCCGTAGCGTGAGGCGCCGGCCGCGGCTGCGCGCGCACGGTGATGAGTTCCCCGCCGCGAAGTTTCTGCGAAGATTTCGCCGGCTTGCCATTGACAAGGAGAAGGCCGCCGTCGATGAGTTCCTGCACGCGCGACCGCGAAAGTTCCGGGCAATGCGCGGCCACGAACCGGTCCAGCCGCGTTCCAGCGTCCGTATCAATCGCTAGAAGCTCATGCATCTCGGGTTGGGTTCCAGCCGCCACGCCAAGATTGTAACAAGCCGGACAGCGGAGCAGGGGGTAGGAGCAAGTTCAGTCTCGCTCAGCGCGCGTCCCATAGGCGGACACCGGCATGCGATTAGGAGAAGGGCAGGTCTACTAAGTGCTGCGCCTGCATTAGCCTAGAGGGCACCTCGAATGGGCGGAGAAATGCTCTATATCGTTCTAACATGTCCCTGGAGGTGCGCGGATGACCTCATTCTGGCAAGACGTTCGATACAGCCTGCGGATGATCGCGAAGGCGCCGGGGTTTGCGGCCATCGCCATCCTGACGCTCGCGCTGGGTATTGGCGCAAACACCACGATTTTCAGTTGGATCAATTCAGCATTGCTGAATCCAGTTCCGGGACTTGCCCGCCCGAGCGAAGTTGTGGCGTTGACGTTGAGCAAGCCCGGAGACAACCCCTTCCCGCTTACCTATCCTGACCTCGAAGCCCTGCGCGACGGCCAACAGAGCCTCACGGGCATCACCGCGTGCGGCTTCGCCACGATAAGTCTGACGGGCAAAGGGAAACCGGAGCGCGTGTGGGGCATGATGGCGTCCGCCAATTATTTCGACGTACTGGGCGTGCGGCCCATCTTGGGGCGCGGCTTTCTCCCCGCCGAGGATGAGAAGCCGGGAGGCGCGCCCGTGGCGGTGATCAGTTACCGCTTCTGGCAAACGCGTTTCGGTGCGAATCCCGACGTAGTGGGCCAGGCAATTGAAATTAACCAGCACCCCTACACCATTGTGGGCGTTGCACCAGCGGCTTTTCAGGGCAGCCAGACCGGCGTGCGAACGGAAATTTGGGTTCCCATCATGATGCAAGAACAAGTGATGCCCGGGGGCGACCTGATTCATGACCATCACTTTTTCTGGCTGCTCGCGTTTGGACGGTTAAAGCCGGGCATCGCCCTCGAGCAGGCGCAGCAGGAAATGACGCTAAGGCTGAAGCCGGAGGCAAAGAATTATCCCGAGGAGCACAAAGGGCACGACAGCGTGACGGTGTACCCGCTCTGGCGCAACCCATTTGGCTTGAATTACTTTCTTTCGACCCTGCTGCCGATGCTGATGGCCATTGCGGGCCTGGTCCTGCTTCTGGCCTGCGCGAACGTGGCGAACCTGATGCTGGTGCGCGCGGTGGCGCGGCGCCGCGAAATCGCCATTCGCCTCTCGATGGGCGCGAGCCGATGGCGGCTGGTTCGTCAACTCCTGGTGGAAAGCCTGATGCTGGCGCTGGCCGGAGGCGGCGTTGCGCTGCTGATCACCTTCTGGACTTCGGGAACTTTGATGAAATTCATGCCCACCGGGGATTTCCCCATCTCGATGAGCATCCGGGCAGACCGCACCGTGCTCTTGGCGACGCTGGTGATTTCCGTGCTCACCGGCACGATTTTCGGGATTTTGCCGGCGCTGCGCGCTTCCGGCGATTCGCCCATCGCGGTGTTGAAAGAGGACACCGGGAAAGCCTCGGGCGGGCTCAAGAAGGCGCGCCTCTCGAGCGGCCTGGTGGTGGCACAAATTTCGCTCTCGCTTCTGCTGCTGATTTGCGCGGGATTGTTCATTCGCAGCGTCATCAGCGCGCAGCAAATCAATCCCGGATTCAATTCCCACAACGTGCTGATCGCTTCCTACGATCTGTTCACCGCAGGATATTCGGATGCCACCGGGGCGGAATTCGATCGCCAGCTCGTCGCGAAACTGCAAGCCCTGCCGGGCATACAGTCGGTTGCCCTGTCGACCCGCGTGCCCCTGCGCTTCGACAGTGGCTCGACGAGCGTGAAGCCCGAAGGCTACGTTTCGCAGGCCAATGAATCGATGGAGACGCAAGTGGCCATCATCACGCCGGGGTATTTCCAGACCATGCAGATTCCGATGGTGAAGGGGCGCGACTTCACCCTGCAGGACACCAGGAATTCACAGCGCGCGGTGATCGTCTCCGAAGCATTTGTCGATCGCTACTGGCCCCATCAGGAAGCAGTCGGCAGGCAGCTCAACTCCGACTTGACGCACGAATGGTTCACCGTGGTCGGCGTGGCGCGCGACAGCAAAGTGAGCAGCCTGAATGAAAAGCCCACGCCCATCGTGTATTTGCCGTTGTACCAGGTATACCGCGCCGCCATGGTCATCATGGCAAGAACTGCTGGAGACCCGCTGACTTTCGGCAATACGGTCGAGAAGACAATTCGTGAACTGAATGCCGGCCTGGGAGTGTTCGATGTGACCTCGCTCGAATTGAGCGAGCAAATTACCAGTTTCCCCCAGCGCATCGCGGGAACCTTTGTCGGCGCTTTTGGCCTGCTGGCGCTGGTGCTCGCCGCCGTCGGAATTTACGGCGTCACCGCCTACACCACGCGCCAGCGCACCCATGAAATCGGCGTCCGCATGGCGCTGGGCGCGGGCAAAGATGACATTCTGCGCCTGGTGCTCGGGCATGGCCTTCGGTTGACGTTCGTCGGGCTCGCTCTGGGCTTGGCAGCCTCGTTCGCACTGACGCGCTTTTTGACGACCATGCTGCTCGGCGTGACCAGCACCGATGCCCTCACCTTTTCGAGCGTGGCGCTCTTGCTCTGCGCCGTCGCACTCTTCGCCTGCTTCCTTCCCGCCCACCGCGCCATGCGCGTGGACCCCATGGTCGCCTTGCGCTACGAATAGGTCCCCGCGAGCGTACTGGAAACGTTCCCCGCACCCGGGGGAGTGGTCAGCCGCTCGACTTTGCAAAGCCGGTTCGGCTTCCAGGGACAGTTTATTCCGTGATGATGCGGTCGGCCCACTCGACCAGGCCTACAAAGACAGTGGGATTCCCGAACTTGAAGCCCCATTGCGTTACATCTGCTTCCGTGACCCCACGGGCCCGGCTGCAGGCCCCTCAAGCAAAAACGGGTATGTGTTTGGCCATAATTTTTTCGAACGCTTCGCTGAGCGGCGGCCAGCCCACCGGCACGACGGCGTTGGCGGTCACTTTGCGCATCAACGAGGTGGCTTCACCGAGGAGGAAAATCTGCACCTCGTGCCCGGCTTCCGCAAGCGCGAGCCCGTGATGAAACGGAAACGCGGCCCTGGTGGGGTCGTCGGAGCCCCAGGCGCTTTTCATCATGATTTTGAGAGTTTGTTTCTTCGGCTCCTCGGCCTTCGCGCCCAAGGAAAGAAAGGGTAACCCCAGAAGCTGAGCAAGAAATTGGCGTCGCGCCATTATTTTTCTCCTGATGTGAATGTTGATGCCAATCTTCCGGATGGGAATTGGCGCAGAGTCTACTATTTTTTCTTTAGTGTGTGGTTAATTTATTGTGTCCGTTGCGCAACCGCGCAACTGGGTATGGCTTCTCGACTATGGAGTGCGCGAACTGGAGCGGGGTGCTTCGTGCCGGCGGCCAAATAATATGTCAAGAAGAATGAGCACGGCGCCAATGGCGATAGCAGAATCGGCAACGTTGAAGGCGGGGTAGCGGTAGGTTCCGAACCAAACTTCGAAGAAATCCGTTACCGCGCCGTGAAGGATGCGATCGGTGACGTTGCCGGTGGCGCCGCCGAGCAACAGAGCGAGACCGGCGACGGCCGTCGCGCCGCCGCCCTTGCTGGTGACCAGCAGCCATGCCAGCACCGCGATGATGGCGATTGAGCCCAGGATCAAAACGATGCGCGTGCCGGTGGAGGCGGAATCGGAAAGGATGCCGAAGGCAAGGCCGGGATTGCGGCTGTGGACGAGATAAATGAAGTTGTGGACTAATTCGCGGCGCCAGCCTTCGGTGGTTTGTGATTCGAACCAGGCTTTGGTGGCGCGGTCGAGGAGAACGACGGTGAGGGTGAGCCAAAGCCAGCGGAGGCGGGAAGAAAGAGTCATGAGGCGAAGGAAATCAAGGAGGTTAAGGAAGTAAAGGAAGTAAAGGAGGTAAAGGAAGGAGAGTGGAATAGGAAGGTTGATTTGCTTGAGTCGTTGAGGTTGCGAAAGACGGAAAAGCGGCGGCGAGCCGCCGCACTCCAAGAATGGCGCGTTTTTGGATTGGGCTGCATGTCAGCTTACGGCTACGCTCGCCGAGCCGGCGCTTTCGATTTCGGCGAGGGCTTCGGTGCAACGCTCGCAGACTTTCGGATAACGAGCGTTTTCGCCGACGTGCGTCGAGTAATTCCAGCAGCGCTCGCATTTCGCACCGTCGGCGCGGTCGATCTTGATGGTCAGGCCGGGCAAGGATTCGGCTGGAGCCGAGGCGGGGATGGCGGACGGCCCGATCACGACTTGTGAAACGATGAAGAGCGCGGGCAGAAGGGATTGTTTTTCTTGGAGCAGCTTCTGCAGGCCCGGTGCTTCCGGCCCGGCGTGTAGGTGGACTTTCGCTTCTAGGCCGCCGCCGATAATCTTCGCGGCGCGGGCTTGTTCGAGAGCCACGAGCACGGCTGAGCGCACTTGCGACAGCCGATCCCACTTTTCCGCCGCGTCTTTGGCGATTCCGCAGGCGAGCGCGGCGGCTTCCGGAAACAAAGTCATGTGGACACTCTCGGGCTCGGTTTGCACTTTTGGCAGAAACTTCCAGATTTCCTCGGCGGTGAAAACGAGAATGGGGGCGGCGAGGCGGACGAGCGCGCCCGCGATTTTCCATACAGCAGTTTGCGCCGAGCGGCGTGATTTATTTCCGGGAGCTTTGGTGTAGAGGCGATCCTTCAGCACGTCGAAATAAAAAGCGCTCAAGTCGACGACGCAATAATCGTGGATGGCGTGGTAAACGCGGTGGAATTCGTAGTTGGCGTACCACTCGCGGCATTTCTTGACTAGCTCGACGGTGCGGTCGAGCATCCAGCCGTCGAATTCGTCGAGTTGCTCGTTTGCCAGCGCATCGCGCGAGGGACTGAAATTGCCGAGGTTGCTCAGGGCGAAACGGAAGGTGTTGCGGATTTTGCGATACGCTTCGCTGAGCTGGGTCATCACGCGCTCGCTCATTTTGACGTCGGCCTGGTATTCGACGGAGCCGACCCAGAGGCGGAGCAAGTCCGCGCCCCATTTTTCGCAGATTTCGATGGGGTAAAGCGTGTTGCCCAAAGATTTGGACATGGGACGGCCATGCTCGTCGAGCGTCCAGCCGTGGGTGATGACGCCGCGATAGGGAGAAGCGTCGCGCATTCCGGTGGCCACGAGCAGAGAACTGTGGAACCAGCCGCGATACTGGTCTGGTCCTTCCAGATAAACGTCTGCCGGCCACTCGGCGCCCTTCAGCACAGACAGATTCGAAGAGCCGGAGTCGAACCACACGTCCAGAATGTCGTTTTCCTTGCGCCATTTTGTTGCGCCGCAGGAGCAAGTTGTGCCGGCAGGAAGCAATTCTTCCGGCGTGTGCTGGTACCACGCGTCGGCGCCTTCTTTTTCGAACCATTGAACGACGTTGCGGAGCGCCTTGAAATCCTCGAGCCGCGTGCCGCAACCCTCGCAATAGAAAACAATGATCGGCACGCCCCAGAAGCGCTGCCGCGAGACGCACCAGTCCGGACGCTTCTCGATCATTTCGTACATGCGGTCTTCGCCCCAGGCAGGAATCCATTTCACCCCGTGAATTTCCTCGAGCGCTTCCTGGCGCAGCGTTTTTTCTTTTCCGCGCCCGGCCTGGTCCATCTTGATGAACCACTGTTCGGTGGCGCGGAAAATCACGGGATTGTGGCAGCGCCAGCAATGCGGGTAGCTGTGCTTGTATTCGTGATGACCAAGAAGCGCGCCGCGATCGGCGAGCAATTTCACGATAATGGGATTCGCGGTGAAAACATCCTTGCCTTTGTATTCTGGCAAGCCTTCAAGGTAGATGCCCTTGTCGTCAAGCGGCGCGTAAATCTCCAATCCATATTTCTGCCCGGAATTAAAGTCGTCGGCGCCGTGGCCCGGAGCGGTGTGCACGATGCCGCTGCCCTGGTCGAGCGTGACGTAATCGGCGAGGATGCCTGGCACGTGAATGGGCAGGAAGGGATGCTGAAATTTCATGCCGTCGAAATCGCGGCCCTTGAACGTGGAACGCACGCGAGCTTCCTTGATGCCGCATTCGGCTTGCAAAGCAGCGACGCGATCGGCGGCCAAGAGCAGCGCGCCCTTTTCGGTTTCCACGACGGCGTATTCGAAATCGGGATGAAAGGCCAACGCGCGATTGTGAGGAATGGTCCAGGGCGTAGTCGTCCAGATAACCGCGCCGACATCGGCTCCGATATTCGGGGCCTCGCCTCTGCCGCCAACGACGACTCCGAATTTCACCCAGATCGACGGGCTGGTGTGATCTTCGTACTCGACTTCTGCTTCGGCGAGCGCGGTGCTGTCGAAAAGGCACCAGTAGACGGGCTTGCGCCCGCGGTAGACGTAGCCCTTTTCCATGAAATCCAGAAACGCACCGGCGATGGTGGCCTCGTATTCATGGCTCATCGTCAAGTAGGGATCGTTCCAGCGTCCGAAAATGCCCAGGCGCTTGAAATCTTTCTTGTGCTGCTCGACGTAGCGCAGCGCGAATTGCCGGCACAGCTTGCGAAACTCCGCGGGCGGCACCTTCCCTTTTCCGCCCAGTTCTTTTTCCACTTGAGTTTCGATGGGCAAGCCGTGGCAGTCCCACCCCGGCACGTAAGGGGCATAGTGTCCCGCCATGCTTTTAGTCTTGACGACCAAGTCCTTCAGGATCTTGTTCAGCCCGGTGCCCAGATGAATCTCGCCGGTGGGGTAAGGCGGCCCGTCATGCAGGACGAAGAGCGGCTTGCCTTTGCGCGCCTCCAGGATGCGCTCGTAAATGTTGCCCCCGTGCCAGGCTTCGAGCTGCTTGGGCTCGTTCTGCGGCAGGTTGGCCTTCATCGAAAAGTCTGTTTTCGGCAGGTTCAGCGTTTTCTTCAATTCGAGTGGTTCGGCCATGATTGGAGCGCTTGTAAATCCCTTCTATGCCGTCCTTTTGTACAGGTGTCCGGCGGGAAACTCCGCAAAGCAGTGTAACCACGTATGTTACAATGAATGACAGCCGGTGTCAGCCGCGTGGGGCGCGCAACCTTTCCCGGCCCGCGCGAATCATATTGGCTAGGGACACCGAAGGCAGGCTAGCTGCGTCTAAATTGAAGAGGTAAACGGTGCCGGGTAACTTTATCAATCTGCTTCCTCCGGGAATAACGAAACCTAAGGTGTCCTCCGCGGGCCGCGAGCCCGCGGTTCAAGTGCCGTACTCGGCGGTGCCGAAATTCGCGGCGCCCGATATTCTCATCCCCGATAATTTTTGGTCCAACCTGAAGCAGTTCCTCACGGAGCGCCCAGTCAAAGTGCGCGAGCGCAAAGATGCGCCCTTCACGCAGACATCGTTCGGTACAGGCGTCGGCGATAACTTGAAGGATTTTTTCAGCTCTGGGCCGGCCGCGAAGGGACCGGTGAACAGCAGATTGGCAGTAGCCTGGGGATCGAATTTCGGCGGTTTTGGGACGCGCATCAAGGAGTTTTTCTCGCCGCCGAAGCAGACGCCGCTGCCCTTTGCCGTGAAGCCGATGCGTGTGAAGGATATTTGGTCGAAGGATGAAAACTTCGGCTGGAGCCAGGTTCTCGCGATTGGCCTGCACATTGCGGTGATCGCGCTGCTGGTGATTCCGATTTTCACGAATGTCTTGCCTGCTTCCACGGAAGCCAAGGACAAGCAGGTTAGCGTCATGCCGCTGGACATTTCGCCGTACATGGCGAAGCTGCCTGCGGGCGCGCAGAAGGCGGGCGGCGGCGGCGGCGGAAATAACCACACGCTGACTCCGACTTCCAAAGGCAAGCTGCCCAAGTTCCAGTGGACGCAGTTCACCCCGCCGCAGGCTAAGATTGTGAACCCGAATCCCAAGCTGGCGATGGACCCCTCACTTCTCGGTCCACCGGACTTGAAAGTCCCCAGTCCGAATATGGCGAACTTCGGTGATCCGCTGGCAAAGAACGTGACTGACTCTCTTGGGAATGGCGACGGCACGGGCATCGGCAGCGGTTCCGGTGGAGGACTTGGTCCCGGCGAAGGCGGCGGCACGGGCGGCGGCATGTTCCGCGCGGGCGTCAACGGCGTCGGTTCGCCCCAGTGTATTTACTGCCCGCAGCCGGAGTACTCCGACGAAGCGCGGAAGGCCAAGTATCAGGGAACTGTATTGCTTGATGTGACGGTGACGACCGATGGGCGGGTGATTAACCCGATTGTCATCAAAGGCCCCGGCCTTGGCTTGGAAGAAAAAGCCCTCGCGCAAGTGAGGAATTGGAAGATGCGCCCGTCCATTGGTCCCAACGGCAAACCCGTGAATTGCCGCGTGCAGATCGAAGTGACTTTCCACCTCTACTAGCGCCGTTTTTCCCAATTAACGTGGAATTCTGCCGGGTCTTCGGACCTTTGCGCCCTGAGTGTTGAGTGCTCCTTTGGCGACTCCTCCCCAAGGGCACTTTTCTGCGGGCAACCATTCCGCTCGGCGCCGCTTCTCATCACGCGTTCGCCCCCGTCTCGTCGAGGAGCCTGGCCAAATCTGAGGCGGGCGCGGAGGCCTGCCCATGCGCGATCCACTTTCGCGTGCTTTCTCCTCGCTTCAGTCGTCACAGGATTCCTGGCTTCGCAGAGTGCGCGATAACCTTCACCAACTTTTCATTCGCACGCGCATATTTCCGTCTTCCGCCAACGGCGCACCGCTGCATCTCTTGAATCTTAAACACTCCGCGACCGCGGGTGGCGCGCGAACCGTCTCCCTGCTCACACACGGTGCATTGCTTGCCGGAATACTGCTCTTGAGTTTTTCCTCTCATGGACCGGCAGTCTCAAGAACAGGGCCGGGGCTTCCGCCGCACAGTGGTCTCAGTTTTTTCCCTGTTCCCGAAGATAGCCAATATGGGCACCCGTCACTGGGCAAGAAGAGCGGCGGCGGGGAAGACGATCCTAGACCAGCGAGATACGGTGCGCTCGCGCCGGCTTCCTCCGTGCCGCTTGTTCCTCCGCGCCGGATTGTAAATGTGGAGCCGGTGCTTCCCGTTGCGGCGACGGTGTTTGATTCCGACGCGCCACAATTTCCGGCGCCGGTCAACAACCTGGGGCTTCCGGGGATGAAGAACGATTCGGACTCAGCAGGCCCTGGCAAGAGGCACGGATTCGGCGCGGGCAAAGATGGCGGCATGGGTGATGACGAGGGACCTGGCGCCGGACAGGGTGAAGCTTATGATGGTCCTTACGCAAACGTTGTCTCACGGCCGAGGTGCGCTTACTGTCCCGATCCGCAGTACACCGACGAAGCGCGCGAGGCCAAGCTACAAGGAAAGGTGACGCTGCGGGTTTTGGTTGGGGCTGACGGGCGCGCGGCCCAAATCCGGCTGGTGCAAGGAATTGGGCTGGGGCTTGATGAGCGCGCGGAGCAGGCCATTCGCGGGTGGAAATTTGTGCCGGCACATGATGCCACGCACCGCGCGGTTGCGGATTGGGTCACCGTCGAAGCGGTTTTTCGGCTTTTCTAGACAGTTTTTCGGCAACGGAGTAGCATTTTCACCGTGCCCTACGAGTTCGCCGAAAACGGAGATGAACTTGAGCCGCAGGCCTCTTCCGCCCGCGGCGGCGGGCCGCCGCGCAAATTGACAGGAACCGGCGTTCTGGATCCTCCGTTTCCTCCGAAGAGGCCACCCGGTCCCATTCCCGCGGCTCCCACTTCCCTGCTCTTTCGCATCCTTGCGGCATTGCTCCTCGTGGTCCTCGGCGCCGGGACTCTTTTTCTGCTATTTGCCAGGCACTGACCGAGCAATGAAAACGGCAAAAATCGCTCTAGCGCTCCTCTTCTTGCTGACGGTTTCTAGCTCGCCCGAAGAACTGAAATCGTTTCGAGATATGCAATGGAAATTTCCGCGTGTCCGAACGGCGTCGAAAGAGAAAGACGAAGTGCTGCGGCAACGATTCAGGGAAAAGGGTCTCGCCTACCCGCCGCGCGCGATTTTGCTGCGAGCTTTCAAACAAGAAGGCTTGCTCGAGCTTTGGGCGGCGGATACGGAGGACAAGCCTTTCGTTCTCGTACATGAATATCGAATTTGCACTTCGTCAGGAACTCTGGGGCCCAAGCGCCGTTTTGGGGACGAACAAGTGCCGGAGGGTTTTTACGAATTGGATTGGTTCAATCCACAGAGCAATTTCTTCTTGAGCCTGCACATCAGTTATCCGAACGCTTCCGACCGCATCCTGGGCGCGCATCAAAATCCGGGCGGCGACATTTTTCTTCACGGCAATTGCGCGTCGATCGGCTGCATTCCCATCACGGATGATGGGATCAAAGAGGTTTATTGGCTCGCGGTCCTGGTGCACAGCCAGGGCCAGAAACATTTGCCGATTCACATTTTCCCGGCGCGGCTCACGGATGACGGCCTGAAAACATTGGCGGCAAATCATCCCGATCAGCCGGCGTTGATGGCTTTCTGGAGCAATCTCAAGGAAGGCTACGATCTTTTCGAAAAAAGTCATCGGCTCGCTACCATCAAGACGCGTGAGGATGGCAGCTACGAATTCATCGGCGAAATCGCGCCGAGACGCAAGCATTGATTCTGCTACGATGGTTGGCATGATCACCTTTCAGCGAAAGATACCGCTCCTTGCCCTTTTCGGTGCGCTTTCCATAGCGGCCTGCACGTGCGCGCAGGCGCAGAGCGATACCGGCGCGCTGGAAATTGCCGCGCGCATAACGCCAACGGGGGCGCGGCCGGAGCCGGTGCGGCAATTCACGTTTTACATTCTTACCAAGAGCTACGCCGAGATCGTCAAGGAAGTGGAGGAGAAAGACCCCATTCCGCCGCGCGAGCAGTTTATTGACGGCCTCAAGGTTTCGCCCGAGCTGCGCGCCTGGCTCAAAGGCCACGACATAATGGACCTCACCGATCCGGACCTCGACAAGCTGCTGACTACGGAGGATATCCTGAACGTCCCGGAATTCCTGCTGGCTTACCAGCGCGTCAACGCCGGCGGCGTGACTCAGGGCCTGCCCAAACCAAAATATACGGAGGCCGACAAAGCGGAACATCCGGAGAAATACGAGAAGCTGAAACAGGATTATATGTCCGCGCTGAAGAAATTCCTCCGCGCGCGTCCGGAGACTATCTCCGGCATCGAACTGGAGTTGGACGCCGCCAATCCGGAGCACAAGTGGGCCACGCTGCAGAACGATCGCCGCGTGCGCGTGCTGCGTGTCGCTCCGGATGTGGCCCAGCTCAAATTTCTCGCCGCCAAGGCGGACACCGATCTGGAAGGACGCGCCTCGCTCTCGGGTCTTGCTCCCGGCGACTATTGGATCAGCTCGCTTAATCTGCACGCTGACGCCGGAGATATGCGCGTGCGATGGGATGTTCCGGTAAAAATTGAGCGCGGCAAGACCTCCCGTGTCGAACTGTCGAACTTAAACGCCCTAGACGCGCGCGCCTCCTCTCCCTAGCGCCTTCGAGCGCCGCCATGGGAACGCCCCTTCACTGGATTGCGTTCAATCTCTTCATCGTCACAGCGATCGCGCTGGACCTGCGCGTTTTCCACCGCCGGCCGCACAAGATCGGAATTCGCGAAGCAGCCATCGCCAGTTTCGGCTGGCTGGCGGTTTCCGTTCTCTTTGGGTTCGGAGTGCTCTATTTCCGCGGCCCCCAGCCGGCTCTTGAATTTTTTACCGGCTATTTGATCGAGAAAGCTCTCAGCGTCGACAATCTGTTTCTTTTCCTGGTGATCTTTCGCGCGTTCACGGTGGATGAGCGACTGCAGCATCGCCTCCTGGAATGGGGCGTGGTCGGAGCGTTGGTCATGCGCGGCGTGATGATCGTGCTGGGCGCGGAATTGATCGGGCATTTTTCCTGGGTGTTGTATGTGCTGGGAGCGTTTCTCGTCTATGCCGGGATGCGCATGCTTTTCTTCAACAAGGGAGAGATTCACCCCGAGCAGAGCAGGATCTATCGTTTCGCCAGCCGGGAGCTGCGCATCAGCCGCGAATATCAGGGCGAGCATTTTTTTATTCGCAACGCGGGACGGTTGTTCGCCACGCCGCTGTTTCTCGTACTGCTTGTGGTGGAAATCACGGACGTAACCCTGGCTGTCGACTCGATTCCCGCAGTGTTCGGAATTACCCGCGATCCTTTTATTGTGTACACCTCCAACGTGCTGGCGATTCTCGGGCTGCGGGCGCTGTACTTTCTGCTGGCGGGGGTCATCGACCGCTTGCGTTTTCTGGATGAGGGGCTGGCGATCGTGCTGATATTTATCGGGGGAAAAATGATTGGCGAGCGATGGATGCACATCCCGGTGACAGTGTCCCTGGGCGTCGTGGGAGGAGTGCTGCTGATCGCGCTGCTGGCTTCGGTGTTGCTCCCCGCAAAGAAAAATAAATGAGTCTCATTCTTCTTCAAACATCAACTCATCAACGTAACACCACATCCAGTTTTCGCCCGGCTCCTGCGACCGCACGATCGGGTGTTTCGTGGCGTGAAAATGCTTGGTGGCATGCTTGTTCTTGGAGGAGTCGCAACAGCCGACGTGCCCGCAGCTCAGGCAAAGACGCAGATGCACCCAGACGTCGCCCATCTTCAGGCATTCTTCGCAGCCCTTGGTCTTAGGCTTCACACGCTTGATCTGATCGAGGTGGCTGCAGTTTTCCGCCATGATGATCTCCTGAACGATCAAAAGGCCGCTTGAATCGGAATGCGCACCTGGAAACGCGTGTCGCCCGGAGCGGACTTTACGCTGATGAGTCCACGCATCTTCTTCACGATGCGGTGCACAACGTCCAGGCCCAGCCCGCTTCCCTCGCCCACCCCTTTGGTCGTAAAAAAAGGCTCGAAGATGCGTGACTGCACCTCGGGCGGAATTCCCGGGCCATCGTCGGCAATTTCCACGAGCACATAGTCGTTTTCACGCACAGCGCGCAGGGTAAGCTTTCCTTTTTCTTTCATCGCGTCGGCGGCATTGTCGATCAGGTTCGTCCAGACCTGATTGAGTTCGCTGCCGTAGGCCATCACTTTCGGCAAGTCGGGAGCATATTCGCGCGTAACGGCGATGCCGCGCTTCAGCTTGTGATGCATGATGGTGAGCGTTGTTTCCAGGCTGCTCTTGATGTCCACCTCCTGAAGCGGCGCCTGGTCCATGTACGAATACTCTTTGATCGCTTTGATGAGGTCTGAAATACGCGCGGTGCTGTGTTCGAGTTCCGCCGCGATGCGCTCCATTTCAAGGAGCGTGCCGAAGCGCGTGAGTTCCGGGCCAAGAGAAGCTCCGGCGGCGCCGGCAAAACTTTCCAGGTGCGCGTCCGTCAAGTTGGCATCGGCCAGAAGCGGTGCGAGCTTCCAGGCATCCGCGACGCTGCGCGATTCCAGCCAGGATTGAATTGCTTCTTCGCGCTCGACGCGGGCGAATTCATCCTTGTTTTCGGGGGGCTTCAACGCGGAGCGAATCTCCTCTTCGCGCCGAGCCAGCAAGCCGCAATCCTCCGGACCGAGCCTCGAAGTGCGGCCGGCAACGCGCATGCGCTCGAGACAATCGCGAAGCGCGGCCGCCGAACGCCGCGCCGCGGCGGACGGATTGTTCAGCTCGTGGGCAAGCCCGGCCGACAATTTTCCAAGTGCTGCGAGTTTCTCACGCTGCTGCTCTTCCCGGGTGACGGTTCGGACACGGTCCGTCAACAATCCAACGAGGCGCTGCGAAAGCTCGGGCATGCGCTGGAACAACTCCGGAAACTTGGCAGAGGGAAACGCCAGGACACGAGTAGGCAGCACAGCACGCCCGGTCACACCGACCGTTTTCATTCTGGAAAAAGGCAGGACCCCTGTCACATCCCCGGCATTGGCGGTAAAAACCGGGCCGTCCTGCGGGCCGTTCTCGCTCCGGGCCCGGAATTCGCCCTCCAGCATCACCAGCATGGTATCCGCGGGAGCGCCTTCCTTGACGATGACTCCACCAACTTCGTAACGGTGCTCTACCGATTGCGCGACAAACCATTCCAGATCCGCCTGCGGCTGGTCCGCGAACGGCGCCACTTTCTTCAATTCCGCGACCAGCGCTTCCGCTCGTGCTTGATCCAGCGCTTCGCTCATTGGACCTTCGCCAAATATTGATGCATGAATTGGACCACCACCGCTCCTTCGCCGACCCCGGATGCCACGCGTTTCACGGAACCGTGCCGAACGTCTCCCACCACAAAAATTCCCGGCACATTTGTCTCCAGCAATCCAGGGTCGCGGTCCAGCGTCCACGACGCCGGTCTCTTCCCCGCGCGCAACAAATCGGGACCGGACAGGATGAACCCGCGCTCGTCACGTTCAATGGCATCGCCGAGCCATTCGGTCCGCGGCTGCGCCCCGATAAAAATGAACAAGCTCGTGGCGGGGAGCTTCTTTCTTTCCCCCGAGGGAGAGCACTCGACGGTAATTCCGGTAAGCCGTGTTTCTCCCTGCACCTCGACCACGCTCGTCCGCGCCCACACCTCGATGTTCGGCGTCTTTTCGATTTGCTCGATCAAGTAGTGCGACATGGTGGCGGCCAGGGATACTCCGCGCACCAGCATCACCACTTTCTCCGCAAACTTCGAAAAGTGCATGGCAGCTTGCCCGGCGGAATTCGCCCCGCCAATGATGTACACCGTTTCGCCCTTGCAAGCCAGCGCTTCCGACGTCCCACCGCCGTAATACACGCCCGCGCCCTGCAAGTGCTCGATGCCCGGAACGTCCAGCGTCCTCCACTGAACGCCCATGGCCAGGAGCAACGCGTGGCACGAAATCTCTGAACCGTCCGACAACTTCAGATACCGGTAGGGGCCGTCCGCACGCATCCCGACCGCTTCCTGTGGTGAGAGGATCTCCACGCCAAAGCGCCGCGCCTGCGCCACGGCGCGCCGCGCCAGGTCCAGGCCGGTGAGTCCGGAAGGAAAGCCGAGATAGTTCTCAATTCGCGAACTCAGTCCCGCTTGGCCTCCGGGCGCTTCGCGCTCGATGATCACCGTGCGCAAGCCTTCGCTCGCGCCATAAACGGCGGCGGCAAGCCCCGCCGGACCTCCGCCAACGATGGCCAGATCGTAGAAATTAGTTTGCGCATGCGTCCGCAGACCGATTTTGTCCGCCACGGCGGGCAAGGGTGGCTCGGGGAGGCGCGTGCCATCGGGAAACAAAATCAAGGGAAGTTTATCCGCCTCGGGACCCAACGAATCAATCAGCCCGCGCACTTCGGCATCGCTCTGCGCGAGCTCCACGTCAATCCACTGATAGGGCACCTGATTGCGCGCCAGGAATTCGCGCAACTCGTAGGAACGGTTCGACCAGCGCGTGCCCAGCACGCGGATACCCTCGTAAGGCGGGCGGAACGTCGCCGTCCAATCGTGCAGCAGGTCATCGAGCGCGGGATAAAGTTTTTCCTCGGGAGGATCCCACGGCTTCATCAGGTAGTAGTGGACGCGCGCCTCATTAATGGCGTCGATGGCGGCATTCGTATCCGCGTACGCCGTAAGCAGTGCCCGCTTGGCGAGCGGGTGCATCTCCATCGCTTCGGAAAGAAAATTGACCCCGTCCATCTGCGGCATGCGTTGATCCGCCAGCAGCAGCGCCACGGGGTTGTTCCGCGCTTTCAGCTCGCGCAGCGTGGCCAAGCCCGCGCTTCCGGAGTTGGCGCGCATCACGCGGTAGCGATTCGCGTACCGGCTGCGCAAGTCGCGCTCAATGGCCCGCAGGACTTCCGGGTCGTCATCTACTGTTAATAAAACTGGTTTTGGCATATCCCTCAGATGCGGCGCACCTCAATTTCGATGCGTCTTAAGCGCATGGCTGTACCGCTTCTGCTTTTTTTCCTGCCGCCCTCAAGCTACAATTTCTGACGCATCCATGTCCAGCCCCCTCACTCTTTCCATTGCAGACCTCTCGTCCGCGGATGCTTCCAAGAGGCTCGCCGCCGCCGCCGAAATCTACCGTTTGGGCCGGGCCTCGGCGGGATCGGCGATTGCTGAATGGTGGGCGGAGAGCGAACTCTCGACGCTTCTCTTTGCGCCGACGCCCTCCATAACGGTCGGGCTCGCGGTGCAACGCGATACCTTTGGGCGGATTCGAATCGCGAATGGCACTCCCCGTCTCGCCCAGGTCCCCCCGGACCAAGACGCCGAAGAATTCGAGCTTCATTTCCCCGAAGGTATTTCCCTGGACGTTCTGACCACCCGCGAACCCGGCGGTTCGGGAGCCATCGCAAAATATCTCTCCAAGTTGGGAGAGGGCGTCCAACAGGTGGAATACCGCTGCGCGAGCGTCGACCGCGCCACGCAAATCTTGAAAGAAAAATTTGGAGTTTCCCCCGTTTATCCCGCCACCCGCCACGGCGCGGATGGCACGCATGTGAATTTTTTCCTTGTCGCCTCTCCCGACGGAGGAAAGGTGCTCATCGAACTGTACGAATCGCAGTCTCGCGGATAGAGGTTCGAATTCGGCGATCTCAAATACTTCTAACTGTTTCTGGCTTTTTTCCCGTTCGTTATTTCCTTCCAAGCCCGCAAAACTTCGCCGACGGTCCATGCCTGCGCGATGCAGCCGCGGGGGATGTAAGGAGCGTCGCCATCGAAGATTTCGCTTAACGTGCCGAGACCGCTCGCATAAATCTGCCGGCCAAGCGGCTCCAGGAAACGCAGCGCCGCCTCGCGGTCATGGTAGACGCGGTAATGCGCAAGCGCGAAGGGACCGAGCAGCCAGCCCCATACCGTGCCCTGATGATAAGCGGCGTCGCGGTCGCGCGGGCTGCCGCCGTAATGGCCGATATATCCAGTCTCGCCCGGCGCGAGACTCCTCAGTCCATGTGAAGTCAAGAGCCGCCGCGCACAAACGTCCACAACCGCCTTTTGCTGTTCGGGCGTCAGCGGGCTGGCCGGCAAAGACACCGCAAAAATCTGATTCGGTCTAAGCGGTGCATCATTTCCGAGGCCGGGCGAATCGATAACGTCGAAACAGCAATTTCGTTCCGCGTTCCAAAATCTCTGAAAACTTTTTTTCGCTTTAGCTGCGAGTCTCTCGTAGACCTCATCGGTCTTCGCAAGCAACCGCGCAAATCCGGCTAATGTTTCGAGTGCGTTGATCCACAGCGCGTTGATCTCCACGGGCTTTCCCGTGCGCGGCGTCACCACCCAGTCGTTGATTTTGGCGTCCATCCACGTGAGCTGCACGCCGGGGCCGCCGGCATAGAGCAGCCCATCAGCCGGGTCGACATGGATGTTGTAGCGCGTGCCCGCGACGTGCGCATCGATCATCGCCGCGAGAATCGGGAAGAGTTTTTGCAGCGTCACGTCATCTTGCGTCGCTTCGAAATACTGCCGGACGGCTTCGAAATACCAGAGACCGGCGTCTACCGTGTTGTATTCCGGTTTGCCCCCGGCGTCGGGGAAATTATTGGGGAGCATGCCGCCATCCACATAGCGCGAAAAAGCGAGCAGGATTTGCTGGGCGACTCCGGGGCGCCCGGTTGCGAGCGCCAATCCCGGCAGCGCAATCATCGTGTCGCGCCCCCAATCACCGAACCAGTGATAGCCGGCGATGATGCTCCGGCCGTCCGGCTCTTCGGGAAGGCTGCGCTTCACGATGAATTGGTCGGCGGCCAGGGTGAGCTGCCACAGCCATGACGGAGCTTCTCCCGCAAGCGTCTCGTTTTCCGCCTGCCAGTCGTGGAACAGTTTCACTTCGTAGTTCGCGCGCTCCGCTCGCGCGGTTTCCACATCAAGCGACGCCCCTGCCTCGGTCGAAACCACCAGCGTGACGCTGGCGCCTGCTTGCAGCCTGCCTCGGAACAGCGCCGCAAACAGGTGGTCTTCACGATCGCTCAGGCCGCGCGCGGTTTCTTCTGCGAAATAGCAGCCGAGGAACCACTCGTGGCGCGGCTCGCACGTCGCCGAAGAACTTTTCAGGTAAAAAGGAATTGCACCATCAAAAGCCAGTACCCTTACCCCATTCTCGACTGGCGCGATATTCATGCGCCAGCCGCCGGCATGCGTCAGCGAATGGAAGTCGCGATAATTCACCAGCGCTTTCCATTCCATTTCCAGGGCGCTGCTTCCGCGCACGAACGTGTACTGAATGTAGGTGGCATTTTCGCCCTGGCGCATCCACACGCGTTTTTCTAGAAGCGCATCGCCCAGCGCGTAGGTCCACACCGGCGTCGAGCCTTCCAGGTGAAAACCTTCAAGGAGCAGATGGCCTTGCGGATCGACGGCGCCGCTGGCCCAGCGATGAGTGGCGAGAGAGAAATCCTCCCCGGCATAGTGAACGATTTCGTCGATGCCCGAAACAAGCTGCGTGCGCCCCACCGGCGGCTGCAAAGCGGCCACAAGCAGTCCGTGATAACGCCGAGTCTGGCTCCCCGCAACAGTGCCGGAAGCGTATCCTCCAATTCCGTTGGTGACCAGCCACTCGCGCGATTCGGCAGCCGCGAGGTCGCCGCAAATCTCGCGGCCAAATTGTACTTCCGCCTGTTCCGGCACCCGCCGCTCCTTCGTCGTCGATCATTGCGCCCAGCCGGAAAATCCAGGCCGGCCTAACGCCAATTCATTTCTGGAGTGAAAGTGTCAGCTATCTCCGTAGACCGGGATGGCGGCGCCATGAATGACTTTGGCATCGTTGCTGCACAAAAACACGATGACGCGCGCGATCTCTTCGGGCTTTGGCCACTTCGCAAAATCCGCTTTCGGCATGGCCTTGCGGTTGGTCTCCGTATCGATGATGCTCGGCAGTATCGTATTTATGCGCACGCCGCTGCCCCTCAAATCCGCGGCCAGCGAATCCAGCAGCGCCACGACCGCGGACTTGGAAGCGGCATAAGCCGCGGCGCCGGCAGCGTGATCCACCGCCGCCTTTGCAGCCACGTTTACGATGGCTCCATGCCCTTCCTTCAACATCACTCTTACCGCCGCGCGCGCCAGCGCATACCCCGAGCGCAGATTCAGCGCCAGCATCTGATCGAAAACTTTCGTCTCCAGTTCCCACAACTTCGTCCCGCCTGCGTAACCACCCACGGTATTCACCATGGCATCCAACCGCCGATGCTTCCCCACTATTTTTTCGACAAGTTGGCGCACCGCAGCTTCATCCGTCACATCGACCGTATGTCCTTCCAATCTCGATCCGTTCGTCCCAGCCGCGCTCTTCAAGGCATCGAATTCTTCCTGTTTTCGATACGTAACAACGACTTTCGCCCCTTCTTCCAGAAATGCCAGAGTCACTGCGTGCCCCAAGCCACCGGTGCCGCCCGCCACCAGAACCACTTTCCCTTCGAATCTCGCACTCATCGGCATACCTCTGCGTTTAATGCTGCTAGTGCTTCAGCCATTTGGTCATCAAGAATCGATCGTGATCCGCATAACCCGTTCGCCGGTAAAGTTCGAATGCGGCATCGTTTCCCTTGTCAACTTCGAGATGGATGGCATTTACCTCCATCTCCCGCGCTTTCTCTTCAATAAAAATAACCGCCTTCCGGCCGTGCCCGCGCCGCCGGTAAGCGGCGTCCACATACAGCTCGTCGATAAACGCATCGTGGCCGTGAAATTCAAAGCTGAATCCCACCGTCAAGACAATGTACCCCACCGCTTTATTTCCTTCGCAGAGCATCCATACGCTGCCGAACACCGGAAGTGACCGGAATTTCCGCAAGGAAGCGCGCGCCGCGGTTTCGTCAAATTTGATTTTACCCGGCTCCTGCTCGGCAAGAAGGCGCATCATGCGAAGCAGCTCCGCTTCGTCCCCGGCCGTCGCCGCCCGGATCAACAGTTCAGACACATCACCCACCGCTTTGTTCGATTAGTTTTGCGACCAGCCCGGTCCACCCGGTTTGATGGTTTGCGCCGATTCCCGCCCCGTTGTCGCCGTGAAAGTATTCATAGAAAAGGATAAGGTCGCGCCAGTGCGGATCGCTCTGAAAAAGTTCCGTGCCGCCCGCCACCGGCCGGCGCCCATTCGCATCGCGGAGAAAAATGTGAATGAGCCGCCGGGAAATTTCCGCCGCCACCTGCCAGAGGTCGGATTCTGTGCGCGAATGCGTGGGGCACTCCACTTTGAAATCTTCTCCGTAGTAGTGGTGAAATTTCTGCAGCGATTCCACCAGCAGGTAGTTGACCGGAAACCAAATCGGTCCGCGCCAGTTCGAATTCCCGCCAAAAAGCCCGGTGGCCGATTCGGCCGGTTCGTACTCGACGCGGCTGGTGTTTCCGTTCACGTGAACTTCGTAAGGATGGTCTTTGTGAAAGCGCGAAAGGGCGCGCACGCCGTAAGGCGAAAGAAATTCCGTTTCGTCCAGCATGCGGCAGAGCACGCGCTTGAGCTGCTTGCGGCTCACCAGTGACAGCAGACGGCGCACCCCGCGCGCGGAGCGCTGCGTCATTTCGATGTGTTCCGGCACGTCCGGATGGTTGTCGATGAACCACTGCATGCGGCGCTTGAAGCCGGGCAGGCAATCGACAATCTCCGGCTCCAGCGTTTCCACCGCAAATAGCGGAATCAGCCCGACCATTGAACGGATTTTCAGGAAATGTTCTTCCCCGTTCGGGAGCTTCAATACATCGTAAAAAAAACCGTCCGCGTCATCCCAGAGCGACTGTCCGCCGAGGCCGAAATCGTTCATGGCGCGGGCAATGTAAACGAAATGCTCGAAAAATTTGCTGGCCACGTCTTCGTAGGCGGGATCTTCCTTGGCCAGCTCCAGCGCGATCGCCAGCATGTTCAGGCAATACATGCCCATCCAGCTGGTGCCGTCGGACTGTTCGAGCTTCCCTCCGGTGGGGAGAGGCGCCGAGCGGTCAAAGACTCCGATATTGTCGAGCCCCAGGAATCCGCCCTGAAAGATATTCGCGCCGTCCGGGTCTTTCCGGTTTACCCACCAGGTAAAATTCAGCAGCAGCTTGTGAAAAACTTTTTCGAGAAATCCGCGATCCGCAACGCCGCGCATGCGCCGCTCGATTTTGTACACGCGCCAGGCGGCCCAGGCATGCACGGGCGGATTTACGTCGCTGAAGGACCACTCGTAGGCCGGCAGTTGGCCGTTGGGGTGCATATACCATTCGCGCAAAAGAAGGATCAGTTGCTCCTTGGCAAAATCCGGATCGACCAGCGCCAGCGGTATGCAGTGAAACGCCAGGTCCCATGCGGCGTACCACGGATACTCCCATTTGTCCGGCATGGAAATCACGTCGTCGTTGTAGAGATGCGTCCATTCCTTGTTGCGGCCGTGCCAGCGTTCCTCCGGCGGCTTCGGTCCGCCGGGATCGCCCTCGAGCCACGTTCGAACGTCGTAGTGATAGAACTGTTTCGACCACAGCATGCCGGAAAACGATTGCCGCATCACTGCTTTGGCATCGTCGGAGAGTTCTTTCGGTATGCGCGAAGCATAAAACTCTTCAGCTTCTTTTTGGCGCGTCACGAATACTCCGTCGTATCCCTCGCCAAAATCGTTCGTGCCGGGAACGCCCTCGGCGCGCTCTTGCACTCCGGGAGAAACGAATCCCCCTACTGTGCCTGCGCCCGTTTGCATACCTTCGAGAGGCTCAAGGTCGGTGAGCCGCAACTTAAGCGTCACGGACTGGCCGGCATCAATCTTCAATGGGTAATACGCCGCCACTTTCGTTCCCATCTGCTCCGGATTGACGGCCGCCTTTTTGCCGTAAATCACGTATTCGTGGAACGCGTCCTTCACGTAGGGCGAGCGATTTTTCCCGCCGAAGATGCGCGCGTTGTTCGTCTCGTTCTCCGTGAACAGCAACTCCGGCTGTCCGGCGCAAAGCAGCCAGCGCTTCCCGTACTGCCAGTGCTGCAATTCCGCGCAGTTGCTTCCCGGTGCTGAGGTAGCCTTTCGCGCCACCGGGCGGCGCAGGTCCTTGCCCCAGGACCACGTGTTTCGAAACCAGAGTTGCGGAAGAATGTGCAATGCGGCGGCTTCCGGCCCGCGATTCACCGCCGTGATTCGAATCAGCATGTCCTCGACGTCCGCCTTGGCATACTCCACGAAAATGTCGAAATAGCGGTTCTCGGAAAAAACTCCCGTGTCCAGCAATTCGAATTCCGGCTGGCCGCGGCCCCGCCGCTGGCTCTCTTCCACCAGCAGTTCATACGGAAATGCCGCCTGAGGATACTTATAGAGCATGCGCATGTAACTGTGCGTCGGCGTCGAATCCAGGTAAAAGTAATACTCCTTCACGTCCTCGCCGTGATTGCCCTGGTTTCCCGTGAGTCCGAAAAGCCGCTCCTTCAAAATCGCGTCGCGTCCATTCCATAACGCCAGCCCGAAACACATCATCTGGTGACGGTCGCTGATCCCTCCGATGCCGTCCTCTCCCCAGCGATACGTGCGCGAACGCGCGTGGTCGTGCGGAAAGAATTCCCACGCCGTGCCCCCCGGGCTGTAATCCTCGCGCACCGTTCCCCACTGCCGCTCGGAAAGATACGGCCCCCAGCGCTTCCAGTGCTTCTTTCGCAGGCGCGCTTCCTCGAGGCGCTTGTCCTCGATCGTTTGAATTCTTGCCATGTCTGGATGGCCCTCGGCTAAAAGTTTCAGGCTATGGTCGCACTTTATGTCAACGGCGCCATGGTTCGAATCGCGGGGCGTGTCCGTTCCGGCAAGCCCCGCGTGCGCTTCTGCATCGGATGTACGAGACTATATTTTGATGCAGACTTATGACAAGAAGATTATGGTCGCCATAAACATTTTCAGTTGGTACGGGGCAGACCGGCAACGCCGGAGAATTCGTTGTACTCTTAGGTATTCCGAAGCATGCCTTCGAATGAGGACGGTTTTGAGGAGACGAAACATGTTGCACTCCAGCAACCACTCCACTTTCGGCCGGCGCCCCGCGCTGCGCTTTGTCAAAACGCTTTGCGGTTGCCTGGTGATTTTGCTTGCTCATTCGCTGCCCGTGCGCGCGCAACCGCAAGATCATTCCACCGACGCCCTTCGAAAGCTCAACGAATCCGTGGACGCCATCATCAAAAAAGTCTCGCCCAGCGTCGTCCAGATTCTGGTAACCGGTTATGGTCCGCTCGAACAAGGCGAGCACGGAAATACGACCGCGGTGATCG
>Ga0210405_10001074_pt1 | contig 32906 bp, 21 predicted proteins | sample IncBWH11MmetaG_FD_155492 | JGI IMG/M metagenome (GOLD analysis project Ga0210405, IMG submission 155492) | Forest soil microbial communities from Barre Woods Harvard Forest LTER site, Petersham, Massachusetts, United States - Inc-BW-H-11-M | ecosystem: Environmental > Terrestrial > Soil >...
CCCGTTGGCTTCAGCGTTCATAGCCACGACCGCATTCAGCGCGGACTACTGGATCCGTTGGAAAATTAGCGTTTTCACCGAGGCCTTAGCTCTTCTTACTCTAACGCCTGCAATTTTGAGCTTGGTCGGCATGAGGAGGAAATGGGCAGCGAAGTCACGCGCTGTCTATTTCGAAGCAGCTACTTTGATCACCGGTTTGATTGTCCTTGGGTATCTCACTTTTCTCACTCCCAACGGCGGCACCGCACCAGTACTGCTTTATTCGCTCTTGCCGTTTCTCTTGTGGTCTGCTTTGCGCTTCGGATCGATGGGAATCAGCACCTCAATGATAGCAATTGCCTTCTTGTCAATTTGGGGTACGCTTCACGGACTCGGTCCCTTCACCAAATCAGAACCGCTCGGTAATGTGATGTCGCTACAGTTGTTCTTGTTTTTCGCCGCAACACCTTTCTTGGTTCTAGCAGCTCTCGCGGAGGAACAGAAGCAGACCGACCAATCCCTTCGCGAAAGTGAAAAACGGTTCCGGCTGATGGCAGATACCGCGCCCGTGCTGATTTGGATTGCGGAGGCTGATAAACTTTGCACCTACTTTAACAAGCCTTGGCTGGACTTCACTGGACGATCTATCGACCTCGAGCGTGGAAACGGCTGGGCGGAGGGGGTTCATCCCGGAGATCTGCCGGGATGCATGGACACTTACACGCAAGCGTTTGATCGCCGGGAGGAGTTCAGAATGGAGTATCGGCTCCGACGCCATGACGGAGAATATCGATGGATTCTTGACATTGGGGTACCCAGGTTCAATGAGGATCAGTCCTTTATCGGTTACATTGGGATTGGCATTGATGTGACCGAGCGCAAGCAGGCGGAAGGGACCATCTCAAGTATGAATCGCAGGTTGATTGCGGCTCAGGAGCAAGAGCGCGCCCGAATCGCCAGAGAGCTTCATGACGACATCGGTCAACGTCTCGCACTGTTGGCCAATGAGCTAGAGCAACTCCCGAAGCGAATTCCTGATCTACGTGTTGAGGCGAGAGGCAGTATTGGTGAATTGCAAAAGGATACCTCGCAGATTGCAATCGATATCCAGTCCTTGTCGCATGAGTTGCACTCTTCAAAGCTGAAATATCTGGGTATCACGGCCGCTATGAAAGCCTTGTGCCATGAGTTCGGAGCACAGCAGAACGTGAAGACTGACTTCAAGAGCCACGATGTGCCAAGCGCTTTGCCACCAGACACCTCTCTTTGTCTTTTCCGAGTGCTGCAAGAAGCCCTTCGGAACTCGGTAAAGCATAGTGGGGCGCGGCACTTCACAGTGGAATTGTGGGGAACACCAAGTGAGATTCATCTCGCAGTGAGCGACCCGGGCTCAGGCTTTGACCTGAAAGTGGCGAAGGAGAGCCAAGGACTTGGACTCACCAGCATGGAAGAGCGACTGAAACTAGTGAAGGGAACATTTTCAATCGAATCACAACCTAGGCGTGGTACCAGGATTCACGCTCGCGTGCCCCTTGACTCGGAATACGATCCCTTGCGTGCGGCCGGGTAAGAGCAACGAGATCTTTAACCTCCCGACCGGAAGGCCTGCATAGTAGGAGGATAGGAAATTAAAATTCCTGATTTTGCAATGAGGATTGGTAAGCGAAAAGCCTTTCAGCGACGAACCGGGCTAGCGCTCAAAGAAACCGCTATCCGGTAGCGGCCGAAGTAGAGATCTGGTGCCGGACCAGCGCGCGGAGGTCTACCTACGCACGGTCGATGGAAGACACAAAATGCTCTGTGTGCTGCGGGATGACCTGCGGCTATTCGACGTACCCACGTCAATCTCTTGACGAGTCCCCTCTGAAATCTCGCTTGATTGATCCCGCCGCCCAACGTCGAGCGTTGGGACGTGTCCATTGCTCCAGTCGCAAGATAGCAACGACGTCGTTCAAGGGTAAGTGTCCGAGCAAACACATGGTTGACGGGTTGGATCCGCTGCCAGCGCGACTTCACCACTTGATCAGCAAATTCTCAGGTGGCCTGTCGTTCCTCCGTTCACGGCGGATTACTGATGGTTTGCTCCTCGTCCGACGACTGAGAATCCATCGCGTTCCACAAGCGACTTGTCGTTTCTAATCCGGCTAACTTCCTCGGAAGCCCGTTTCCGGATCGCGACGGTTCCTGACAACGCTGGCTGAAGCATGTTTCAACTTGCATAACCGGCCGCCTGTCACTTTTGCCAGTTGTCGCTGCTGGCGGCCTCCAAGACAATTGTTTGTAAGGCAGTTCTGCAGTTCTGCGTCCCTGTATGAGTGACCGGTGTCTGAAATCCGAACCATGCCCGAGCCTCAAAAGTATGGCCGTGGCCAGGGAACAAAGGACTCGTTGAGAACGGTAATCGTGGCAACGGGCTCTGGCAGCAGAAGGTGAGGAAAGTGCGGACTGGGCAGCCGCCCGGGTACGGGACAGTTCCTGAATCCCGAATTTAAGCAATCAAAACTTTGAGGAGGAACAAATCCAAATGTCAGACACCAAGAGAACCGACTCGCATTCGCGAGCCATCCTTCCAATTTCATCCCAGCCGCACACCGGCCTGACAACCTATGACGCCAAAGACCCGAATACAAAGTTTCCGCCGATCGAGTCTCTGCGCCCACCCAAAGGCGCACCCAACGTGCTGATCGTCCTGCTTGATGACGTGGGCTTCGCGGCGTCCAGCGCCTTCGGCGGACCGTGTGCGACACCGAACTTTGAGAAGCTCGCCTCCGGCGGACTGAAATACAACCGTTTCCACACGACCGCGCTCTGCTCTCCGACGCGGCAAGCAATGCTTACGGGTCGTAACCATCACTCGGTTGGGATGGGTGGCATTACCGAGATCGCCACCTCTGCGCCCGGCTACTGCTCCATATTACCCAAGAATAAAGCGCCGCTGGCGATGACCCTCAAGCTGAATGGATACTCAACGGCGCAGTTCGGGAAGTGTCACGAAGTGCCGGTCTGGCAGACCAGCCCGATGGGTCCATTCGACCAGTGGCCGACAGGCGGAGGAGGATTCGAGTATTTCTATGGATTTATCGCTGGGGAGACCAACCAGTGGGACCCGGCGATCTACGAGGGCACCATACCAGTGGAACCGCCGAAAACGGCCGAGGAAGGCTACCACTTCACCGAAGACATGACAGACAAGGCTATCGCCTGGGTGCGACAGCAGAAGGCGTTGATGGCCGACAAACCGTTCTTCGTCTATTTCGCGCCGGGCGCTTGCCATGCGCCGCACCACGTGCCCAAAGAATGGGCGGATAAGTACAAGGGCAAGTTCGACCAGGGGTGGGACAAATTGCGCGAGGAGAGTTTGACGCGGCAGAAGAAGGTGGGCGTCGTTCCGCAAAATGCCGAGTTGACCAAGCGGCCCAAGGAGATTCAGGCCTGGGATGAAGTCGACCCGAAAATGAAACCTGTGCTAGCGCGCGAGATGGAAGTGTACGCCGGGTTCCTGGAGCACACCGACCATCATGTGGGGCGGCTGATCGACACGCTGAAGGACCTCAAGATTCTCGACGACACCCTGATCTACGCAATCATCGGTGACAACGGCGCCTCAGCCGAAGGCACTCCGAACGGCACGTTTAATGAAATACTCACCCTCAACGGGATCGCTGGCGTCGAGACGCCGGAGTTCCTGACCGAGCGAATCGACAAGTTTGGCAGCCCGGAAGCGTACAACCACTACGCCGTGGGTTGGGCGCACGCCATGGACACACCCTACCAATGGACCAAACAGGTGGCATCGCACTGGGGCGGGACGCGCAATGGGACGATTGTCCACTGGCCCAAGGGCATCAAGGCGAAAGGCGAGATTCGTTCGCAGTTCTGCCATGTGATCGACATCGCTCCGACCGTGTTGGAAGTTGCTGGCCTGCCGGAACCGACGATTGTCAACAGCGTGCAGCAGGCGCCTATGGAAGGCGTCAGCATGGCGTACTCGTTCGATGACGGCAAAGCAGCAGAGCGGCACGATCTGCAGTATTTTGAGATGGCCTGCAACCGGGGAATCTACCATAAGGGATGGAGCGCAGTAACCCGGCACTCCACGCCTTGGGTGATGATGGCAAAGCTGCCCGCCCTCGACGACGATGTGTGGGAACTGTACGATGGCAGCAAGGACTGGACCCAAGCGCGCGATCTCGCGAAAGAAATGCCGGAGAAGCTGCACGAACTGCAGCGGCTGTGGCTGATCGAGGCGACCAAGTACAACGTGCTACCGATCGACGACCGAAGAGTCGAACGCTTCAATGCTGACCTGGCTGGCCGGCCCCAGCTCATCAAAGGCAACTCGCAACTGCTATTTGGTGGGATGGGAAGATTGGGCGAGAACAGCGTGTTAGTGATGAAGAACAAGTCGTTTTCGCTCACCGCCGAGGTCGAGGTGCCATCGAAAGGAGCGGAAGGCGTCATCATTCACCAGGGCGGCGCGTTCGGTGGCATGAGTCTTTACGCCAAGGGTGGAAAAGCAAAGTTCGCCTACAACTTCTTCGGCCTCCAAACTTTTACCACGGAGGCGAGCCAGCCCATTCCAGCGGGTAAGCACCAGGTGAGAATGGAGTTTGCCTACGATGGCGGCGGCCTCGGCAAGGGCGGCAAAGTAAGTCTTTATTACGACGGCAAGAAAGTCGGCGAAGGCCGCGTCGAGCACACGGTTCCGATGATATTTTCTGGGGACGAGACCACCGATGTTGGCCGCGATACCGCTACGCCGGTCAGCTCAGACTACACCCGCAGTACCAGCGAATTTAATGGGAAGGTCAACTGGGTGCAGATCGACTTGGGCAAGGACGTCCACGACCACTTTATCACTCCGGAGGAACGGCTGAACCTGGCTCTAGCGAGGCAGTAGGACGCTGCTGACCTTTAGTTAACGAAACCGTCCGTAGGCCGCGAACGCCTACGGACGGCATCAATCAGGATCTGCAGTGTGACTTGTCGTCGCATGCTGTGAGGCTGAACCTGGCTCTAGCGAGGCAGTAGGACGCTGCTGACCTTTAGTTAACGATACCGTCCGTAGGACCGACGCCTACGGACGGCATCAATCAGGATCTGCAGTGTGACTTGTCGTCGCATGCTGTGAGCAAACCGCGACAGCAAGACCTAATTCTCTCACGCATCCCAGCACATGCTCGGCGACATTCGGGCAGCCCGGCCAATCACACAGATATTCGGACAGTTTCTCTTCGCGGCCGTCTGGACCCGCAATTCCCGTCTTGATCGTCACCTGTGGCATATCTGGCGCCTTACGCTCCGTATGCCTAAATTCTTGCCGACGATAACCGCTTGTGCAAGTACCTCCCCGTCGACAATGAAACAAAAGTAACCCTAAGACGCCTCAGAACCGAATCAGGTTGGTTGCCTGGTCGCCAAAACCTGGGAGTTCTGCCAGTTTCGTTCCGCTGGCCCGCTTGCTACCTTTCGTCCCCTGTGGAATCGCATAACCGTTGGTGGGCTTGCGGCCTCGTAATCGCGCCTTCGTGCTGAGTTTTGTCGAAGTGAGAAGGCTAGTGACGAAATGCGCCGGTGCGAGATAGAGGCCGCCAAGGGCAACCTGTGCCAAGGGGTGTTGAAGCCACTGTATCGCGGCTACTTTCAGCCGAAGGAATTGGCACGCGGGGAGCTATTCGCTCCCAGCTTGTCCGTTAATGTGTTAGCTGGTTCTCTAACATGTCGTCAATCGTGCCGCATTCCATCAGAAGATCAACTTCAACGCGAACTGCCCGGACCGCGGACCGCCGACTGCGTACTGTGCATTTTGGCCCGTGCCAGCGGCGACGCCAACACCGCTCACGCCCTGATTAAGAGTGTTTCCAGGATCCACCCTACCGAAGTCCGGTAATTCACCATTCGCACATGAGGCCGCAGTGTTGCCCGTGCAAACACCCCAGAACGTACTTGGTGCAAGCGGGCCTCCGAACATTGGATGATTGAATATGTTGAAGTACTCCGCGCGCAGTTGCAGTTCCAGCCGCTCGGTCAGGTGAAAGCTCCCCCCGCAACGCCAAATCAACCTGGCTGATTCCATAAGGGCTCTGAATGGAGTTTCTCAGGCATCATCCCACATGCTATTCGGCGCAGTGGTGAAGGCGGCCGGATTGAGACTTCTAGAAGCTGAGCATGAGCGTCAGTTGTCCCGAGCGGTTCTCGCCCATGGTGTACAGTGTGCTCTGGCCACCATCGCCGTAATTTCCTGAAAAGGCAGTGCCAAGCGTTTGGGTGGCTACTCCAAAGCCCGGGTAACCCCAGGCAATGGGGAAAAAACTACTCGTGAATGAGAACATTGGGTGGTTGAAAACGTTGAAGTATTCGGCCCTGAGATCCAGCTTCACCCGTTCAGTGAGGTTAAAGCGACGCCGTATCGCAAGGTCGGTCTGCGCGACGTCGAAATCCCGAAGTGAATTCCGCACCTCGTTGCCCGGAAGGTTGTTGGTGGGAGCCGTAAAGGCAGCGGGATTCAGCACTCTGCCACCGGGCGCGGCTGGATTGTCAATCCAGAAGGGCTGACCGGGGACGACACTCGGCCTTGTTGTTTGTAGTGTGCCGTTCAACAGGATTTGATTCAGGTAGTCTTGCACCGTGAATGGATATCCCGAACGGCCACGTACGATGGAATCTACTGCCCAGCCTGTCAGTATGGCATTACCGACCCTGCCCCATTGCGGCGCCGGCAACTCGTAGGAGACCGCGGCCGAATAGGTATGGCGCACGTCAAAATTGGAGTAGCCATAATTCAGGTCCGCTGCGTTGGAGAGTTGCGCCAGGGTCTGAGCGCCTATGCTGTTACCGTAACTGGCGGAAGCCGAGTCCATCGATTTGGCGAACGTGTAGGAGGCTAGCACCTGGAGCCCATGCGACATGCGCCGCTGGAATTCAGTTTGCAAGGCGTTGTAACTGGATCGATCAGCATTCCGCTCCACGCTGATGGTAGCCCACGGCGAGGTGGAAGGCACAGGGGCGATATAGTCATCCCTCAGGATGTTCCGTCCCCTGGCACCGACGTAAGAAACCGTCAGCGACTGGTTCATGCCCAATTGACGCTGCACCGCCACATTCCACTGGTAGGTTACCGGCAAACTCAGATTGGGATCGACCGCCAGCACACTGCCGCCACCGGCATCGGCCTGAGAACCATTGGGGGGGGTCAGTGGATTCGGAAATGGCGGAGGCCCAGGCAAGGTACTCCAGTTGAAAGGTACCGTGACACCGCCCTTATCCCTGTACCACGGATAAGCGCCTACGCCTGCATTTCCAACCACCTGGGAAACACCCAGATCGTAGAAGAGTCCGAAACCGCCGCGTACTACGGTCCGTGGCGTCAACAGGTAGGCTGCGCCGAAACGGGGGGCAAAGCTGCCCAGCGCGGTGCCGTAAAGCGGGGTCGACACCATTTCACTCGGTTGCGTATCGAAAACCCCCGTCACATAGTAGAGCGGTCTGTCGGTTGCCGTGGGAGGAGGGTTGACCTCCCAGCGCAGCCCGTAGGTTAGTGTCAGCTTGTTCGTCGTCCTCCAAGTGTCCTGGGCAAATAACGAGTAGTTATTGATCAAAAGATTCGAAACGCCGGTGTCAGAGCCGACGCTAAAACGCTCAAGCATGCCAGCTTGCAAGTCCGAGTACGCATTGTCGAAAGTTAGGATACTATTCGCCGCGAAGTGCGAGGTTGGAGTGAGACGCCGCCAATCGACTCCGAACTTGACCTGGTGCGTTCCCTCGGTCAGCGAGAAGTTGTCGATAAAGTTGAGCTGGCGCTGCACGTTGGCGGTAAATATGCCTTCCCTGACACCTCCTGTACTATCGGTGTACTCCCAAATGGTCTGCGCGGTCGCTGGACTGTATGGCCCGAAGACCGTGGAAGCCGGAGGCGGAACCGCCCCAAAGAAGTTGTCGTTGTACTGATAGCCCGATCCCGTCGAGCGGCTCCAGTTGGCGCGAAAATCATTGACGTTGTTAGTGCCGAAGATGATGGTGGCACCCGCGGTGGCAGTGTCAGTATTTGCCCGGTAGGTAGTCGCCTGGGCAAAGTAACGAATCACGCCATTGGAGGGGGCATGGTTGTAGCGCACGAAAAGATTGATGTTCTTAGTTAAGTTGTGGTCGATGCGCAAGCTGGTGGCATTGAGAGTAGTAGGCAGAGAATAAGCGGCGGTCAGCAACGCCGTGATGCCATTGGGGTCAACCGGGCCGTTGGGTATTGGATCCGCCTTCACGATCGGGCGCCACGCGGGCGAAACGCAAAGCGGAGGCGTTGGGCTTGACGAGGGACACGGGACGCGTGCCGCTGGAATGAAGAAATGACCGGTCGCCGTTTGGGGCTGCAACAGCCGAAGGCCTTCGTAGGAGAAGAAGAAGAACGTCTTATTCTTCCAGATGGGTCCCCCGAGGGTTCCGCCGAAATCATTCTGGCGGAGCGGCGGCTTGGGGGCCGGTACGTGGTTAAAGTAATCGCGAGCATCGAAGACATCGTTGCGCAGATAATCAAAGGCATTGCCATGCCAGTGGCTAGTGCCGGACTTGGTGACGATCGAAATCTGCCCGCCGGGGCTACGCCCGAACTCGGGCGCATAGCTGGAGGTCTGGATGCGGAACTCCTGCATCGCATCCACGGAGACCAAACCGTTCGTTCCGCCTTGTATCGTCCAACCGGGTATCGATCCGGCTGACGTACTGCCCAGGAAGGCACCTGTCAAGACGCCGGTGTTCGCGCTTACTCCATCGACCATGAAGTAATTAGCGTCGGTACGCTGTCCGTCTACGCTGATCTGCCCAGGATCGGCCGGGGTAAAAGTAACACCAGGCACCAGAGCAATGAGCGACTGGAAGCTGCGCCCGTTCAGCGGCATGTTTTGCACGAATTGGTCGTTCACAACCGTACTCACCGCCGCCGAGACGGTTTGTAAAACGGGCTCTGCGCCGGTAACGGTGGAGGTTTCTGACACGGAACCCAGGGCAAGTCTGAAATTCTCGTTGACCGCATCCTGCACATATAACCGCAAGCTGGGTTGGACGACGGTGCGAAAGCCTTCTTTCTGAATGGTCAGGCGGTAGGTGGCCGGACGCAGGTCCGGTATGACGTAGATCCCATCCTCGTTGGTAAAGGTGGTCGTCGAGACGTTGGTCTCGATGTTGGTGATCTTGCATTCGGCACCGACGATCACGGCGTCGGTCGGGTCCGTGACCCTGCCGGAAATACGGGCGCCTTCCGTTTGTGCGAAGGCCACAACCGAGGTGAGAAGGAAACTCGCGATGAGCACCGGGTACTTCAACAGAATTTTCCCTAGGCGCTCGCACGAAGCGATTAGTTGCGCTTCGCGCGAATGCAACCAGGAAGAATATTCTCGTGAGTGGGCATGTTTCAAGCCGCAAGAGCGAGTCCAGGGAGTTCCTGGGAACCGAGCCAACCTCTCACTTCTTGCCCATCCGGACGCGGGGCAATAACCTACCGCCGACGAAGGTATGAGGCACGACACGCCCGATCTTCCGCCGATTATTGTGCTGCTTCAGAACTCTCCACTTTCTTCTTCGCTGTGACGAGCAAAACGGTCAAACCTCTGGATGAGGCTCTCGCGCATACGATCGGTCACAAACTCCAGTTTCACCACCCGTTCCAACAATTCGCGGTCAAGGCAATGACCGAGGTAGAGGTTAACGATGTCCCTTGGGGTCACACGCAGCCTATGGCTCTCAAGCAAGTTAATGGCGTCGCCTGCCCCGATCTCACCCTCTTCGATGACAGCAAGGTAGAACCCTGTGTGCTTGCTCTCCAGATATTTCGGCAAGACATCGTCGCGACCAAGCCGTGCGTTAAGCTTGTAGCAAGGCTTCCGAGGAATCGTGACCATCACCACTGCGGTTCCGATCCGATACTTCTCGCCGACATAGACACGGTCGTCCAACCAGTCTTGCGTGGTCACATTCTCGCCGAAGCTACCATAGGGTAAGGACGAATCTGCGAGCACAGAGTGCCAAAATTCGGTGTAGTGTTCGTAGGGGTACGCAAAGAGCGCCTTGAGTCTGCCACCGTGATTTTCGGAGTTGGCATGTTGGTCGCCGACCAGACCAGGAAGGCCGACCGGCACTTTCCCGAGCACCGCCTCCTTGAAAATCGCAGTGTTGAAAGTCCTGCCTTTCCATGCTATCTCTCGAATTTTGCCAAGATTGACTGACATCACCTGCATGCGCGCGCCTCCTCTCGGGTTTTTGCGCTTACTGTTGTGCGCTTCTGGGGTTCCTCGTCCAACGTCCGAAGCTTGGCACCGTTACTCGATGGCTGCAGCAAAGCCCTTCCATCGGAAGGCCGGCTTGAATTGCCGAACCGGCGCGTGCGGACTGCCTCCCCACCTTCATTAGCTCAAGGTAGGTACTTCCTTTGGGGGGAATAAACTGTCACTTGTAACAGTGCCGGGGGTGCTAAAACGCACGACTACACACATGCCTGTGTTCGTTTCATCACCGAACCACTGTATGTTCAGAACACGCGACGAGATTCTGAAGGAACGCCGCCCACTAAAAGTCGAATATGGATAGTTGTTGGATTCTGTGGCGGCGCTCCTCTTTCGGCACGACCCGACTGGAATCGCGTTTGAGAGTTTGAGAACGAGAATGGCGATGAATACGAACCTGAGGCAGGTACCACGCTGCTCCGACTACGAGACTGGGAATCTGCCAGAAATGTCCTCCGCGTCGTGCACGCGGAGTTTTTTCGGTTGTTCGAGGCACTGAACTCTGGTCCAGAAGGACGGTGTGCGGAAATAGCTTCGGAGACTTGGCACTTCTGGTAACCGTATCGACATCGCCCGCCCAAGAAGCTGCCACTTAGCTGAGGTGAGAGGAAAAACTCGATGGCAGCAATAATCGGAGCCAAAAGTACATTCCGATCACGGACTTCAGCAACAGCCACGCCTATCACAACAGTTTGATCGCTCTTGCCCTGCGGCACCAGGAGCGACGTTTACTCTGGGGCTATCGCGCCTGCACCTGAAGGCGCGGCTGTATCCAAATGTTTGGCAACCGCAATCTCTAGATTGAAGTGCATGGCGTCGCGTCCGAGTGCTGCACCCAACTGCGATCTCTGCACCACGCCAAGCACACGTGGGTTCATCGCAACCAGCCAAAGTGTGATTCCACGCTCACGCTGTCGCTTCTCGCCGTCGGTCAACATCTTGAGGGCTGTGTACTCGAGATCGAAAACAGGACTGAGATCAAAGGCAACGACCTTGGGCTGCGCTTCCTCAATCAAGAGTTTTATTTTCTGCGCGATTTGTCCAGCATTGGCGAAGAAAACCCGGCCCTCTAATCTCAGCAGTAACAACCCGGGAAATGTCTCATCTTCGGGATGTTCCTTTGATCGGGGCCGGAACACATTCGTGCCCGGCTTGCGGGCGAGGACGTACACCGGCGGATCAGCCACCTGGTAAGCGAGTGCTACGAGGGAGACAATGATGGCCACGATGATCCCCTGCAGTGTTCCCACAAGCGCCACACCGGCAAATGCGATGAGAGCCCACCTGAACTCTGTTCGACGTACACTGAGAATCTCCCGGAAATCGACCGGCCGTATGAGTCCGATGGAGTAGACAATAACCACCGCGGCAAGTGTGGCTTGCGGCATCAAGGCAATGAGCGGCGCCAGCAGAATCATCGTCACCAGGGTCATCGCCGCTGTTACGATTTCTGCCAGTTGTGTGCGTGCTCCGGCCAAACGATTCACCGCTGTCTGGCTGGTACCACCGCCACCGGGCATCGCGCCGAGAAGCGCGCCGCCGGCATTTGCTAATCCGGTCGCCAGTAACTCCCTGTTAGTTTGCAGCGAGGGTTCATCGTTGCGCACAAAAGCACGCCCGGCTGCGATTGTTTCAGTAAAGCTCATGAGCGCGATGCCCAAGGCGCCGGGCCAGAGTCGAGCCGTGAGCGAGAAGGCCGGAGCAGTAAACCTCGGCAAGCCTTGCGCAATGTGGCCAACCAATTCAACTCCGTGTGCATGCAAGTTCAGGAGGTAAGCCCCGATAATGCCCGCCGCCACTGCGATCAGTGGAGCTGGAGCTTTCGGCATGAGTCGCTCGATTGCGACCAAGAGAGCAATCATGGAGACTCCTACGGCTAGTGTTGTTAGCGAAGTCCCGGGAAGGCCGTGGACCGTAGCAAGCAGGTTCTGGACGAACGAACCCTTTACAAAATGAATGCCGAGAAGTTTAGGGACCTGATCCAGAACGATGACGAGGCCAATGCCTGCCTTGAAACCAATCAAAACCGGTTCGGAGATAAAATTGGCAACGAAGCCCAGTCGCAGGATCGAAGCGAGTACAAGCATCAATCCCACCAACAGCGTCAGCATGGTCAAGGCACTCAATAGCGATGCTGGATCTCCTCCCGGCACTGCCTCGCCCAGCTCGGCGGCGGTCAATATCGCGAGCGTAGTAGTCGTGCTTACGCTGAGTACGCGCGAAGTGCCTAGCACCGCATAGATCACCATCGGCAGAAAAGCCGTGTATAGTCCCACCTGCACCGGCAGTCCTGCGATCGTTGCATACGCCATCGCTTTGGGAATGACCACTGCAGCAGTGGTCAAACCGGCGATCACATCGGGACGCAGCCATTCTTTCCGGTAAGAGACAAGCCAATCTTCCATTGGAGGCAATCTACATGCTAGGGAGCTCAGGCCTGGCGAGACACTGGCAAAAGTAGCAGGCGAGCAATTGTGGTTTGGTTGCTGCTGAATCCCCACAGGCCAGTCTTTCTAATCCGATCAACTCGCGGTTAAGATCGGCAAACAGGAAACTATGTTTTTTGGTCGCAGAATCACTTCACGATAATACCCAGGTCGCTTGAGTCTATGAATGCCGGGCGACCCACACAGCGGGAGTAAGGTCCGGGAGGCACCGGATCGGGAGATCGGCTAGCCCGAGGAGAATCGCGGAAAAGTAGTCGCGTGCCGGCCCTTTCAGCCTGCGGCAGCTTTCGACGACCGAGAGAATCGCCGCAACCTTAGGACCCGCCCGTGGGCTGCAGATGTGCAACCAATTTTTTCGACCAAGAGCTACCGGACGCATGGAGTTCTCCGCCAGGTTAGTACTTAGCTCTAATTCGGGATACTCCAAGAAGAGGGTGAGCTTCTTCCACAGTGCCAGTGCGTACTGGCAGGCCTTGCTAAGTGCGATGGATGTCAAAGCAGCGGACTGTGCAGCCTCGATCTTACTGTGGATACAAAGGGTAACTTTCACGAGCATAAGGAACCCGTAAGCCGGTCCTTGGAGATTGGTTTCATTGGCCATGCATACAGCGACGCGATTGTAGCGTCGCCTTCAAGTTTCAGACGCAGCGGACCGGACGGGATCTGGTAGACGCGCGCGGTCAGAGCGACTGTTTCGTTGGCGAAAACTTCCAGGACCGAGCCGTCGAGGAACATGTGCAGCCTCACCGTAGAACCCGTAGGACCTGGAAGGGGCGCCGTTATCGTGTTTACTCGAAGTTCGCGACCGCATGATTGGTGGGAGCATGAGATAGAAAAGAAGTCTCCAGCTTCCGAGTAAAGGCGCAACTTGAACTCATCGGCTTTCGGATGAAGATGCGCGTCTATTTCTGCGGCAATATCCTTGATCCGAACTGCGTTAATGTTTTCCATTTGATCTGCGCGGAGAATGGCAACATCAGGCGCCACCTCTGTCTGCAATTCGTTTTGCGAGCTCAACGAAAGCATACGCGGAAGCGACATTGCACCGGCCCATCCCGCCGCAATTAGATCAGCGTCGGGGCGCGCTTCCGGAATCCATCCCCAGAGAATCCGTCTGCCGTCCGCGTCGAGCATGGTCTTAGCGGCGTAGTACGAACCCCAGTCAACCACACCCTCTTTCTCCGGGGTGAAGCGCTGCTGGGCGTAAGTGCCCACCTTCCACCGAACTTTGCCCATGGTGGAGATCAGCAGCACGTGCTTTCTGCCGAGCGGGAAAAAGTCCGGACACTCCCACATCTCCCCCGTGTCGACTGGATTGACGCTCGTGCTCTGGCTTGGTGAACCTTCGATCAGCGGATTAAGATACGTCCAGTGTCGCAAATCTCTCGATGTATAAAGAAGGATTATCCCGCCTTTGCCACGCGCCCCAGACCCGAGAATCAGCATCCAATTGTCCCCTTCGCGCCACAGTGCTGGATCCCGGAAACCAGTGACTTCAATTCCGGCGGGCGGCGTTGCGATGACCGGCTCGGAAAGTTTTTTCCAGCTACGCAGATCATTGTCCTGCGCAACTGCAAGGCATTGTGTTTCGCGCCACGTGTGGACGCCATCGCGAAGCGTTGCATGACCCGTCGAAGACGGTGGAGCGACTGCTGTGTAGATCACGGTGGGCTTCCCGTGATCGAGGACCGCGCTGCCGCTGAAGACTCCGTCGGAGTCCGGACCGCCCGGCGTAGGCGCGATCGCGATTGCTTCGTTCTGCCAATAGAGCATATCGGAGCTTGTCGCATGCGCCCAATGCATGTTGCCCCAGGTCGCGCCGCGTGGATTGTACTGGTGAAACATGTGGTATCGGCCATTGAAATAGATGGGTCCGTTCGGATCGTTCATCCAGTTGTGCGAAGGGATGAGGTGATACTGCGGTCGCAGCGGGTCGGACGCTAGCTTCCTGCATAAGTCGGTATCGTCTCCGTTGCTACTGGCGAGGAGCGAGCCGCTCCACAAAGAACCGACAGCGACAGCGCTAGACATTTGCAGGAACATTCGGCGAGTGGGCATGAGTTCACCGTCGCCCCGATGTAGCGGAAGGCAGTATCGGTGTGGTTTATTTCTTACCACACCGAGAGCAAAGAAGTGTTGGATATAATCGGGTGAAAGTTCTACTTTTCATGGTGTTTCGATCTCTGTTCCAACTGAGTCAGTCGATCGTTCTCGCGCTCGCCCTCGTGAGCGGAGTAACACACGCGCAATCGCACCCGTCCTCCAGCACAGCTTCCCAGCCAGCGGCGTTGCAGAAAGGGCGGGCGGCCTTGAAGAAAGGAGACCTTTCGGAGGCTCGCGCCGAGTTGGAGAAAGCCGCGCACCTGGCGCCGAACGACGCCGCGGCTCAATCCGCGCTCGGTTGGGTGCTGGCACTGCAAGGTGAGAACGAGGCGGCGGTTGCTCATCTGCGGACCGCACTCAAGATCAAGCCCAGACTCGTGGAAGCGCAGTTGACCCTTGCCAGCGTTTTGTCAAAGCAAGGACATCTGGCGGAGGGCGTGGCGGAAGCAAGAGTGGCGATCAAGATAGCTCCGGGCAACGCAGAGGCTCACCGGACCCTGGCGAGAATCCTCAGTCAGACTCAACCTGACGAGGCGTCGAGCGAGATGCAACGCGCGGTTGAACTGGCGCCGGAGCGTGCCGACCTGCGGGACGAACTGGGGACCATATTTGCCCAGCGGAAACAATTTCTGGAAGCCGAAAACCAGTTCAAGGAGGCGATTCGATTGCAGCCGAACCTCGAATCGGCGCACCTGCATCTCGGTGCTGCGCAACTGCTGCAACAGCAACTTGATGATGCCGCGGGTGAACTAGGCAAAGCTGTGAGTCTGAATCCGCAGGATGCGACGGCTCATTATTACCTGGCGAAAACTCTGACCGCGCAATCGAAGAATGGCGAAGCCCTGGCAGAGTTGAAGAAGACCTCCGCGCTGAGGCCAGAATGGTTCGACTTGCAGGTGGAGTTAGGGATTGCAAGCCAGCGCGCGGGAGATGCGGATGGAGCGGTGGCGGCATTTAATCAAGCAGTGAAGCTGCATCCGAATGACGCCGAGGTTTACAACGACCTGGGATTAGCCCTCTTGCAGAGAGGTGATTCTGAGGCTGCCATTCCGACTTTCAAAACTGCAGTGCAATTGCGCCCACAAGATGGAAGCCTGAGGGGAAACCTGGCCGCCGCCTACCTCCAGTTGGCGAATTTTGATGCGGCCGTTACTGAGCTGGAAACAGCTATCAAAATTACCCCGGCTGATCCTTCTCTTCACTACAACCTGGGCCTCGTCTACAAACTGAAGGATCAACTCTACAAAGCAGTGCCGGAATTTGAAGAGGCGATCCGTTTGAAGCCGGATCTTGCCGACGCGCACTACACCCTGGGGATCCTGTTCTGGCAGCAAGGAGAATTTGACAATGCAACCAGCGAGCTGCGGAAAGCGGTCGAATCAAAACCGGACTATGCGGAAGCGCACTACAGTCTCGGGACCGTTTACAAGCAGCAGGGAAAACTTGACGATTCGGCAAGAGAACTGCGGGAAGCGATTCGACTGCAGCCGGATTTCGCCGGAGCGCATACCACCCTGGCAGGCGTCCTAAGGCAGCTGGGAGACGCCGACGAAGCTGCTGCTGAGGCGAAAGAAGGCGCTAGAATTTCGGCCACGGCCAACAATCTTCAGGCGGCGACTGTTTCCACGAATTCCGGCAAGCGATTCCTGGCTGCCGGTGATCTCGATAGCGCCATCGCACAATTTCGCTCGGCAATTCATTCCGAACCGAAATATGCCGCGGCACATTACGAGCTTGGACTCGCTCTCCAGCAGGCTGGAAAAAGCGACGAAGCAAAGACAGAATTTGAAAAAGCCGCCGAGTTGAACCCGCAGATGAAAGCGCCGGGCAGGTAGCTGGGTTCTAATTGCTGCGGCTGCGCAGCGCCACCAACTCCTCCACAACCGGCACACCGTGCGCGATCTTGACGCGCAGCAGCGCTTCGAATGGCTTCAGATCCGCAGCCTTGGACACATTCAAGCGCCGAAGTAGTTCTTTAATCGAGTCCTCACGGCAAACGTATTCGACCGCCGCCTGTGTTCCGAACGTCGAGTTGCCGGCAAGGATCAAGATCGAGCGGGATGGATCCAGACCAGGAAGGAGTGCGATGACAGCATAGTCTTCGACTGTGGGCTGATTCGCCGGCGTTGCGAGAAAATTCTCCGGTTCGCCCGGTTGAGGATGAACGTTAAGGACCGCCAGGTCTCCCTTGCGCGGGCCCGAGTCCAGACGCTTGAAAATGAATTCGCGAGTTCCAGGAATATCCAGCAGTGTCAGATTCTCGGATGGAGATCCGACGAAGATCAGATCATTGTTCTTCGCGTCGTCCAGTGTGAACAGCGCCCCGCGCTTTACTCGCAGGGGCCGGTTCAGCATGAAAGAGACTTTATCGAGTTGATGGATCGCCAGCACTTCTCCGACGCCAGTGTAGTGGTCGAGAATGAAGGAGCGCGCGTCCGACGCGGGATTGAAGTAGCGCATCCCCGTTTCTGGGCGCCCGACAAAGTTCCCGTTGCTGAAGATGACCAGCGGTTCCTGAGGACCATCCACGAAACGACTCCAAAAAAGCCGGTAAACAGCTGGCACCGCTGGAGTTGCAACTGACTGATTCCGATCTCGTGACAGTAAGACGGCGCTTGTCACCACCGACGCTAAAAGAAGAAGCACCAGCACCGCGATCGCAATTACCCATCTGCGATTTGATGGTCGAACCTCATCCTTTTTCTCTGCCAGTTCCATCTGTGGCGCTGGCATCAGTGCTGTGCCTGGCTTGCCGCGCAATTGGAACACCAGAACGTAAGAGCCCTTCGGGATTTCGACCACGATCGGGTCGTCGGCGCCTTCGTGTGCGTAATACTCGGCCAGTTTCACTCGGAGACGCCCAGCCTGAACGCGAACGGTGGAATCGCTCTGGGGATCGAATACGGCCGGACGGCCCAACACCTCAGTCGCAATCTGGTATTCCTTGAGCGCGACCCCAGGATGATCCAGGGAATGCTCCGCCAAATAGCGCAGGAGCTTGCAGAGTGATTCGGAAGAATGAAGGCTATGACTTTTGGTAAGCCTCTCTACTTGTTGGAAGCACTGCTCCCGACCAATCGCGAAACTGTGTGTTACAGCCATATAACCGAAAGGTGACCAATAGCCGTATCTTATTGTGGTGGTTGGATGTTGTTCACGTAACAGTATCAAACGTAGTGAGACTTTATCCAGCTAATAGTTTTGTATTACGAGTGCACCCTGTCCCGTCAAGTATCCCGTCTGCATTTCTGGGGCAATCGTGTCGGTAGGAAAGTCTGAGGAGGAAGTCTCATGAAACGGTCAGCGTGGGTCGCTGTAGCAGCATTCGGACTATTGTGCACCTTCTGGTCGACTTCAGCGTTGGGGCAAGCGGTCTACGGAAGCATCTTGGGTACGGTGACTGATCCGACTGGTGCGGCTGTAAACGGAGCGAAGGTCACCGTCACGAGCCAGACCAAGAACGTGTCCACCGATACAACGACCAACGAGAGCGGCAACTACTCGGTGACGCACCTGATCCCAGATGTGTATACGATTCGCGTCGAAGGCACCGGCTTCAAGGCGCTGCAGTTTAAGGATATTCAAGTCTCGGCCGACTCCGGCGCCCGTGTCGACGGGCAGTTCCAAGTCGGCGGGACCTCGGAGACTGTCGAAGTGACGGCCGAAGCGCCTCAACTCAAAACCGATCGTGCCGACGTGGCAATGGAATTCAACACAAGACAGGTTGAGGATATGCCCATACTCAACCGGAACTTCACGACCTTGCAACTCATGGCGCCTGGTTCCCAGAAAATGGGGTGGAGCCACGCGGCCACAGAAAATCCGCAGGGCAGCCAGCAGATCGTAACCCAGGGGCAGCACTTCAGCGGCACTGCTTTTGAGCTGGACGGAACCGACAACCAAGATCCAATCCTTGGGATCATCGTGGTTAATCCGAATCTGGACGCCGTAACAGAAGCCAAGGTCTCGCTGCAGAATTATGACGCCGAATTCGGAAAGGCCGTAGGCAGCGTAGTGACGGCGCAGACCAAGTCAGGGAGCAATGAGTTTCACGGCAGCGGCTTTTACTTCCGCCGCTCTGACGCTCAACAGGCGCGCGACCCTTTCGCGCAATCGCCGAATCAAGCCGATCCCATCACCCATCGTCTGCTTCCACGGGCGCGGTGGCAACAATTTGGTGGAACCATCGGCGGTCCAGTGATCAAGAATAAATTGTTCTTTTTTGGCGACTATCAGGGCACGCGGCAAAACTACGGTGTTAGCGGTGTGTTCACGATGCCGACGGCATTGGTGCGGTCAACATGCACCGCATCCAACCCCACTGGGTACTGCGATCTGAGCGAATATGCTGGCACGGGTATAACGACTGGGGGCGGAATAATCTTTGATCCGGCAACCGGCAATCTAAACGGCGCTAATCGCACGCGGTTTTGTGGCCCGGCAGGCTGCGTTACACAGCCCAATTGGATTCCCTTAACCGCAGCTGCTGCGGCCGCCGAGCCTGTCGGGCCCGGCGGTCCGGTCAAAAGCATAGCGTCACCTGCCGCGTTAAACGTCCTGGCGGCGCTTCCTGCTCCGCAGCTGACGAGTGTGACCAACAATTTTACTGGCTCCGGTTCTGGTCCATATACCCAAAACAGCTTTGACACGCGTGTCGACTTTGCGGCCAGTTCCAGTGTGAGTGTGTTCGGCCGGTACAGCCTCGATTACTTCAATCTTTCGGGCAAAGGCCTGTTGGGCCAGATGGGAGGCCCGGGTGACGGAGGTGGAAGCATCGCCCCTGGTCTGGCGGGCAGTTCCACGACCCACAACTACAGTCTGTCAGCCGGTGTCACCAAGACGCTGAGTAGCTCGTTATTGACGGACGTTCGCTTTGGTTGGTTTAAATACAACCCAGTGACCGCAAAGCCCGACGGCGGCGCTCCCATGACAGCATTTGGGATTCCCGGGGCAAATACCAGCGATCCTAAGACCGCGGGTTTGGGTTTCTTCTCTTTGGGCGGCGATCCAATTGTCGGCCAGGGCTGTACTGCCAACAACGGCAACGCAGGCTGCGTCGTTTCGAGCTTTGGTGACGGTCTTGGCCCCGCCCGCTGCAATTGCCCACTGACGGAAAGCGAGCAACAACTCCAATTCGTCAACAACTGGACTAAGACAAGAGGCAACCACATCATTAAAGTTGGTGCCGACATTCGCTATGCGAAGAACCTGCGAATCCCCAGCGACAACAATCGCACGGGAGAATACAACTTTAGTCCTGAAGCAACCGCAGACTTCAGTGCCACACCAGGAGGCAACGGTCTAGACTTGGCCACCTTCATCCTTGGCGATGTCACCCAATTCCAGCGCTATGTCAATAACCCAGCCGTTTCTCCCCCGGGCGAACGGCAAAAGCGCTTATTCTTTTACGGACAGGATACGTGGAGGGCAACGTCCAAGCTGACGATCAATTACGGGTTGCGGTGGGAAATATACTTCCCTGAAACCGTTACTGCTAAGGGTGGCGGTGGCTTCGCCAATATCACGGATCTGGGCGGTACCGGTGCGATCCGTGTCGCCGGCTATGGGGGAATCGGCTCCAACGGCAATGTAAAAAATGATTGGCACGCCTTCGCACCTCGCTTCGGTATTGCTTACCAAGCGACTCCCAAGACAGTTGTTCGCATGGGGTACGGACGCAGCTACGACATCGGCGTATTCGGCTCTAACTTCGGGCACACAGTTACGCAAAACCTGCCCGTCCTGTTGAAGCAGAACTTCAAGGCCAGCAACGTCATCACGGGCGCGTCAGACGATCGGATCCCGGTCTTTACCCTGGATGCGGGACCGAACTCGATTGCATCGATTGATCCGGCAACTGCTTTTCCAGCGATTCCATCGAACGGGATCATTCCATTTAGTTCCTTGGGCGGAACGATCTCTGGTGTGCACATCCGTCCGCCGAAACAGACTTTGCCACGCGTGGATGCTTACAACGCCACCCTTCAACGTCAGGTGACAAAGAGTATTTCGGTGGAAGTTGCTTATGTGGGTAGCAAGGGCACGCACGGGTTCACCGGCGACAATCCAAATTACGACGTGAACCCGGTTTCCATGGCGCTGTACGGTGTCATCGATCCCTTGACTGGTCAGGCTTATGCACAGAATCTGCGTCGACCTCTTTGTCGGCCGATTCTTGCAACGGACACCTGCACCGGGATTACCTATGATCTCGGTAACTACTACGGCAACGACGCCGCCAGCACTTACAATGCGTTTGAGGTGAAGGTCGAGAAGCGGTTCGCCAACGGCCTGCAACTCCTCTCCCACTACACCTATTCGCACGCCGACGACTATGACGGGACGTACTATCCTATCGATCACACAATTGCGTGGGGGCCGGTAAACTGGAATCGCAACCACATGTGGGTGTTTAGCCCAGTTTACGAGTTGCCCTTCGGCAAGGGTAAGCAGTTTATGGGTAATGCCAGCCGCGCGGTAGACTACTTGGTTGGCGGATGGCAGCTGAGCGATAGCACTAGTTGGGGCAGCGGTTTGCCTTGGACTGCCGGCTTCTCGAACTGTGGTGGTGAACAAGACGTGGGAGTTTGCCGTCCAGACAAAGGGGCCGGCTCGTTCCACACCGGAGTCAAGGGAAGCATTGACTCGGTGCACCATAACCTCACGTTTTACACACCGGTTCCGGACATAACGAATCCAGCGAATCCTCCTGGTCGATTTTTGGATCCTACGAAAGGGAACCTGGGTAATCTTCAGCGAAATTCGTTTAATGGACCGCGGGCGTTTACGACCGACCTGTCGATCGTGAAAAAGTTCCCGATTCACGAGCGGTTCAACATGCAGTTCCGTACGGATTTCTTCAACCTGTTCAACCACCCCGTCTATGGGAACCCCTCGACCACGATCGACGGTACGGGCCAAAACGACGGCAAAATCACCGGTCTTGAATTTGGTTACCCCATGCGCCAGATCCAATTTGCCTTACGGTTGGATTTTTAGGGAGAGAGAGACGATTGTAAGGGAGTCCTTCGGGGCTCCCTCTTTTTCTGGGTTGTCCGTAAACGTTTCCGGCCTTCGAATCCTTGGTAGACGCCAATGAAAAAACGAGTCGTGGGGCTGGGCGAAGTGCTTTGGGACCTGTTCCCGGGACGCGCGTGTCTCGGGGGCGCTCCGGCGAACTTCGCTTACATCACGACACTCATGGGTGATCATGGTATCGTGGCCAGCCGCGTGGGCGAGGACTCCCGGGGCATTGAGGCCCTCCGCCGACTGGAGGAGTTGCGACTCGACATCGATCACGTGCAGACTGACCGCGATCATCCCACCGGCACGGTGAACGTAGAAGTCGATAGTAATGGGCAACCGAGATTTGAAATCACTCAACCTGTTGCGTGGGATCATCTGCAGTGGACCCTGGGCTGGCAGCACCTGGCCGAGACCGCCAATGCGGTTTGTTTCGGATCGCTGGCACAGCGTTCAGTGACAAGCCGCGAAACCATCCGGCGATTCCTGAAATCTAGTCCGCCCAGTACTCTGAAAATTTTCGACGTCAACCTCCGGCAGTCATTTTATTCGCCGGAGATTTTGGCGGACTCGATGAGGCTGGCTGACATCGTGAAGCTCAACAACGACGAACTGCCGAAGATCATGAGCTTGAACCGCATGCCCCACAAGGACGAATTGTCTTCCGCACGCCGCCTGATTGAAGAGTATGAGTTGGAACTGATCTCCATCACTCGCGGCGGGAGGGGAAGTCTCCTCGTAAGCAAGAAAAGTTCGAGCGAACATCCCGGATTCAAAGTGCACGTGGCAGATACGGTGGGCTCCGGTGACGCGTTCACCGCGGGACTGGTCCATGAGTACTTGCATGGCGCCTCGCTCGATCTCATGAACGAAGTCGCAAATCTGGTTGGGGCCTGGGTGACCAGCGAGGTGGGTGCAATGCCCGCCCCGAAGCGCGGCGCCCTGGAGCATTCGCTGGCCGAGATTCGATAAGAAAAATCATGAACCACTAAGGACACGAAGGTGCACAAAGGAAGAACCTTCGTGATACTTCGTGTCCTTTGTGGTTATAGTTTTGGCTTCGGGCTGGCTCAATATTCGAACCCAATTCCAGTCTGTTGTATAGTTACGGATGCTTATGTTTTCTTTCGATCATCTGGTGTCCGTTCGGAGACGAATCATGAAGCCAGGATGTCGCAGTTTTGTTTGTCGGTCGATCGCCTCATTATTCCTGCTTGCAATTGCCCTCGCGTTTCTTTCCTGCACATCGAAGCCTGCGCCGCAGCCCAAGGCTCCTCCGTCCAAGCCGTCGGACATCAGAGTCGACGTGAAGGATGGCGGGCCTGTCGTGATCACCACCTCCGCGGCTGACTTTCAAATTCTGCCTTCCGGCTTCCTGCAGGCTACTCTCCGGCTGAGTGACAGGCACCTAACCATCGACGAGCCCGTCGTGGGTTCGACCGGTGGCAACGACTCGATCGTGAGCCAAGGCAAGGAACTGGACTTTGTGCCGGATTTCGGGCAAACGAAGGTTGTAGAGGCGAGCGGCAAGCTGGGGCGCGGCAAGCGCGTAGAGATACCGGGCCATCCCCTCGCGCCGTCAGGCGTTCCCATTGAACGCATGCTAGTCATCGAGGCATACGACGATTTCCCCGGCATCGCGTTGGTGAGTGCCACCTACAAGAATGTGGGCACGGCCGATTTCCATATCGATCAGGTGCTCATGCAGCAGCACCGCTACAACGCGCAGCAGGTGGACGCAAAGGCGCAGCCCTACGACATGTGGTCGTTTCAGGGATCAAGCTACGACTGGGGCAAGGACGACGTTCAGAAGATCGTGCGGACTTCTTCCCAGCCGAATTTAATGGGCGAGGCCGTGAAAGGCGGCTATGGAGGCGGGATTCCGGTGGTTGCCGTATGGACAGCATCGATCGGCGAAGCCATCGGCCATGTGGAAACTCTGCCCTGGACCTTGTCGATGCCGTTAAAGGTCGATCCGGATGGCCGCGTGAATGCAAGCATCGAGATTCCGATCGATTCCGATTTGAAGCCGGGAGAGAGTTATTCCACCCCGCGCAGCTTCGTCGCAGTATATAGCGGAGATTTCTATGAGCCGCTGCGCATGTGGTCGAGCGTTCTGCAAAAAGAAGGATGGGACATCCCGAAGCCTTCGAACGAGGCCTATAACGTGAGCTGGTGCGGTTGGGGATACGAGTTCAACGTCACGCCCAAGCAGATGCTCGGTACCCTGCCCAAGCTGAAGGAACTGGGCATCAAGTGGGCCACACTCGACGATCGCTGGTTCGACACATACGGCGATTGGAATCCGCGCCACGATACTTTTCCTGGCGACGCGATCAAACAGATGACGGATGACTTCCACAAGCAGGGAATCCTGGCCCAGCTTTGGTGGCTGCCGCTGGGAGCCGAAGACGGGCAAGGGAAGTGGGAGTCGCACAAGTACATTGTGTCGAAAGTGGCGAAGGAACATCCGGACTGGTTCATTCTCGACAAGAACGGCAAGCATGGCCGGATGACGCGCGATCTGGCGGCGCTCTGTCCGGCCGTGCCCGAAGTCCAAAGCTACTTCAAGCAACTCACTGAGAAATTTATTCGCGACTGGGGCTTCGATGGATCGAAGCTCGACAACATCTACAGTGTGCCCGCGTGCTACAACCCGGCGCATCATCACAAGTCGCCGCAGGATTCAGTGAACGCAATGGCCGACGTATACAAGATCATCTTCGAGACGTCGCGCGCCATCAAGCCCGAGAGCGTGACGCAAGCATGTCCGTGCGGCACGCCGCCGTCGCTGGCCTGGTTGCCATTCATTGACCAGGCGGTGACGGCCGATCCCGTGGGCGCGGTACAGGTTCGGCGCCGCATCAAGATGTACAAAGCCCTACTGGGGCCGCGCTCGGCGGTCTATGGAGATCACGTCGAGCTTTCCGAGATGTCTCGCGTCGGAGCGGATGGCTGGAGCGAGCACGGCGCGGATTTCGCCTCGACGGTGGGCGCTGGCGGAGTGCCAGGTACGAAGTTCGTCTGGCCGGATCCCGGTCCAAAGTTCAGACCGGTTGCGCTCACCAGTCAGAAAGAGGAGCACTGGAAGAAGTGGATCGCCCTGTACAACCAGAAAATGCTCTCTAAGGGTGAGTTCCGCGACCTCTATGTGTATGGATATGACTCGCCCGAAGCGTATGCCATCGAAAAAGATGGAAAGATGTACTACGCGTTCTTCACCGATCCGGGGAAGTCGTTCGCGGGAGAGCTGGAATTACGTGGATTGAAGTCCGGGACCTACAACGTCGTCGACTATGTCGACGGGAAGAACTTGGGCAGCGTGCAGGTGGAGAACGGGAAGATTCCGCGACTCAAAGCGGACTTCAAAGAACATTTGCTGCTGGAAGTCAGTTCGAAGTAGGAGCTAGTGCTCGCGCAAGAATCGCTCTCGATGCGCTGAGTCCCGAAAGGCTTCGGTCCCTCCCGGGCGCGTCGTGGAAAGAGCGCCCGCACGATTTCCGCTGGCCAGGCACTTTGCCAGATCCGAGCCGCGCACGTATTCGTGCAGAAAGCCTGCGTCGAAGCTGTCGCCCGCTCCGACTGAATCCACCGGAACAATCTCCCTCGCTTCCGCGGTGAAACGCTCGGAGCCCTTCCGCGCGAGGGCTCCTTTGCGGCCGAGTTTCACGACCAGCAGCGGAACCATCTCGGAAAGCCTGTCGATGGCGTCCTCGAGTTTCTCCGTGCCGGCCGCTTTGCAGGCCTCGCGCTCGTTCGGCAGGAACACGTCGACGTGCGGCAGGAGCTCGTGGAGTCCGCCTTCCCAGCGATCCTCCGGATCATCGTTGGTGTCGAGAGAGATCGTGAGTCCTTTCGATTTCAGGTAGCGAAAGAGTTCCGCCGCTCGCGGCCGCAACGACTTCTGCAAGTAGTACGACGAGAAATGAAAGTGGCGCGAGTCCGCGAGGTATTGGAGATCGAGGTCGTCCCACGTCAGCTCCGCGATGGTCCCTACATACGTGAGGATGTTACGCCATTGCTCATGATGCAGGATTACGGTCAATCCCGTTGTAATTGCGCTTCGAACGACGCGGACGTTCGATACATCAACCCCGCTTTCCTGCAGTTGCTCAAGCGAAATACGGCCCAGGGAGTCGTCTCCAATTCGCGATTGAAATCCTACCCGGCTGCCCAACGCTGAAAGATTGTGTGCAACGATGGCAGACGAAGAGCCCAGCGTCAGCATCATGCGGTCAGCCAGCAGCTCGCGCTCGGGTTCGAGTTGTTCCGGTAATCCGTAGAGAATGAGGTCGAGATTCAGTTCGCCGGCGATGGTGACGTCGAAACGGGGCATGAGAGTTCAGAAGCGAATTTCAGATTGCAGAATTGAGATTTTAGATTGAAACTCAACTCGTGCAAACGACGAGGCCGCCGGCAGTCTTAATCTACAATCTAAAATCTAAAATCTGAAATTAAACAAGCGTCACCTCGACCCCGGCCTGCTTCAATGCACGCAGGTCAGATTTCGGTACGCCGCGGTCGGTAATAACTTCCTGCAAAGCGGAGGTCGGGGCAATCAGCGACAAACTGCGCCGCCCAAACTTGCTGGAATCGCACACGGCGACCGTTTTCTTCGCGATTTCAACCATCACGCGATTTACTTTCGCCTCCAGCAGGTTGGGCGTGCTTAGCCCAAAGTGAACATCGAAACCGTCCACGCCGAGAAACAAAATGTCGGCACTTAAGCGCCGCAGAGTTTCCTCGGCAATCGGGCCGACAAGCGAGAAGGAATTCTTGCGAAGAGTGCCGCCGGTCAGGATCACCTCCACGGCCGTCCCCGAAAGTTCGGCCGCTATGTTCACAGCATTGGTAATGATCGTGAGATTCTGGAAATTCCTCAGGCTGCGCGCGATCGCAGTCGTCGTGGTCCCCGAGTCCAGGATCAGCACCTGTCCTTCTTTCACTTTCTCGACGGCACACTCCGCGATGCGCAACTTTTCGTGATGGTGCAGTTTCTCTTTTTCGCGCAGCGTTGGATCTTCGAGCGCGCCTTCGCGCGATGGCAGTGCGCCTCCGTGGGTGCGATGGACGAGACCATGCGCATGCAGGATTTCCAGATCTTTGCGGATGGTGACTTGCGACGTCTCGAACTGCCTGGAGAGTTCTGTAACCAGAACCCGTCCCTGGTGATTCAGCAGATCGAGGATGGCGCGGCGTCGTTCTTCGTTGAGCACGGATTGAGCCTGAATGTGAGCGCGTTGCCCGTGGCAACCGCACCTAAAAGCGCATTTCTTTTTATAGCGTTTTGTTTCGTTTGTCCATAAGAAAGAATGGGTCTGGGGCCGTGGGTTCCTCACTTTGTCTTTTCCTAACTCCCGGCCAAAAGCCGACCCTGCTCGAGGTTCCCAGTCAAGGTGTAAGTCTCTAATTTATCGGCGGTTGGGAACCACCCAGGGTGATAACCAACTCAATACCTTGCCCTAAAGTCCGATTGCTAGGAGGGGGTGCTGTTGCCGTAATCTCAATTTGGGACGAAAGCGGCCCGGTTTCGAAGCTGATGTTTTTACGAAATCCGAACGATGGAGCCCCGATTTGTCAGACACCTTCGCAAACGAAAACTTGATCCGTTCACAGTCAGTGGTGGCGCGAGTGGTTGCGGGCGAGACGCTGATTGTTCCGATCCGCGGAAGAGTCGGCGACCTGGCATCCATCTACAGCTTCAACGGAACCGGCACGCTGATCTGGAAGTTGTTGGAGTCTTCGAAGACGGTCAGCCAGTTGGCCGTGGCAGTGGCGCAGGAGTACGACGTTGATCCCTCGCAAGCCGAGCGCGACGTAGCAAGTTTTGTGGGTGAAATGAAAGCTGTTGGTCTGGTCGAGGTCCCTGCGTCTGTGGCGATGGCGGGCGACTGAAGCCAGTGGGGCGGGAAGAACGGCAAAAGGCAGCGGATGCGATGACTCGTATCCGCTGCTTTCAGAATTGAGGGCGCATGGAGCAGCTCAGTTACGGCGCGTTCAGCGCAGATCTACACCAGCGCCAGGCTGGCGAGCGTGTGCCGTTGCAAGTTTCCATCGAGGTCACGCGCCGCTGCCCGCTTGAATGCCTGCACTGCTATAACAACCTGCCCATGGGCGACATGGACGCCAAGCGGCGGGAGTTGACTAAAGAAGAACACTTCCGCGTGCTCGACGAACTGGTCGAGATGGGCTGCTTCTGGATTCTCTACACCGGCGGCGAGATCTTCGCCCGCAAAGATTTCCTCGAGATCTACACGTACGCCAAGAAAAAAGGATTCCTGATCACGCTGTTCACCAACGGCACCATCATCAACGAGCAGATCGCCGACCATCTAAAGGAGTGGCCACCATTTGCCATCGAGATCACGCTCTACGGCCGCACTCGCGAGACGTATGAGGCGCTGACGGCGGTTCCGGGATCGTACGACCGCTGCCTGCGCGGGATCAGCCTTCTGAAGGAACGCGGCCTGCCGCTGAAGTTGAAGACGGTCGCGACCAGCATCAACAAGCACGAAGTAATGGCGATGCGACGTTTTGCGGAAGAAGAATTGGGCGTGGAATTCAAGATGGATGGACAAATCAACCCCCGGATTGATTGCTCCCAGAGTCCGCTGGCGGTGCGGCTCACGCCGGAAGAGGTCGTGGCGCTCGACATGAGCATGCCAAAGGGGATGAGCGAATACCGGCGGTTGGCCCAGCGTGATCTGGAGAGGCCTGCGAATCTAGGGCAGATCGACACCACCTATTTCTGTGGCGGAGGAATGAACTCGTTCGCCATAAACGCGTACGGAGAGATCGGCATCTGTGTGATTTCGCAGCAAGAGACATTCCGTATAGATGGGGCGGGGCTCAGGGCGGTATGGGAAAACTCCCTGTTGCAGTTGCGAAATCGCAAGCGGGCGCGGATTACGAAATGCGTGCAGTGTCGGATTCAGTCGCTGTGCGCCATGTGTCCGGCGAATGGCGAAATGGAAAACGGCGATCCGGACAGCCCAGTTGAGTTTTTGTGCCAAGTCGCGCACCTCCGGGCGGCAACCATTGGGGTGGAGATTCCGGTGCATGGCGAGTGCGCGTTTTGCGCCGGTGGTACAGAACATCAGGGTCTGCTGGAGTCAGCACGGCGAATACAGAACAAGGAAGTGGACGTCGAGAGTTGGGTCGGACCGCAACATCTTTTGCCAATCCTGAATAATTCGACCGCGGCATTGGGAGGATGTGGAAGTTGTGCCAGTCACTGAGCCGACGATAAAGGTGAACCGAATGAAATGCGATTTAAGTCCCACCGACGGCAAAAAACCTTACGAACCGCCGAGACTGCAAACCATCAGTCTCCGACCGGAAGAGGCTGTGCTCGGGCATTGCAAGACCTCTACGGGCGGCGGAGTAAATATCGGTTGCCAATTCTTCACGTGCAGTTCTGTTGGATCGTAGGCGCACTCGAGGATTGTTCCGCAATGATAAGCGAATTAGACCGGTTGATGGCTTCATCTCCGGAATCCGATCCTTTGTTTCGCAGCCGGTTTTCTGTTGGGGGAGTGTCAATCGAAATTGCCGGCGACAGACGTGCAGACGTCGGTTTAATTCCTCCCTTGGAACCGTTTCGCGCAGAGACGGCCGTTTCCGACATTAATATTCAGGTCCAGTGGGTTGCCAAACTCGCTCAAATGTCTGGAAGGCGGGTGTTCGATTCGGGAACCACGTGGCGGCTCTACGAGCGAGGGTCGGAGTTTCAGTTTGATTTCAATGCGCCGCTTTTTGGAGAGGCGCCCTACAAGAGGCTTTTTGTCGATACTCGTTTCCGTCGCGCATCGTTACAAATGAGCGAAGAATCACTTGCGGTCGGCGGTTACACAGCGGATCCACTGGGTTATCCCCTCGACGAACTCCTCATCATGCACCGCCTGACACAGGAGAAAGCGATTGAACTGCATGGGGCCGGAATCGTCAGGGCGAACGCAGTCGCCAATCTTTTTGTCGGCCACTCCGGAGCAGGGAAGAGTACGGCCACCCGTCTCTGGACCGATCGCGAGAACGTCGAGGTTTTGAGCGACGATCGCATCATTGTTCGGCGGGATGAGGACCCATCCTTCGTAGAAATGCCTTGCGAGGCCGCCGGTAGTATCCGAGAGCATGGGGTCCTTCGACTGCGTGACCGCTCGGCTTCGCCGGTCGGTCAGTCCGCTCAGGATGACAAAGCTGAGAAGCAGATTCCTCGCTCCTCTCGGAATGACAAGGGAAAGATGCGCATGTACGGCACTCCCTGGCACGGCGAGGCTATGTACGCCTCCCCCAACAGCGCACCGCTGGCGCGCATTTTCGTTCTTGAACACGGGCACGGCAACGTCATCACGCCCCTGACTCCCAGCCAGGCCGTCGCCGAATTGTTCGCCCGGAGTTTTGTGCCCTTTCACCGGCACGAATATGTCGATTCAGCGCTGGCTTTCCTCGAGGAACTGTCGAATGCAGTCCCAGTTTATCGCTACGCATTCGAACCCGACCAGCGTGCAGTAGACAAGATTCGCAACTTCTATGATTGACGGCGGAGCCGACTCGAAGGTGTGTGCTGATTCGAAGCTCTTTGAAGCGGTCGTCCGTCCGTTGCTGGAGCATGGCTTGAGCGTGCGTTTTCAGACGCGTGGCGCCAGCATGTCTCCGGCGATACGAGACGGAGAGGTAGTCGAAGTTACTCCCGTAATGGTTACCAAATTACGAAAGGACGATATCGTCTTAGCAAAATCTAACGCAGGCTTCCGGCTTCATCGGATCGTCGTCGCAGATCCCGGCAAAGACGTGTTCATCACGCGCGGGGATTGCGGCCAGCAAAACGATCCGGCACTGAAGTCGGAACAGATTCTTGGCATCGCTCGGGCCAAGGAAGTGCGGGTAGGACGGGATATCGTGCAGGCTAGGTTCAGAGGTGTGGGTGGGTGGCTGCTGCGCTCCGCAGCACGGATGCAGTGCGTCTCGCGCAAGTTATTGGCAAGAGCAGTGGCCTTTCATGGTTCTTCCCTCGCGATTGCACTCTCTTGTCTGCTGCTGTTCGCAACTTCATTGAGCGCGCAAGTTGCGGTGGATTCCTCGACTTCCAATTTCGCAACACTCACTGGCACTGGAAGTTCAAGCCTGACCATTGCTCACACGACAGCTGGCACAAATCGCCTGATGATCGTCGGCGTCTCCATGAACGTTACGAACGCTCCGACGACCGGTGTGGTTGGAGTGACCTGGAACGGCACGCCGCTCAATTTCCTCGGAGCGCATAATGACGCCGGCAATACTCGACGCGTCGAGATGTGGTCCCTGCTGGCGCCGGCAACTGGTGCGTTCAATGTCGTTGTGACGGTGAATATTCCTTCGGCGGTACAGATCGGCGTTGTAGCGGGCGTGACCACGTTCAGCGGAGTCGACCAGACGGTTCCCATGGGAACGTTCATCTCCGCGGACGGAGCGACTGGAACGAATTCCCAACTGGACGTTCCGAGCGTAATCAACGGCATGATTCTGGATACGCTGGCCATTGGAGGGAACCGTACTGTAACCATCCCAGGGCCCCAGGTATCGCAGTGGAATGCCAATAGCGGCGGAACCACAAATCCCGACGTCCGAGCTACGGGCACATCGAGAACTGGAGCGCCCAGCGTCCCGATCTCTGAGACGTTCAGCGGTACATCCAACTGGTCGTTGGGCGCGGTATCTATCAACCCCAGCACCGCAGACATCGCCGTCAGCACGAGCGTCAGCGCGGTCCCCCTCGGGCAGAATTCCACCTACAACATTACGATCACGAACAATGGGCCGTCGGCGGCGAATGGTGTCACCCTGGCGGATACTTACAATGCCACGAATCTTTCGCTGGTGTCGTACACGCCGAGTGCCGGCACGACCTGTACCAACACACTAACCACCATCAACTGCACGCTGCCAACGCCATTTACCAGCGGTGCGACAGCAACCGTCACCGTAGTCGTAGCGACAACGGCGGCTGGATTTTATCCGAATACGGCCACCATTACAGACTCCGGCACTCCGCCCGATCCGAATACCGGCAACAACACCTACGTCGCGCTCGCACCGGTGGTAAGCGTGGTCTGTTCAACGACGACACTGACGGCCGGTGGCACACTGACTGGCCAGATTAATACGTATTATCCGGGAAACGGCAACGTTGCCATCGGGGCTACTTCGATTCCGGTCGGGGCGGCGAACGGTACCGGTACGATCGCAGCCGGAAGCCTGCTGCTGATCATCCAGATGCAGGACGCCAGTATCAATCCGTCTAATTCCGTTGCCTACGGAAACGGGAGTACGGGCGCCGGCTTTACGACCATTAACAATGCCGGCAACTACGAGTTCGTGAAAGCGACTGGAGTTGTGGCGGGAGGTTTCGTTCCGATCTCGGGGGCGGGCGCTGGAGGCGGAACCGTCTTTGCTTACACGACGGCGGCCCTAACCGCGACGAAGGGTGCAAGCACATTTCAGGTTGTGCTGGTGCCACAGTACACATCGGCCACGTTAAGTTCCGGTATCACTACGCCATCGTGGAACGGTTCCACGGGCGGAATCCTCGCGCTGGACATTGCGGGACAGCTCAACTTGGGTGGTGCTGCGGTTAACGTCGACGGAGACGGATTCCGCGGTGGCGCTGGATTGCAGCTGACCGGCGGCTTTGGCGGAACCAATGCCGATTATCAGTTCGCAGCACCTGCCACGTACACGGGGGTGGCCAGGACCGGAGTCGATGGCTCCAAAGGCGAAGGCGTCGCAGGCACACCCCTATGGGTGGAATCCGGCGGGACGTACCTCAATACGGGTTCGGGTTACCCCAGCGGAACCGCGGGGACCGACGGCAGCATGGCGCATGGCGCACCAGGAAACGCGGGCGGTGGCGGAACGGATGGCGATGCCGCCGGCAATACCGAGAATGCGGGCGGCGGGGGCGGCGCCAACGGCGGCTCCGGCGGCTTTGGCGGGGATTCGTGGAACACAAATTTCAGCGATGGAGGCGAAGGCGGGGGCGCGTTTCCCGCGACGATTGATCGCATCGCGATGGGCGGCGGAGGCGGTGCTGGATCGCGTAACAATT
>Ga0210405_10001075_pt1 | contig 32904 bp, 29 predicted proteins | sample IncBWH11MmetaG_FD_155492 | JGI IMG/M metagenome (GOLD analysis project Ga0210405, IMG submission 155492) | Forest soil microbial communities from Barre Woods Harvard Forest LTER site, Petersham, Massachusetts, United States - Inc-BW-H-11-M | ecosystem: Environmental > Terrestrial > Soil >...
ATGCCGGGCAGGATGCGGTCGAGGAATTCAACAACGGTGACTTTCGCGCCGAGCCGGTGCCACACCGAGCCGAGTTCAAGTCCGATCACGCCGGCGCCGACGATCAACAGCCTTCCCGGCACCTTGTCGAGCGACAGCGCGCCGGTCGACGATACGATGCGCTTTTCGTCGATTTCGATGCCCTTCAGCTCCGCGACATCCGAGCCGGTGGCGATGACGATGTTTTTGGTCTCCACGACCTGCGTCTTGCCGTCATTGCCCGACACCTCGACCTTTCCGGTCCCCAGTATCTTGCCTTTGCCGGTGATGACGTCGATCTTGTTCTTCTTCATCAGGAACTCGACGCCTTTGACGTTGCCGTCGATGCCCTGCTGCTTGAAGTTCATCATCGCCGGCAGATCGAGTCTTGGCGTGGGAACACTGACGCCCATCTTCGCAAAGGAGTGCGCCGCCTCCTCGAACATCTCGGATGCATACAACAGCGCCTTCGAAGGCATGCACCCGATATTCAGGCAGGTGCCGCCAAGGGTGGCATTTTTCTCGACCACCGCGACCTTCATGCCGAGCTGCGCCGCGCGTACCGCGCAAACGTATCCGCCAGGCCCGGTGCCGATGACAACAAGATCGTAGGTGGCCATGATTGAGGTCCCGTAGCTGAATTGTGTGACGCCTGCTAGCGCCCGCCTGACACGTCAAGAATGGCGCTGGTCACGTAGGATGCATCGTCCGACATCAACCAGACAATGGCGTTGGCGATCTCCTGCGCGGTGCCGACCCGCTTCATCGGCACCATGTGACTGAGCCGGTGCGCGCGGTCGGGCTCGCCGCCCGAGGCGTGAATTTCGGTATCGATCAGTCCGGGCCGGATCGCCGCGACGCGAATGCCCTCGCCGGCGACTTCGTATCCGAGCCCGATGGTGAAGGAATCGATGGCGCCCTTGGACGCCGCGTAATCGACATAGGTATTGGGCGAACCGAGTTTGGCGGCGACCGACGACAGGTTGACGATGACCCCGCCCTTGCCGCCGTGGCGGGTCGACATCCGCTTCACCGCCTCGCGGGCGCAGAGGATGCTGCCGGTGACGTTGACGGCCATCATGCGCTGGATGCGCTCGGCGGGCATCTCGTCGACCCGCGACGTCGTCCCGACGATGCCGGCGTTGTTGATGAGCGCCCCCAGCGTCCCGAGCGCGTCGGCGGCCTTGAACAGCGCAAGGATCTCCTTCTCGCTGCCGACGTCGCATTTCACCGCGACGGCTCTGCCGTTCTTCGCCTCGATGGCGGAGACCACGCTCTGCGCCGCGGCCTCGTTGCTGGCATAGCCGACGCAAACCCGGTAGCCGCGCTCAGCGGCGACCAGCGCGGTGGCGCGGCCGATGCCGCGGCTACCGCCGGTGATGATCACAACCTTGTCGGTCAAAACAACCCCCACAATCCAAACGCAGTTACGGGAAAAGCCACAATCGCGATGCGGCGGGTGAGAATATCAGGGCTCGCGATCCATCAGAGATCCAGCACCAGCCGCGCCGGATCCTCCAGGGTTTCCTTGACGCGCACCAGGAACGTCACCGCATCCTTGCCGTCGATGACGCGGTGATCGTAGGACAGCGCCAGATACATCATCGGACGGATCTCGACCTTGCCGCCGATCGCAACCGGGCGCTCCTGAATCTTGTGCATGCCGAGAATGCCGGATTGCGGCGCGTTCAGGATCGGCGTCGACATCAGCGAGCCGTAGATGCCGCCATTGGTGATCGTGAAGGTGCCGCCCTGCATCTCGTCGATCTTGAGCTGGCCGTCGCGGGCGCGCCGGCCGAAATCGGCGATCGCCTTTTCGATTTCGGCAATCGATTTCTGGTCGCAGTCGCGCACCACCGGCACAACCAGACCCTTGTCGGTGCCGACGGCGACGCCGATGTGGTAGTAATTCTTGTAAATGATATCGGTGCCATCGATCTCGGCATTGGCCGCCGGAACATCCTTGAGCGCCTGCACGCAGGCCTTGGTGAAGAAGCCCATGAAGCCGAGCTTGATGGCGTACCTCTTCTCGAACACGTCCTTGTACTGGGCCCGCATCGCCATGATGTGACTCATGTCGACCTCGTTGAAGGTCGTGAGCATCGCCGCGGTGTTCTGGACGTCCTTGAGGCGGCGGGCGATGGTCTGGCGCAGCCGCGTCATCTTCACGCGCTCTTCGCGCGCCGCGTCGTCGGCGGGTGACGGCGCGCGGACCTGTACTGAAGCGGCGGGCTGATAGACCGGCGTCGGCGCCGAGGCGGCCTTCTCGATCGCGGCGAGCATGTCGCCTTTGGTCACCCGGCCGTCCTTGCCCGAGCCGGGGACGGTGGCGGCATCGATACCGCTCTCGGCCGAGATCTTGCGCACTGACGGCGCCAGCGGCGCATCGGCCGGAGGCACCTTGGCGGCGGGAGCCGGCGCAGCGGCGGCGGGTGGAGGCGGTGGCGGGGCCGCCTTGGCTGGTGCTGCGGCCGGTTTGGCGGCAGCTCCCGCCGCGCCGTCCTTGATCTGCCCGAGCAGGGCGCCGACCGCGACGGTCTCGCCATCCTTGGCGGCGATTTCGCTCAGCGTGCCGGCGGAAGGCGCCGGGACCTCGATGGTGACCTTGTCGGTCTCAAGCTCGACCAGGGGCTCGTCGACCGCGACGGCGTCGCCGGCTTTCTTGAACCAACGGCCGATGGTGGCTTCGGTCACGGACTCGCCGAGCGTCGGAACGCGAATTTCGGTCATGGCTTGCTTCCTCAATAATCTGTGCGGTCATATACCCTTGCTGTCATCCTCCGCGAAAGCGGAGGATCCGGTAATCCGCGACGGACGTGATCGAAAATAAGCAGCGCGGGTTACTGGATGCCCCGCCTTCGCGGGGCATGACGGATTGAAAGTTTCTCTTAATTCAGCGCGTCATCCAGCAGCGCCTTGAGCTGCGCCAGATGCTTCGACATCAAACCCGTGGCGGTTGCCGCCGACGCCGCGCGCCCGGCGTACCGCGGACGCTTGTTTGGCGCGTGGACCTGGTTCAACACCCATTCGAGATAGGGCTCGATGAAGTGCCACGCTCCCATGTTGCGCGGCTCTTCCTGGCACCAGACCAGTTCGGCGTTCTTGAAGCGGCCAAGCTCGGCCACCAGCGCCTTCAATGGCACCGGATAAAGCTGCTCGACGCGCATCAGGTAGATGTCGTCGATGCCGCGTTTCTCGCGCTCTTCGTAGAGGTCGTAATAGACCTTGCCCGAGCACAGCACGATGCGGCGGATCTTGTCGTCGCTCACGAGCCTGGTTTTCTCGTCCGGCTGCATCTGGGCGTCATCGTAGAGGAGGCGGTGGAACGTCGTGTCCCTGCCGAGCTCATCGAGCCGCGAGACCGCCCGCTTGTGCCGCAGCAGCGATTTCGGCGTCATCAGGATCAGGGGTTTGCGGATTTCACGGTGCAGCTGACGCCGCAGCACATGGAAATAATTGGCCGGCGTGGAGGGATAGACCACCTGCATGTTGTCTTCGGCGCACATCTGCAGAAAACGCTCGAGTCGCGCGGAGGAATGCTCCGGTCCCTGCCCCTCATAGCCATGCGGCAACAGGCAGACGAGGCCGGACATGCGTAGCCATTTGCGCTCGCCCGAGGAGATGAACTGGTCGAACAGGACCTGCGCGCCGTTGGCGAAATCGCCGAACTGCGCTTCCCACATCGCCAGCGCATTCGGCTCGGCAAGCGAATAGCCATACTCGAAGCCGACCACCGCTTCCTCGGACAGCAGCGAATTGATGACCTCGAAGTGCCCCTGGTCGCCGCCGAGATGATTGAACGGCGTGTAGCGGCTCTCGTCTTCCTGGTCGATCAGCACTGAATGACGTTGCGAGAAGGTGCCGCGCTCGGAATCCTGTCCGGACAGCCGCACATGATGGCCTTCCTGCAGCAGGGAGCAGATCGCCATCGCCTCGCCGGTCGCCCAGTCGATGCCGACGCCGCTGTCGATCGCTTTCGCCCGGTTGTCTAGGAAGCGCTGGATGGTGCGGTGAACCCGGAAACCGTCCGGCACCCTGGTGATCTTGCGGCCGATATCCTTCAAGACCGCGACATCGACGCCGGTGACGCCGCGGCGCGGATCCTCTTCCTGGTCAGCCGATTTGAAACCGGCCCACTTGCCGTCGAGCCAGTCTGCCTTGTTGGGCTTGTAGCCGGCGCCGGCCTCGAGTTCGGCGTCGAGCCGCGCGCGCCAGTCGGCCTTGGCCTTCTCGACCTCGCCTTCGCTCATCACGCCTTCGGCAATCAGCCGCCTGGAATAGATCTCCAGCGTGGAAGGATGCGCGGCGATCCTCTTGTACATCACCGGTTGGGTGAATGCCGGCTCGTCGCCTTCGTTGTGGCCGTACCTGCGATAGCAGAACATGTCGATGACGACAGGCTTGTGGAATTTCTGCCGGAACTCGATGGCGACCTTGGCTGCGAACACCACGGCTTCCGGATCGTCGCCATTCACGTGGAAGATCGGCGCATCGATCATCTTCGCCACGTCGGATGGATAGGGCGAGGAGCGCGAATAGCGCGGATAGGTGGTGAAGCCGATCTGATTGTTGACGATGAAGTGCAGCGAACCGCCGGTGCGATAGCCCTTCAGGTCGGACAGGCTGAAACATTCCGCCACCACGCCCTGGCCCGCGAACGCCGCGTCGCCATGCATCAGCAGCGGCAGCACCGAAATGCGCTGGTCGGGCGGATCGCCATGCTGGTCTTGCTTGGCGCGCACCTTGCCGAGCACCACCGGATCGACGATTTCCAGATGCGACGGGTTGGCGGTCAGCGACAGATGGATCCGGTTGTTGTCGAACTCGCGGTCGGACGAGGCGCCGAGATGATATTTGACATCGCCGGAACCCTCGACGGCATCGGGATTGGCCGAACCGCCCTTGAACTCGTGGAACAGCGCGCGGTGCGGCTTGCCCATCACCTGCGTCAGCACATTGAGGCGGCCGCGATGTGGCATGCCGAAGACGATTTCCTTCACGCCGAGATTGCCGCCGCGCTTGATGATTTGTTCCAGCGCCGGGATCAGCGACTCGGCGCCGTCGAGGCCGAAGCGCTTGGTGCCGGTGAATTTGAGATCGCAGAATTTCTCAAAACCTTCGGCTTCGACCAGCTTGTTGAGGATCGCGCGCCGGCCTTCGGGGGTGAAGCTGATTTCCTTGTCCGGTCCCTCGATGCGCTCCTGGATCCAGGACTTCTGCGCCGGGTTGGTGATGTGCATGAATTCGACGCCGAGCGTCTGGCAGTAGGTGCGCTCGCAGATCGCGACGATTTCGCGCAACGTGCCGTATTCGAGGCCGAGCACATGATCGAGGAATATCTTTCGATCGAAGTCGGCCTCGGTGAAGCCGTAGGAGCGCGGGTCGAGCTCTTCGCGGTCGCGCGGCGCCTCGATGCCGAGCGGATCGAGCTTGGCGTGAAAATGGCCGCGCATGCGGTAGGCGCGGATCAGCATCAGGGCACGCACGGAATCGCGGGTGGCCTGATGGACATCGGCTGACGTCAGCTCTGCACCCTTGGCCTGCGCCTTGGCTGCAATCCTGGCGCCCACCGCCTTTTCGACTTCGGCCCAGTTGCCATCGAGCGCGGAGGTCAGTTCGTCGCGCGGCGTGAGCGGCCAATTGTTGCGGGCCCAGGACGGTCCTTCGGCGTTTTTGCGGACGTCGGCCGACGTGTCCTTGAGGCTTTTGAAGAATTCCTGCCACTCGGTGTCGACCGAGGAGGGGTCATTCTCGTAGCGGGCGTAGATTTCGTCGATGTAGGTGGCGTTTGTGCCCTGCAAAAATGAGGAGAGAGCAAAGGCGGCGTTCGCGTCTTGGCGAGACATGGTGGCGTCCTGGTGATTTTTTACTTCGCGCATGGAAAACGGCGCGGCAGCCGGTCCGCAAAAGCCGACCAGCAGGGTAAAGAACCTTTACCCTATTTAAGGCGATTGTTCGCCCCGAAAAGGACCAAGAACTGAATCAGGATTTCAGTTTTTCGACAAGGGTCTTTCCAAGTCTCGCCGGCGACGGAGAGACGGTAATTCCGGCCGATTCCATGGCTGCGGTCTTCGAACCGGCGTCGCCCTTGCCGCCCGAAATGATCGCGCCGGCATGACCCATGCGGCGGCCGGGAGGCGCGGTGACACCCGCGATGAAGCCGACCATCGGCTTCTTGCGGCCGCGCTTGGCCTCATCTTTCAGGAATTGGGCGGCATCTTCCTCGGCCGATCCGCCGATTTCGCCGATCATGACAATCGAGGTCGTCTTGGGGTCTGCCAGAAACATCTCCAGGACGTCGATGAATTCGGTGCCCTTGACCGGATCGCCGCCGATGCCGACCGCGGTGGTTTGGCCGAGGCCCTCCTGGGAGGTCTGGAACACCGCCTCATAGGTCAACGTGCCCGAGCGCGACACGATGCCGACATTGCCCGGCTTGAAGATATTCGCCGGCATGATGCCGATCTTGCATTCGCCAGCGGTCATCACGCCCGGGCAATTGGGCCCGATCAACCGCGACTTCGAACCGCTCAACGATCTCTTGACCCGCACCATGTCGAGCACCGGGATGCCTTCGGTGATGCAGACGATCAGCGGCATTTCGGCGTCGATCGCCTCACAGATCGCATCCGCGGCCCCGGGCGGCGGCACATAGATCACGGATGCGTCGGCACCGGTCTTCTCGCGCGCCTCCGCCACCGTGTCGAATACCGGCAGCCCGAGATGCGTCGAGCCGCCTTTGCCGGGCGAGGTGCCGCCGACCATCCTGGTGCCGTAAGCGATCGCGGCTTCCGAATGAAATGTGCCGTTCTTGCCGGTAAAACCCTGGCAAATGACTTTTGTGTTCTTGTCGATCAAGATGGACATGGTTGGGATTTCTTTCGCGAGACGGTCGGTAAGGGATCAGTGAATCCGCCGGTAGACGCCGGTGAGCACGTCGGCCCATCCTTCCGCATCAGGCGAAAACTGGATTTTCATGGAGTAGCTGTTGTCGTCGATGACTTCGTAGAGATGGCGCGCATTGCCGCGCAGCGAGCCGCGCACCAGGATCAGCGACTTGCCCGACCAGCCGCCGGAGGCTGGCGACGGCGGATAGTAGCCGAGCGAATCGTGCCAGAATAGTTTGTAAAGCCGGTCTTCGCGGTCATAGGTGAACACGCCATGGGTAGCGAAGCTCTCCTTGCCGTCGCGCGTCTGGCGCGAATCCTGGATCAGATAAAAGCCATTGAGATCAATGCGCGCCGAAACACGCGAGGTGGCGGGGCCGCCGGCGGTCCAACGCGACGGAAACACGGTCTCTTCTCCGGTCCACTCACCTGCGAACACCGCGAGCTTGCGATGCTCCTCCAGCGGCGTCGGTGCGGCGAGATGGTCACCGGGCATCGGCTCAGCCTCCCTTGACGGCCTTGACGATCTTCTGGGCGGCGTCGTCGAGGTCATCGGCCGGCAGCACGTTGAGACCGGACTCACGGATGATTTTCTTGCCGGCATCGACGTTGGTGCCCTCCAGCCGCACCACCAGCGGCACTTTGAGGCCGACTTCCTTCACCGCGGCCACCACGCCCTCGGCGATGATGTCGCATTTCATGATGCCGCCGAAGATGTTGACCAGGATGCCCTTCACGTTGGGATCGGCGGTGATGATCTTGAAGGCAGCCGCGACCTTTTCCTTGCTGGCGCCACCGCCGACATCGAGGAAGTTCGCGGGCTCCATGCCGTAGAGCTTGATGATGTCCATGGTCGCCATCGCAAGGCCGGCGCCGTTGACCATGCAACCGATGGTGCCGTCGAGCGTGACATAGTTGAGATCGTGTTTGGACGCCTCGATCTCCTTGGCGTCTTCCTCGGTTTCGTCGCGCAGCGCCGCCACCTCGGGGTGACGAAACAGCGCGTTGTCGTCGAACGATATCTTGGCGTCGAGCACCCGGAGCTGGCCCTGCTTGGTGACGACCAGCGGGTTGATTTCCAGCATCGCCATGTCCTTGGCGGTGAAGGCCGTATAGAGCTGCGTCACCAGTTTCTCCGCCTGCTTGGCGAGATCGCCGGACAACTTCAGCGCCTTGGCGACGGTACGGCCGTGATGGGACATGATTCCGGTCGCGGGGTCGACCGAGAAGCTGACGATCTTCTCGGGGTTGTTGTGCGCGACATCCTCGATGTTGACGCCGCCCTCGGTGGAAACCACGAACGACACTTCGGAGGTTTCGCGGTTGACCAGGATCGAAAGGTAGAACTCCTTGTCGATCTCGGAGCCTTCCTCGATGTAGAGCCGGTTGACCTGCTTGCCGTGCGCGCCGGTCTGCACCGTGACCAGCGTTGCTCCCAGCATCTGCTTGGCGAAGTCATTGACCTCGGTGACCGATTTGGCGATGCGGACGCCGCCCTTGTCGCCGGCACTGGCCTCCTTGAACTTGCCCTTGCCGCGGCCGCCGGCGTGGATCTGGCTCTTCACCACCCACACCGGGCCCGGCAGCGTCTTCGCCGCGACGTCGGAATCGGAGGCTCTCAGGACCGGCACGCCCTTCGAGATCGCCACCCCGAATTCGTGCAGCAGCGCCTTGGCCTGGTATTCATGGATGTTCATAGGAGGGCTCCCCGAATCCTCGTCGCAATTATCAGCGAACGAACTGCAATTTGGCGTTGGTATACCATATGCCAAGCCAAGCGCAAATTTAAAATCTTCTGAAATCCCATGACGTTAGCGCCGCCTCGATTCCAGGTCCGCCGCGAATGGCGGCAATTTGGACGGTGGAAGGCCGACAGATCGATCGGCTCGATGTGTCAGCCGCAGGTTCTCGAGCGATCAGCGGCCAAGCAGATCGGGCGCGATCTTCTTGCAGGCTTCGACCAGGCCCTGCACGGCGCCGACCGACTTGTCGAAGGCTTCGCGGTCCTTGCCGGCAAGTTCGATCTCGACAATGCGTTCGACGCCCTTCGACCCGATGACGACGGGCACGCCGACATACATGTCCTTTACGCCGTATTCGCCGTTGAGGTAGGCGGCGCAGGGCAGCACGCGCTTCTTGTCCTTGAGATAGCTCTCGGCCATCGCGATCGCGGAAGCCGCCGGCGCATAGAACGCCGAGCCGGTCTTCAAGAGATTGACGATCTCGGCGCCGCCATTGCGGGTGCGATCGACGATCTCGTCGATCCGCGCCTGCGAGGTCCAGCCCATCTTGACGAGATCGGGCAAGGGAATGCCGGCCACGGTCGAGTAGCGCACCAGCGGCACCATGGTGTCGCCATGGCCGCCCAGCACGAACGCGGTAACGTCCTGGACCGAGACATTGAATTCGTCGGCAAGGAAATAGCGGAAGCGTGAGGAATCCAGCACACCCGCCATGCCCACCACTTTCTTGTGCGGCATGCCGGAAGCCTTCTGCAGCGCCCACACCATGGCGTCGAGCGGGTTGGTGATGCAGACGACGAAGGCGTCGGGGGCGTATTTCTTGATGCCGGCGCCGACCTGCTCCATCACTTTGAGATTGATGCTCAAGAGATCGTCGCGGCTCATGCCGGGCTTGCGCGGCACGCCGGCCGTGACGATGCAGACCTTGGCGCCGTCGAGCGCGTCATAGGAGTTGGCGCCGGTGAAATGCGCGTCGAACCCATCGACGGGCGAGGACTGCGCGAGATCGAGCGCTTTGCCCTGCGGCACGCCCTCGGCGATGTCGAACATCACGACGTCGCCCAATTCCTTCAGGCCGATGAGATGGGCCAGCGTTCCGCCGATCTGACCCGAGCCAATCAAAGCAATCTTGTCGCGCGCCATGGGAAATCTGTCCTTTGAACGTACGGAGGTGGATGGAAGAATGTTTGAATGGTGGTTATCCCTTTCGACCGACCCGTTCAAGCCGGGGTGTGTTCAATTGTCCGTCTTGCGTCAGACCGCTCATGTCATTCCGGGATGGTCCCAACGGGTCGGCGCTCGCGCCGTCCGATGACAGGCTCCGGACCAGACCCGGAATCTCGAGATTCCGGGTTCGCGTCTTCGACGCGCCCCGGAATGACCGGTGCACCCTACGTTTCCACCAACCCCGTACTCGATCCGCTGGCCTCGGAATCCTTGTGTCCGTGCGGCAGCGCCAGATAGGATTCCGAACCCATCTCGATCAGCCGCGACGAGGTCCGCTTGAATTCGCTCGCCTCATTGCCCTCGTTTGCGACATATAACGACATCGGATCGGCCTGTGCCGACGCCATCAGCTTCACCCTGTTGTCATACAGCGTGTCGATCAGCGCAATGAACCGCTTGGCGGCGTTGCGCTCGGCATAGTCCATCACCGGAATGCGGTCGATCATGATGGTATGATAGTCGCGCGCGAGCCGAAGGTAGTCGGATGCGGCGAGCGGCATTTCACAGATGTCCGCGAAGGAAAATCGCGCGACACCGTTTGCGGAACACGGCACATGCAGGATGCGGCCCTTGATCGACATGTCGCGCGGCTTGCAGGGTGCCTTGCCGGTCATCTTGATCCAGGCCTGGTCGAGCGCAGCGTCGGCTGAGGCGTCCGCCGGCACCAGCCACATTTTCACGCCGGCAAGCTTTTCCAGCCGGAAATCGGTGCGGGCATCGAGCCGCAGCACGTCCATGCGTTCGGATATCTGCGCGATGAACGGCAGGAACAGTGCCCGGTTCAGGCCTCCTTTATAGAGGTCGTCGGGCGCGACGTTGGATGTCGCGACCACCACGGTGCCGAGTTCGAACAATCTGGCGAACAGCCGCCCCAGGATCATCGCGTCGGCAATGTCGGTGACGTGGAATTCGTCGAAGCACAACAACCATGCCTGTTCGAAGATCGAGGCGGCGGTGAGTGCGATCACGTCGCCGTCAGGAATCTCGCCACGCGCGATGTTCTGGCGGAAGCCGTAGATCCGCTCATGAACTTCGGCCATGAATTCGTGGAAGTGGGCGCGGCGCTTGTGCTCGACCGGGCTGTGCTGAAAAAACAGATCCATCAGCATGGTCTTGCCGCGCCCGACGTCGCCGTAAACGTAGAGGCCGCGCGGCGGCGCTTCGTCCTTGTCGGCGAACAGTCGGCCGAGCAGGCCCTGCCGGCGCAGCGGCTTGTAGCGCGAGAGCCGTTGCTCGAGGTCGGCAAATACTCCGGCGACCATCTCCTGCGCGGCGTCGGGCTCGATCGCGCCGGAGGAGACGAGGGCCTGGTAATGGGCGCGGAACGAGTCGGACGGGGGAGACAACATGAGCCCTGTTACGGCCCAAGCCTGCGAAAATTGCAAGCCGGCAAATTAGTGGCAGGGATATGCAAAAACCGCCCTGTCGATCCGAAGACCGTCATCCCCGAAAGCGGGGATCCAGTACGCCGCGGCTTCCCGGCTCCAGCACTCCTGTCTCTGGAACTGTAAACGTGGCGAACCCTCGCTAACCTCACGCGCTCAGCGCGTAGGAATCCTCGACCACATAGGGGCCGCCGCCGGTCGAGGCGCGCGAGGAAAACAGCACGAAACGCGATGCCGTGAATACCCGGGTCGGAAAATAGCCGCGCACCGACAGATAATCCGCCACGTCCTGGGTGGAGGCATCGCGCAGCCGCGCCAGCGTCACATGGGGGGTGAATTTGCGTCCCTCCGGATCGAGGCCGATGCGCTGCATCAGCCGCTCCAGTTCCGCCTGCAGTTCGATCAGCGGCCGGCTCGGGGCGATATTTGCGACCACCGCGCGGGGTTTTTTTCCACCGAAACTGGAGAGGCCCTGCACCGCCACCTCGAACGGCTTGCGATTGACCCGAAACAGCATCGAGGCGATTTCGTTGGCGGCCACGCCATCGATATCGCCGATGAAGCGCAAGGTAACGTGATAATTTTCGGGGTCGATCCAGCGCGCGCCCGGCAGGCCACCACGCAAGTTGGAAAGTGTCTGGCCGATCTCGGCCGGAATTTCCAGTCCAGTAAAAAGACGCGGCATCGCACGACTCCCGATGCTGGGGCATGATCCCGAAAAAGCCCGTTCCGGACTTGACCCGGCAGACACCGGCTGTTTCGGACAAACGACTTCGTTGTCGTGAGACCATGCCCTGTAACAAGTCCGGCGACGAATCACCGATGATTATTTTCTACCGTAGTTATGTGACTCTGCGAAGCATTCGCCATCCCGGTCCGGGAAAACTGCGCTGTTAGGGTTATCGCTGCCTGCCTTTCAACCACGCTGCCCGGATATCCCGCCTAGAAATGCCTGCACCGTGGGCAGGATATTCTTGACGATCACATCGACGCCCTCCGCCGTCGGATGCAAGCCGTCCGCCAGTTTGAGGCGGGTGTCGGTCGCGACGCCCTCAAGGAAGAAGGGGTACAACGGCACTCCCGAAGATTTGGCGAGATCCGGATAGATCGCATTGAAACGGGCCGAGTACTCGCCGCCGTAGTTCGGCGGCGCGTACATCCCGCACAACAGAACCGCAATTCCGCGCGCTTTCAGCCGGGTCACAATGTCAGTCAGTGCCGCGCGGGTGACTGCGGGATCGGTACCGCGCAAGGCATCGTTGGCGCCGAGCTCGACGATCACCGCCTGCGTTCCTTCCGGCACCGACCAATCGAGCCGGTCGCGGCCACCGGAACTGGTGTCGCCCGAGACCCCGGCGTTGATCATGTCAACCTCTATCCCCTTGGCCTTTAATGCCTTTTGCAACTTTGCCGGAAACGCTTCGGAGCCCACCAGACCAAACCCCGCGCTCAGCGAATCACCAAGCACGACCATCTTGATCGGCCTGGTCCCGATCGCCGCCGAGCTCTGGGCAAAGCCTGGTTCGGCCGCCATCAGCGCCAGGCCCAACACGAGCATTTGCACGAACATCGCAGACAACCTCTCGACCACACCGCCCGAAGTACCATATGACCGAGCCATGGACAGTCTCATCGAATCCTCATCATTGACCGGCATCAAGCCGGACACCATTGCCATCTCCAACATCAATCTCTCGCTCGGCACCGGCGCGGCGCGCGTCCACATTCTCAAGGACATCAGCCTGCGCGTGGCATCCGGCGAGGCCATCGGCCTGATCGGACCATCAGGTTCGGGGAAGTCCACTCTGCTGATGGTGATGGCGGGATTGGAGCGGCCTGACAGCGGAGAGGTGGTGGTCAACGGCACGCCTTTCAATGCCCTTGACGAGGATGCGCTGGCGCGCTTTCGCGGTCGCCAGGTCGGCATCGTATTCCAGTCATTTCATCTGATACCAACGATGAGCGCGCTGGAAAACGTCGCCGTTCCGCTGGAGCTGGCCGGCGATGTCGACGCGGCGCGGCGCGCGGCGCAGGAATTGACATCGGTCGGACTTGGCGACCGCCTGCATCACTACCCAACGCAATTATCGGGCGGCGAGCAGCAGCGCGTTGCGCTTGCCCGCGCGCTGGCACCCGACCCCGCCATCCTGGTGGCCGACGAGCCCACCGGCAATCTCGACGAAGCCACCGGCCGGCAGATCGTCGATCTGCTTTTCACCAAACACGCCGAGCGCGGCATGACGCTGGTGTTGGTCACCCACGACACATCGCTGGCGCAGCGCTGCGACCGTGTGGTGCGGCTGCGCTCGGGGCGGATCGACGGACAGGTTGCGGCGCGCGAAGCCACTTCATGACGATGGCTTGCGAACTGATCTCGCCCGGCCGCCCGGCTTCGCTGCCGCTGCGCTACGCGCTGCGCGAATTGCGCGGCGGCTTGCGCGGGTTTTACGTCTTCATCGCCTGCATCGCACTCGGCGTCATGGCGATTGCCGGCGTCGGTTCGGTCGCGGCGAGCCTAGGCGAGGGACTGGCGCACGAGGGCCGCACGCTGCTCGGCGGCGATGTGGCCTTTTCCCTGTTCCAGCGCGAGGCCAAGCCGGATGAAGTCGCGTTTCTCCGTTCCCGCGGCGAGGTCTCCGCCATCGCGACGCTGCGCGGCATGGCGCGCGCAAGCGACGGCCGGCTTGCACTGGTCGAAATCAAGGCCGTCGACGGCACCTACCCGATGCTGGGCGAACTCGCGCTCGACCCGAAACTGCCGGTGTCGGAATTGTTGGCCGAGCATGACGGGGCGTTCGGTGCGGCTGTCGATTCAACCTTGCTGGCGCGGCTCGACCTCAAGCTTGGCGACCGCGTCAGCGTCGGCAGCGCGACGTTTCAGATCCGCAGCGTCGTCAGCGCCGAGCCGGACAAGCTCGCCGGCGGGCTCGGCTTCGGCCCCCGATTCCTCACCAGCCAGGCCGCGCTTCACGCCACTCAACTGTTGCAGCCCGGCAGCCTGGTGCGCTGGACCTATCGGGTAAGACTGCCGGACACCGCAGGCAGCGATCGCAGCGTGACCCGGCTTGCCGATGATGCGAGAAACATGCTGCCGGAAGCCGGCTGGGAAATCCGCACCCGCGACAACGCCTCGCCGCAACTCGAGCGCACCATCGGCCGCTTTACCCAATTCCTCACTTTTGTCGGGCTTGCCGCGCTATTGGTCGGCGGCGTCGGTGTCGCCAACGCCGTCAAAAGCCATATCGATCGCCGCCGCGACGTTATCGCCACCTTCAAGGCAATGGGCGCCACCGGCCGTGACGTGTTTGCGATCTACCTCACGCAGGTAATCGTGCTGGCCACGATCGGCTCGCTGATCGGCCTTGCCGCCGGCGCGGCGTTGCCGTTCATCATTGTCGATGTGTTCGGCAAGCTGTTGCCGCTGCCGGTGGTGCCCGCGCTGCATTTCGACGAACTCGCGCTTTCACTTGTCTATGGCCTTTTGACCGCGCTTGCGTTCGGACTGTGGCCGCTTGGCCGCGTGCACGACGTACCGGTGGCGGCGCTGTTCCGCGAAGCCGTGATCAGCACCTGGCACCGCCCGCGCTGGCGTTATCTCGCTCTGATGGCCGCGGTGATCGCGGTTCTGATCGGGGTGGTCATCGGCCTTTCCTATGACAAGCGTGTCGCCACCGTGTTCGTGGTGTCGTCGATTGCCGTATTCGCGTTGTTGCGCGGCATCGCCGCCGGCCTGATGGCGCTGGCGCGGCGCCTGCCGCGGGCGCGCGCCACCATGCTGCGGCTTGCGATCGCCAATATCTACCGGCCCGGCGCATTGACGCCTTCGGTCGTGATGTCGCTCGGTCTTGGTCTGGCGGTGCTGGTCACGATTACACAGATCGACGCCAATCTGCGGCGGCAATTCCTGGCGGCGTTGCCCGACCGCGCGCCGTCGTTCTATTTCATCGACATTCCCTCTACCGAAGCTGACCGCTTCAGCGCCTTCCTGAAACAGACAGCGCCCGAATCGACTGTCGAGGAAGTGCCGATGCTGCGCGGGCGCATTGTCTCGGCCCGCGGCGTCAAGGCGGAAGACCTTAAACCCTCGACCGACAGCGAATGGGTGCTGCAGAGCGACCGCGGCCTGACCGCCACCGGCGAAATCCCCAGGGGCTCGAAGATCGTTGAAGGCCAATGGTGGGGCGCGGACTATAACGGGCCGCCGCTGATCTCGATCGAGAAAAAGATCGCCGACGGGCTCAAGCTCAAGCTCGGCGACGAAATCGTCGTCAATGTGCTCGGTCGCGACATTCCCGGGAAGATCGGCAACATGCGCACAATCGACTGGCAGGGCCTCGGCATCAATTTCGTGCTGGTATTCTCGCCCAATGCGTTCAAGGGCGCGCCGCACACTCATATCGCGACGTTGACCGAGGCCCATCCGGATTCCGCCGGCGATGCGGCGATCATCAAATCGGTGGCCGACGCATTCCCCATGGTCACGAGCGTGCGGGTCCGGGAGGCGCTGGAAAGCATCGGCGCGGTCGTCACCAATCTGGTGCTGGCGATCCGCGGCGCCAGCGCGGTCACGCTGATCTCCGCCATATTGGTGCTGGGCGGGGCGCTTGCCGCCGGCCATCGCCATCGCGTCTACGACGCGGTCATTCTCAAGACGCTCGGCGCGACCCGGGCGCGGCTGCTCGGCGCCTATGCACTGGAATACCTGATGATCGGTCTTGCGACCGCTGTATTTGGCGTGATTGCCGGCTCGGTTGCCGCCTGGCTGATCGTCACCCGGCTGATGACCCTGAGCTTCATCTGGCAGGCCGGCAGCGCCGCCGGGGTGGTGGTAGCGGCCCTGCTCGTCACGGTGGGATTGGGGCTGGCCGGTACATTGCTGGCCCTGAACCAGAAGCCAGCCGCAGTGTTGCGAAATTTATGATATATAAATCTTATATAAATTTGGCGGGTGGGGGTCCCCGCCCCGGCCGATCCCTGACTCCGTAGCGACATTCAGCCGCGCATGGACGCTTGCAGCGAATGTGCTAGCTTCCCAAATATCAACTCAGGCCAGACGCCGCCTTGATGACATAAAATTAATGTCTGCAAGGACGGGGAATCTGGGATAATTCTTTAGCTGGCGCCGCAAGGCCTTGCGTCCCGCCGGACAACCAACAGGAATTCGACCATGTCGGACCTAGACCGCAACTATGCCTCTCCTTTCGGCCGGGCCGCCGGGCGCGTTGACGCCGCGACCGTCGACGCCGGTCTGCGCGCCTACATGCTGCGCATCTACAACTATATGAGCATCGGCCTGGCCATCACCGGCCTCGCCGCCCTCGGCGTCTATATGGCGGCGGTGACCGCCGATCCATCCGGTGCCACCGCCAAGATCGGCAACGCCTTCCTGACGCCATTCGGCTATGCGATGTTCGTGAGCCCCCTAAAGTGGCTGTTCATCCTGGCGCCGCTCGCCATGGTGTTCGTGATCTCGGCCGGCATCAACCGTCTCGCTCCCGCGACCGCCCAGATGCTGTTCTGGGTGTTTTCGGCGCTGATGGGCATTTCGCTGTCCTCGATCTTCCTGGTGTATACGCACACCTCGATCGTGCGGGTGTTCTTCATCACCGCGGCCACCTTCGGCGCGCTTAGTCTCTACGGCTACACCACGCGGCGTGACCTGACCGGCATGGGATCGTTCCTGATCATGGGCCTGTTCGGCATCATCATCGCCAGCCTGGTCAATCTGTTCCTCGCCAGTTCGATGCTGCAGTTCGTGGTGTCCGTCATCGGCGTGCTGGTATTCGCGGGCCTCACCGCCTGGGATACCCAGCGGCTGAAGAACGACTACATCTACGGCTATGCCCGGCAGGGCGGCGACGTGGCGGAGCGTGCCGCGATCACCGGCGCATTGTCGCTCTATCTGAACTTCATCAACCTGTTCACACTGTTGCTGCAATTGCTCGGTCAGCGCGATTGACGGCTCGCCTGTAGCGCAGGAATAAAAGCCCCGGCCTCGCGGCCGGGGCTTTTCTTTTGCGGCCGACAAAAATAACCTTCGTGCCATGCCCGCGCTTGAAATCAGGCCGACCGCCGTCACCGACCTGCCCTCCATTACCGAAATCTACGAGCACGCCGTGCGTTTCGGCACCGCGACGTTCGAGCTCGTCCCGCCGGATCTCGCCGAGATGACTCGACGCTTTGACAGCCTGATGGATGGCGGTTTTCCCTATATTGTCGCAGCCATCGACGGCCGGGTGGTCGGATACGCCTATGCGGGCGCCTACCGGCCGCGGCCGGCTTACCGGTTCACGGTGGAGAATTCGGTCTATTTGCTGCCCGCCATCCACCGGCGCGGGATCGGCCTGCAATTGCTGCAACGACTGATTGGCGAATGCGAAGCGCGCGGCTACCGCCAGATGATCGCGGTGATCGGCGATTCCGCCAACGCCGCATCGGTCGGCGTGCATTCAAGGTGCGGGTTCGAGATGATCGGGACTCATCCGAGTGTCGGCTTCAAATTCGGTCGCTGGCTCGACACCGTGATGATGCAACGCGCGCTTGGCGAGGGCGCGACGACGGTGCCGGGGGACGATCCGGGGTAAATGCTCGCTCCTCGTGGTGAGGAGCGCGTATTCCCGCGTCTCGAACCATGAGGCCATCCTTCGAGACGCGGCCAATCGGCCGCTCCTCTGGATGAGGGATTAGCGCTTTAAACCACCGCCAGCTTGCGGTCGATCACCAGCAGCACGCGATCGAGTTCGTGACCGCGGCGCAGAATCAGTCCGCTCGCCGAGACCACGCTGTAGATCCCCTGCTTGCGGGCAAGCCGCGGATCCTTTTCGATGCGGTAGATTGGAACTTCGGACGCGCGGCGGAATATCGAGAACACCGCACGGTCGCGCAGAAAGTCGATGGCATAATCACGCCATTCGCCGTCGGCGACCATGCGCCCATACAGGTTCAAGATGCGATTGAGTTCGAGACGATTGAACGTCACCCGGCTCGGCAAGGCACCCGCAGCGGCGTTGCGCGCCACTGCGCGGGCCTCACTTGGATCGACTTCCTCCGATATCGAACTCATGGCGCATCTCCTGTCATCTCAGGCATAAGTTCGTTCCGAAAACCGGATTCCACTTTTCGGGATCATGCCGTGAGCGACATGATTGCGCCGACCGGCCTCCGCCGCAAGAGGCCACCGCGCAGGAATGCTGGATCTGCCGCAACCAGCTGTTCCCGGTTGAGCGAGAAATCCGATGCCGTCGCATATTTGGGCCGTCACAGGATCGTTAGCGGAATCATAATACCGCCCCACTTCCGCCCATCGACTGCCGTGCTGAATTGGCAAAAGAAAACCTTGCGTTGGCCCGGTCCTCTCGATACCGGATTCCTCAGCCCCCAGCCCCCCGGGGTCGTTAGGATCGGGCCTGTCGCAGGATAGATTATCCCCATACTGGGCCAACGCGAGTTGGTCCTTTTCTTTTTGGGCGACAGCACAGGCTGCGTTTCTTTCGGGGCCGCCGGCTGACACGCGGCGACAACGAGCCTGCTGCGCGCCTTCACCCAATTGTCGATCGAATCTGTAAAACGGGGGGTTCAAGACGCTGGGACGTCCGCTGGGCGCAAGTCATCGCCCTCCGGTTCGATCGCTCGGTCTGGCAACAGTGGTTTCATGCGAGAGGGTGTCAACACTTGATGCGGGGCCATCAGCGTTGGCGCGAAGACAACAGGTGGAAATAAAAAACCCTCGATCATGATCCGATTAGGTTGAATCGGATCATGATCTCAGCTCTTTGTTTGAGCATGATCTCCGCGCAAACGCTTCGCGTTTGTCGCGAGGGAAAACCGGTACCCACTTTGCGCTAACGCCGCCCTACGGGTCCGGATCATGCTCTAGTGAAGCGAGGTATACGCGGCGCCCAGCATCGGACCGGGCCGGTCACCGCTACCGTCCTGGACAAAGACCGCGGCGGCATCAATGCCCTCGCGGGAAATATTTTCCAGCGGCACGGTCCAGCTGCCGGCACTACCGTTCCAGTCACCGACCTTCAGCACGTTGCGTACCACATTGTAGTAGGTGAGATCGCGGCCGCGATTCTCCCCGCGCCCGATCGATATTGGCACGGCTTTGGAGATCGAGCAGATCCATATTTCGCCGTGCACCGCGGCTGGCCCCTTGTTCGAGGCGGCCACCGATACCGTAATCTGCCTACCCGAAAGCCCCATGGAAACCGGCACCGACATCACGCCATCGGCCTTCCGGGTAGCTCCGATCGCACTTTCGATCCCGGCGCGGTCGCTGCCGACCAGATGGGCGGTCCCGTTGACGACGACCTGAGGCGTATAGACATCGCGATCGCCGCGCATCAGCGAATAGGCTTTCTGACGGGCACTGAAGCGCGCATCCGCCAGCGTGTCCTTCCATCCGAGATAGTCCCAGTAGTCGATCGGCATGCTCAGCGCGATCACCGAGGGATCCTTGGCCAGATCACCGATGATCTTGTCGGCGGGCGGACAGGACGAGCATCCTTGCGATGTGAAAAGTTCCACCACCGCGCGCGGCTCGGCAGCGGCCGGCCGGATGATCGCGACGATCACGAAGACGCCGAGTGCGCCCGACCACCGCGAGATGCAACTATAGGCCATCATTGCTGTCATACAGGAAACCGAGCATATACGCGTTGCCGCCGTTAACTCTTCTCGCCCTCAACACCCTACGGCCTATGAATCGGCCTTCCAAGAAAGAAGGCGGCCTTTTCTTAGGCCGCCTTCAACTCCCTCGCTACTCACTTCGCAGTGAGCCATCGGCCAAGTCACGCCGCGAGCTTGCGCAGCACGTAGTGCAAGATGCCGCCGTTTCGATAGTAATCGAGCTCGTCGAGCGTATCGATTCGGCACAGCAGCGAAATGCGCTGAAGCGAGCCGTCGCCGGACACGATTTCCGCGGTAAGCTTTTGGCGGGGTTTCAGATCGCCCTGCAACCCTCGTATGGTTACGGTCTCATCGCCCTTCAGCCCGATCGACTGCCACGAGGCCCCGTCTTCGAAGGTGAGTGGAAGCACACCCATGCCAACAAGATTGGAGCGATGGATGCGCTCGAAGCTTTGGCAAATCACGGCGCGAACGCCAAGCAGCCGGGTTCCCTTTGCAGCCCAGTCCCGCGATGAGCCGTTGCCGTATTCGGCGCCGGCGAAGACCACCAGCGGCACCTTCTCGGCCTGATACCTCATGGCGGCGTCGTAGATCGACATCTGCTCGCCGTCGGGCCAGTGCTTGGTCAGGCCGCCTTCGGGAATATTGCCGTCGGCGCCCCTCAGCATGAAGTTCTTGATGCGGATATTGGCGAAGGTGCCGCGCATCATGACCTCATGGTTGCCGCGCCGCGTGCCGTATTGGTTGAAGTCGGCCGGACGCACCTGATGCTCGCTGAGGTATTTTCCCGCTGGCGACGTCAGCTTGATCGCGCCGGCGGGCGAGATGTGGTCGGTGGTGATCTTGTCGCCGAACATTGCCAAAATCCGGGCATCGACGACATCGACGATCGGCTCCGGCTCTTTCTTCATGCCCTCGAAGTAAGGCGGGTTTTGAACATAGGTCGAGCTCATGTTCCAGCGATAGGTCTCGCTCTCGACGGTCTTGATCTTGCGCCAGTTGGTGTCGCCCTTGAACACGTCGGCGTAGCGTTTCTTGAAGATCGTCGAGGTCACGAATTTCTTCATGAGCGCGTTGATCTCCTTGGCGGTCGGCCAGATGTCCTTCAGATATACCGGCTTGCCGTCCTTGCCGTTGGCGATCGGTTCGTCGGCCAGATCCTTCCTGACTGTTCCGGCCAGCGCGTAAGCGACGACCAGGGGCGGCGAAGCGAGATAGTTGGCCTGCACGTCCGGGCTGACGCGGCCCTCGAAATTGCGGTTGCCCGACAGCACGGCGGCGGCGACGATGCCGTTGTCGTTGATCGACTTCGAGATATCTTCCGGCAGCGGGCCGGAATTGCCGATGCAGGTGGTGCAGCCGAAGCCGACCAGATTGAATCCGACCTTGTCGAGTTCGCCCTGCAATCCGGAGTTGGCAAGATATTCCGCGACCACCTGGCTGCCGGGGGCCAGCGAGGTCTTGACCCAGGGCTTTGCCGTCAGGCCCTTGGCGGCGGCATTGCGCGCCAGCAGGCCCGCGCCGATCAGGACGCTCGGATTGGAAGTGTTGGTGCAGGAAGTGATCGCCGCGATCACCACGTCGCCATGGCCGAGATCGAAATTGCGATTTTCCACCGCATAGCGCTTCGAGGCGTCGGCGGCCTTCTTGTACTCGCTCGCCATCGCCACGGAGAAACCTTCTGCCACCGCCGGCAGTGCGACGCGGCCTTCGGGACGCTTCGGGCCGGCCATCGACGGCACGACGTCGCCGAGATCGAGCGTGAGCGTGGTCGTGAATACCGGGTCGGCCGACTTGGCGGTGCGGAACAGGCCCTGCGCCTTGGCGTAGGCCGAAACCAGCGCGACGCGGTCGGCCTTGCGGCCTGAGGTCTTGAGATAGTCGATGGTCGCGGCATCGACCGGGAAGAAGCCGCAGGTCGCGCCATATTCCGGCGCCATATTGCCGATGGTCGCCTTGTCTGCGACCGAGAGATGATCGAGACCGGGGCCGAAGAACTCCACGAATTTTCCGACCACGCCCTGCTTGCGCAGCATCTGCGTCACCGTCAGCACCAGATCGGTTGCGGTAACGCCTTCCTTGAGCTGGCCCTTGAGTTTGAAGCCGACCACTTCCGGCAGCAGCATCGACAACGGCTGGCCCAGCATGCAGGCCTCCGCCTCGATGCCGCCGACGCCCCATCCAAGCACGGCCAGCCCGTTGATCATGGTAGTGTGCGAATCGGTACCGACCAGCGAATCCGGATAGGCGACCTCGAAGGTGCCGGTCTTCTTGCCGACCGTCATCTTCTCTTTCCTGGTCCAGACCGTTTGCGCCAGGTATTCGAGATTGACCTGGTGGCATATCCCGGTGCCGGGCGGCACTACCGAGAAATTCGAAAACGCCTTCTGGCCCCATTTCAGGAATTCGTAGCGCTCCTGATTCTGCTTGTATTCCTCGACGACGTTCTTCGCGAAGGCCTTGTTGTCGCCGAAGAAGTTCACGATCACACTGTGGTCGATGACGAGATCGACCGGCACCAGCGGGTTGATCTTCTCGGCGTCGCCGCCGAGCGCCTGCATCGCGTTGCGCATCGCCGCGAGATCGACCACCGCGGGCACGCCGGTGAAATCCTGCATCAACACCCGGGCCGGGCGGAACGCGATTTCATGTTCGAGCGCGCGCTTCTTCAGCCATTTCGAGACGGCGAGGATGTCGTCCTTCTTGACGGTGCGGCCATCCTCATTGCGCAGCAGGTTTTCCAGCAGCACCTTCATCGAATAGGGAAGCTTGGAGATTCCTTTCAGACCGTTCTTCTCGGCGGTGGCCAGGCTGTAAAAGACGTAGGTCTTGCCGCCAACCTTGAGGGTCTTTTGGCATTTGAAGCTGTCGAGCGAGGTCATGTGAGGAAATCCCAAATTGTCAGTTATACCCGATAAGGGTATCAAAACACCGGCGGAGAGGCTTGGCCGATAGGCTTGCAGCCGCGGATTGTGTGCTGCATCAAGTTCCGGCTTATAGAATCTTTCAAGTAGCACCGCCACAGCGGCAAGCGGTTCGCAGCAATGCGCACCTGATAAATTCTGATGCGGTACCCTGGAATTCCAGAGGGCTGTCGAAGGGGCGAAATGCGGCTCTCGGGACGCGATATCAGCTGTGTGCGGGGCGGCCGGGAGGTTTTTTCCGGTCTGAATTTCGAGGCCGCCCCGGGCGTAGCACTGGCCGTCACCGGCCCCAATGGATCGGGCAAAACCTCACTGTTGCGCCTGATCGCGGGCCTGCTGACGGTGGCGAGGGGGTCCATCAGACTGGAGGGGGGCGAAGCAGAACTGACCCTGCCCGAGCAGTCGCATTATCTCGGCCACCGCGACGCGATCAAACCGGCTTTGAGCGTGTCTGAAAATTTTGCGTTCTGGCGGGATTTTCTGGGCGGGGAGGCGCTCGATCCGGCGGAAATCCTCAGGCTTGTGGGGCTCGATCACGCCGCTCATCTGCCGGCCGCGTATCTATCGGCCGGACAGCGGCGCAGGCTCTCGATCGCCCGGTTGCTTGCGGTGCGGCGGCCTATCTGGCTGCTCGACGAGCCGACCAACGCGCTGGACGACGCCGGGCAGACCCTGTTCGCCACGCTGATGGGTGACCACCTCTCGCGCGGCGGCATGATCATCGCCGCGACGCATATGCCGCTGGGGGTCAGTGCGCGCGAACTGCGAATCGGGGGTGCATCGTGATGGCGCAAGACTTCGTAAGGCCCCAGAATAATTTGCCGTTCGGCGCTGAACTCCCCGTTCCCTCCCCCCTTGTGGGGAAGGGTTGGGGAGGGGGGTGCCACACGGCGAGCTTTTCATTGCTGGGCGCCTCTCGCTTGCTCTCATCAGCAACGCGGTTCCATCGGGCACCTTTTCTGCGGCTACCCCCCTGCCCAGCCCTCCCCCGCAGGGCGGGAGGGAGCGAACGGCACGCGCCGACAAACCGAGGTTCGCGCAACGCAAACACTCGGCGATGCATCCCATGACCGCGCTCGCCGCACTGATTCGCAGGGACATCAAAATCGCGCTTCGCGTCGGTGGCGGCGCGCTGATCGGCGTGCTGTTCTTTCTCACCGTCGTGGTGCTGATGCCGTTCGCGCTCGGGCCTGACCTCGCGCTTCTGACGCGGCTCGGCCCGGCGATCCTCTGGCTCGGCGCCCTGCTCGCAAGCCTGCTGACCCTCGACCGCCTGTTCATGGCCGACCACGAAGATGGCTCGCTCGATCTGATCGTGATGAGCCGGACGCCACTGGAATTGTCGTGCGCGGCGAAAGCGCTGGCGCACTGGCTCGCCGCGGGATTGCCGCTTGTCATCGCAACCCCGGTTTTGGGGCTCCTCCTCAACCTCGACGCCACCGCGACATCGGCCGTCGCGCTGACGCTTCTGGCCGGCACGCCGGCGCTGACATTTACCGGCATGATCGGTGCGGCGCTGGCTGTAACGTTGCATCGCGGCGGGCTGCTGCTCGCCGTGCTGGTGCTGCCGCTGTCGATACCGGTGCTGATCTTTGGCGTGGCAGCCTCGGAGGCTGCTATCGTAGGGCCCTTGCCGTTCGGCGCGCCGTTTTCGATCCTGTGCGCGCTGTCGCTGTTCAGCCTTGTCATCGGACCGTTCGCGGCGGCCGCAAGCCTGCGGCAGGGACTGGACTGACCGGGCATGCCCAATAATGCCGATCAACTCTCGCTGAAAACCTTCATGCTGATTGCCTGAGACCACCGCGACCATTAACAGGATGCCATGACGCTGATCGACCTTGCCAATCCGACCCGGTTCCTGGCCGTCACCGCGCGTCTGTTGCCGTGGCTTGCGGCGGTGACCGCCATCCTGCTTGCGATCGGCCTCTACCAGTCGGCCATGGCGCCCGACGACTATCAGCAGGGCGCCACCGTGAAGATCATGTTCATTCACGTGCCGAATGCCTGGCTGTCGATGTTCGTGTGGGGCGTGATGAGCCTGGCCGCGCTGGGCACGCTGGTGTGGCGGCATCCGCTGGCGGACGTCGCGGCGAAGGCCGCTGCGCCGATCGGCGCCGCGTTTACCTTTCTCGCGCTGGTGACGGGCTCGCTGTGGGGGCGGCCGATGTGGGGCACCTATTGGGAATGGGACGCCCGGCTGACCTCGGTTCTGATTCTTTTTCTGATGTATCTCGGCCTGATCGCGCTGTGGCGCGCGGTGGAGGACCCGTCGCGCGCGGCGCGGGCCGCCGCCGTCCTGACGCTGGTCGGCGCGATCAATCTTCCGATCATCAAATTCTCGGTGGATTGGTGGAACACATTGCATCAGCCGGCGTCGGTGATGCGGATGGGCGGGCCCTCGCTCGACCGCGCCTTTTTGATTCCGCTTCTGGTGATGGCGCTGGCGTTTTCGCTGCTGTTCCTCACTTTGCATCTGGCGGCGATGCGTAACGAGATCCTGCGCCGCCGGGTGCGCGCCTTGCAAATGATACAAGTGGCGCAAGCCAGTCGGCGTCCGGCGTGAACGCGATGTCGCTAGGCCCCTACGCGTTCTTCATCGTGACATCCTATTTGCTGGTGACGGCGATTGTGCTGATGCTGATTATCTGGATCGCGATCGACTATCGCCGGCAGAAGCGGCAGCTGCGTGAACTCGAAGCCGGTGGCGCCGTGCGGCGCTCCGGGCGCAGCGCTACGGAGATGCCATGAAGGAACCCCCGGTATCAGATATTGCGCCGCGAACCTGGCGCTGGATGATGGCGTTGCCGCTCGTCGCCTTCGCGGCGCTGGCCGCGATCTTTTGGTTCCGGCTTGGCAACAGTGATCCGTCGCGCATTCCGTCCGCCTTGATCGGCCATCCGGCGCCGCCGACCGCTTTGCCCGCGCTCGAGGGTCTCGTTAATAACGGTGCGCAGGTGCCGGGGCTGGATCCTTCCGTGTTCGAGGGCAAGGTCAGCGTCGTCAACGTCTGGGCGTCGTGGTGCGTGCCCTGCCACGACGAGGCCCCGCTGTTGACCGAGCTCGGCCGCGACAGCCGGCTGCAGATCGTCGGCATCAACTACAAGGATTCCCCCGATAACGCCCGTCGCTTTCTTGGCCGCTACGGCAACCCGTACGGCATCGTCGGCGTCGACGCCAACGGCCGCGCCTCGATCGAGTGGGGCGTCTATGGTGTGCCGGAGACTTTCATTGTCGGACGCAAAGGCACCATCGTCTACAAGTTGGTCGGCCCGGTGACGGCGGACAATATCAACAGCGTGCTGAAGGTCGAAATCGACAAGGCGCTGAAAGCGGGAAGTTGACTTCGTCATTGCGAGCCAACGGGTGGCTCACCCCTTGCTCACATCCCCCTCCGCCGCGTCGCTCGCCTGCAGCGACACCGGCTCCAGATGGTAGCGCTTGATCAACGGCATCTGCGTGACCGCGAAAACCATCGTCAGCGGGATCACGCCGAACGCCTTGAACGCCACCCAGAAATCGGTGGTCTGGGTGCGCCAGACGATCTCGTTCACGATCGCCATTGCCAGAAAAAACAGCGCCCAGCGCAAAGTGAGGATGCGCCAGCCTTGCGGCGTGAGATTGAACATCTGATCGAACATGATGGCGATAAAGGAGCGGCCGAAGATCAGGCCGCCGCCGAGAATGGCGGCGAACAGGCCGTAGATGATGGTTGGCTTGACCTTGATGAAGGTCTCGTCGTGCAAAACCAGCGTGAGCGTACCGAACACGATGACGATGACGCCGGTGACCAGCGCCATCAGCGGCACATGCCGCGTCACCACATAGGAAGCGATCATCGCCGCCACGATGGCCACCATGAAGGCGCCGGTGGCGACGAACAGATGGAACTTGGCGTTGGCGACGAAGAACACCAGCAGCGGACCGAGTTCGGTCGCGAGCTTGAACAGTGGATGCGGCCGGGTCTTGTCCATTCGTTCGATCCGTCTATTTACATCAACTCACCCTTCGAGACGGCGCTTCGCGCCTCCTCTGGATGAGGACTTCCTGTTTATCTCTCCTCATCCTGCGGAGCGGCGTAGCCGCGTCTCGAAGGACGAGGCCTACTCAATCCCTGCGATCGCTTGTGCAAAATCCCGTGCGGTGAAGGGCGCGAGATCGTCGATGCCCTCACCGACGCCGATGAAATGCACCGGCAGTTTGTGCTTTTCGGCCAACGCCACCAGGATGCCGCCGCGCGCGGTGCCGTCGAGCTTTGTCATGACAAGGCCGGTGACATCAGCGGTACGATGAAACGCCTCGACCTGCGACAGCGCATTTTGTCCCACCGTGGCGTCGAGCACCAGCAGCACCGCATGCGGCGCCGAGGCATCGACCTTCCTGATGACGCGAACGACCTTCTCCAGCTCGTTCATCAATTCGGCCTTGTTCTGCAGGCGGCCCGCAGTATCGACCAGCAGCACGTCGAGCTTGCCCTCGCGCGCCGCCGACAGCGCGTTGAAGGCAAGGCTCGCGGAATCTGAGCCCTGCGCGCCCGCGATGACAGGCGATTTTGTGCGTTCGCCCCACACTTTCAGTTGCTCGATCGCGGCGGCGCGAAAGGTGTCGCCGGCGGCCAGCATCACCTTGCGGCCTTCGGCGGAAAATTTCGCCGCCAGCTTGCCGATGGTGGTGGTCTTGCCGGAGCCGTTGACGCCGACCACGAGGATGACAAACGGCGTTTTCGTCTCATCGACGACAAGCGGCTTCGCCACGGGGCTGAGAACCTTTTCGACCTCGGTCGCGACCACCGATTTCACCTCATCCGCCGAGATCGACTTGTCGTATCGGCCAACACCGACGGCCGCGGCGATGCGCCCGGCGACTTCGGTGCCGAGATCGGCGCGCAGCAGCACGTCCTCGATGTCCTCGAGCATGGCGCGGTCGAGCCTGCGCTTGGTGACGAGGTCGGCCACGGCCGTCCCGAGCGAACTCGAGGTGCGTTTCAGGCCGCTGGAAAGCCGCCGCCACCAGCTCAGTTTTGCGTTTTCCGAAGTGGTATCGTTCATATCTAGTGTCCACCGCACGAGTGGTGTGTTAGCGGTTTCGGGCCATGAGCGAAAGTCTTGACCGTTCAATCGAAGTTCCAGAGTTGACCGCGGATGAAATCCTCTCCCGCGTGCTCCATCGCGACGGGCTGATGCTGGTGATCGACAAGCCCGCGGGCCTGCCGGTGCATCGCGGCCCCAAGCGCGGCGCCAACCTCGAATCCTCGTTCGACGCGCTGCGATTTGGCCTGCCGCGGCCGCCGGTGCTTGCGCATCGGCTCGACAAGGATACGTCCGGCTGCCTGGTGTTGGGGCGCCACCGCAAGGCGACGGCCTCGCTTGGCCTGCTGTTCAAGCATGGCAGGATATCGAAGACCTATTGGGCGGTGGTCGAAGGCGGCCCGGCCGAGGACGAAGGCACCATCGACATGCCGCTCGGCCGCCTCAATGCCGAGCGCGGTTGGTGGCAAAAGCCGGACCCGGAAGGAATGCCGGCGGTCACCAACTGGAAAGTGCTGGGACGCAGCGGTGGCCTCGCCTGGCTCGCGCTCGAACCCGTCACCGGCCGCACCCATCAATTGCGCGTGCATTCGGCCGCGATGGGCTGGCCGATCGTGGGCGACAATATCTACGGCAATGGGCCGCGTTTCGGCGAGCCACGGCTTCATCTTCATTCCCGCGAAATCGTGATTCCGATCTCCAGGAACAAGGAACCGGTGCGCGTAACGGCGCCGGCGCCGGCACATTTGCAGGAGCGGCTGAGGGCGTGTAGATGGAACGGGGAGTGACGTTCGCCATTGCGAGCCAACGGGTCGCGCGAATGCCCGCCCGATGACAAGGCTCCGCGAAGCAATCCAGGAATGCCCGCGGCAAGACAAAAGTCCGAATTGCTTCGTCGCAAGTGCTCCTCGCAATGACGGCTGGAAGTAAGACAATCGCGAACTCACACCATCAGCCGCGCCCCATCGCTTCCCTTGACAACGACCGCCCGCACCGCGCCGGGCGCCTCCCCGCTGATCGCCACCGGCAGAAAATGTTCGGTGCGGCCCTGCGTGGCACTCTCGATCAGAACCTGACGTGTCGCGCCGATTTCCGATGCCAGGCGCTTCCGCAACGCGGCCTCACCCGCAGCCCGCAATCGGCGGGCGCGATCTCGAATTTGATCACCAGCGACCTGCGGCATTCGCGAAGCCGGCGTGCCCGGGCGCGGTGAGTAGGGAAACACGTGCAGGAATGTCAGCTCGCATGCTTCGATCAAATCGAGCGAGCGGGAAAACATCTCCTCGGTTTCGGTCGGAAAACCCGCGATGATGTCGGCGCCGAGCGCGATGTCGGGCCGCAGGCGCCGCACGCGGCTGCAAAAATCGATGGCGTCTTGCCGCGAATGCCGCCGCTTCATCCGCTTCAGAACCAAATCATCGCCCGACTGCAGCGACAGGTGCAGATGCGGCATCAGGCGATCATCCCCGGCGATCACATCGAACAGATCAGAATCGACCTCGATCGAATCAACCGATGAAATCCGCAACCGCTTCAACTCCGGCACGTGCCGCAGGATCTGTTTTGTCAGTTGGCCGAGTTTCGGCGTGCCCGGCAGATCCGCGCCATAGCTGGTCAGATCGACGCCGGTGAGCACGATCTCGGCGTGGCCGCGCTCGACCAGCGTGCGGACCTGGGCCACCACCGCCCCCATCGGCACCGAGCGCGAATTGCCGCGGCCATAGGGGATGATGCAGAAGGTACAGCGATGATCGCAGCCGTTCTGGACCTGCACGAACGCTCGCGGCAGCCCCTTTTGAAATCCTTCCAGGAGATGCGGCGCCATCTCGCGGACCGCCATGATGTCGGCGACCGCGATCTTTTCGCCTGCGGGAATCCCGAACTTCGGCTCGGTGTCGAACGCCGCGCGCGTCTTGAGCCAGGTTTCGCCGCGCATCTTGTCGTCATTGCCGACGACCCGATCGACCTCGGCCATGGACCCAAACATTTCCGGTTGGGTCTGCGCCGCGCAGCCAGTGACGACGATTCGCACCTCAGGCCGCTCGCGCTTCAGCCGGCGGATCGATTGCCGCGCCTGCGCCACAGCCTCGCTGGTGACCGCGCAGCTATTGATGACGATGGTGTCGGTGAGCCCGGCGCGCTCGGCTTCGACGCCAACAACCTCGGATTCAAAGGCGTTGAGGCGGCAGCCGAAGGTGACGATTTCGACGCTCATGGTCTTAGGCAACCGGCGCAAACAGCGCAGGATCGAAGCGGCCTTCATATTCGAACGTCGCCGTCCCTGTCATCAGCACGTGGTCGTCACCCTGCCGCCATTCGATCGAGAGTTCGCCGCCGGGCAGCACCAAGCGCACCGTGCGATTGGTCCGCTTCAGCCGCGCTGCGGCCACCGCTGTGGCGCAAGCCGCCGAGCCGCAGGCCTTGGTCAATCCCGCGCCACGCTCCCAGGTGCGGATCGTGATGTGATCACGATCGACGATGTGGGCAAGCGTGATGTTGGCGCGCTCCGGAAAGATCGGGTGATTTTCCAGAAGCGGTCCGAAGCGGGCGAGATCGTAGGCGTTGACGTCGTCGACCCAGAAGATCGCATGCGGATTGCCCATGCTGACCGCCGATGGCGTGTGCAGCACCGGCGCATCGATCGGGCCGATCTGCAATTCGATCGATCGGGTGTCGCGAAATTCCTCGGCGAGCGGAATATCTTTCCAGCCGAATTTCGGCGGCCCCATGTCGACGGTATAGAGATCGCCCGACGGTCCCTGCCAGCAGTTCACAAGTCCGGCCCCGGTCTCGAAAGTGGCCTTGGTCTGGCCGGTGGCCTCGAACAGCCGGCGCGCCACGCAGCGCATGCCGTTGCCGCAGGCGCCGGCTTCGGAGCCGTCATTGTTGTAGATGCGGATGAAAGCCTCGGTGCCCGCAAGCCGCGGCGGCTGCAGCACCATCAACTGGTCATAATGCACGCCCGCGGGCGAGGCTACCGCACGAGCTTCTTCCGTAGTGACCGCCGCGGGCGAAGCGCGCAGATCGACCACGACTATTTCGTTGCCGATCCCGTTCATCTTGGCAAAGGTTTGGTTGGCGAGCGCGCCCATGGAGCTTCCACTTCCTGCGTGCCTTATATGGCGAATGAAGGCGGATTGGCCAGTGTGGCGTATCTGTGTCGGGGACCTTTACCGGGCGGGGAGGCCCATGAAATATCTGTTATGGGACGAAAGACGAGCTGGCGTGTTAGCATGCCATCGGTTCGCCACATGCTCCGCCGACGTGACCCGGACCCCCCTCAACGCGTGCGGGCCGAACGAAGCCATGGAGACTACCTGATGAATTGCCGGCGCCCCTTCCGCCTTGCCATGGCCGCATTGGTCCCGGTGGCCGCGATTTCGTTGAGCTTCGCTGCCGCGCTGGCGCAATCGCCGACGCCAGTGCCTCCCGCTGCCACCGCTCCGGCGACACCCGCCGCGCCCGCCCCGGCTCCGTCAGCCAGCCCGACCCCTGCTCCCCCTGCCGCGGCGACACAAGCGACGCCGTCGCCCTCACCCGCGCCGGTGCAAACGGCGGATCCGTTCGGCGAGGAAATTACGCTGGCACAGAAAACAGTGCTGGTCATGAAGGGCACCGCCAATTGGGATACAGCGTTCGACACCCTGATCGAATCGTTCAAGTCGCTGTCGGCGCTGCTCGACAAGCAGGGGATCAAACCCTCGGGCAATTCAATGATCGTCTACACATCCACGGACGATACCGGATTCACCTATTTGGCGGAGATCCCGGTCGATCAGGATCCCAAGAATCTGACCAAGGCCATGAGCATGGGCAAATCGCCCGACGGCAAGGCGCTGAAGTTTGTCCACCGTGGATCCTACGACAATATGGACAACACCTATGAGGCCATCACCAATCACCTCGACGACAAGAAACTGGAAGCGAAAGACACCTTCATCGAGGAATACATCACCGATCCCCTGAAAACGGCGGAGGATAAACTGGTGATCAACGTCTACGTGCCGCTGAAGTGACGCCGCCCATGCCGCCCATGCCGCCCATGAAGCATCGCATTTGTCTTGCGACAATTTTCGCCATCGCCTTTGCTGCGACCACCCTGCCCGCCGCGCCCGCGCGGGCGGAGAGCGAACCGCCGGCCATGATTTCCGTCACCGGCGAGGCGCACATCTCGGCGCCGCCCGATCTGGCGCGGGTCGACGGCGGCGTTACCTCGGAAGCCAAAACCGCGCGCGAAGCCTCGGACGCCAACAACGCGGCGATGGGCAAGGTCCTGCTGGCGCTGAAGGGCGCCGGCATCGACGAGAAGGATTACCAGACCTCGCGGCTGTCGCTGCAGCCGCAGAGTTCGTCGAGCAAGACCAGCGGGCCGCCCACCATCATCGGCTACCGCGCCAGCAACCGGGTGACGATCCAGCTGCGCGACGTCACAAAGCTCGCGAGCGTGATCGATACGCTGGTGGGAGCCGGCGCGAACGACATCGGCGGCATCAGTTTCATGGTGTCACAGGCGTCGAAGCTTCTCGACGAAGCGCGAGAGAAGGCGATCGCCGATGCCCGCCGCAAGGCGGAAATCTATGCCAAGGCCGCCGGCGTCACGCTTGGCGCACCGCTCAGCATCGCCGAGAGCGGCGCCCCCGCGCCGATCGCGTTTCGCAGGATGGCGGCCGGCGTGCCTGAATCCGCGCCAGTCGCCCTGGGAGAAGAAACGCTCCACCTTACCGTGAGCGTCTCCTGGGCCATCAAGCCGGCACAGTAAGACATAAAACGAGATGTCGTCCCGGCGAACGCCGGGACGACGAGATATCTAAATCTCCACCACCTGCCCCGGCTTGAGCGCGACAAAACGCTCGCGCGGAATCTTCGCCTCGTCGAGCGCCGCATGTAACCCTTCGACCGGTGCGTCGATCGCCTCGTCGGTCAGCTGAAACGTGCCGTGATGATGGGCCAGCGCCTGCTCGGCGCCGCAATCGCCAAGCGCCTTGACGGCGTCGGATGGGTTCATGTGCTGATCCCGCATGAACCAGCGCGGCTCATAGGCGCCGATCGGCAGGATCGCGAGCCGC
>Ga0210405_10001077_pt1 | contig 32876 bp, 28 predicted proteins | sample IncBWH11MmetaG_FD_155492 | JGI IMG/M metagenome (GOLD analysis project Ga0210405, IMG submission 155492) | Forest soil microbial communities from Barre Woods Harvard Forest LTER site, Petersham, Massachusetts, United States - Inc-BW-H-11-M | ecosystem: Environmental > Terrestrial > Soil >...
GGATGGTGCCTTACATCAAATCGCGCGTCCTCCCGGGAGATTTCCAGCCGATCATCGCCTATCTATTTACAGAGTGGAAATGCAATCTGGACTGCCACTACTGCTGGTCGTACGACAACCGCGTGAAGGGCATGACCGAAGAAACCGCGCGCCGCGCCATTGACTGGCTGGAAACAACTCCTGGCCGCGTATTGGCTCCCACGGGAGGAGAGCCCTTGTTAAGGCCCGATTTTGTCCACAAAGTGATTTACTACGCCGCGAAAAAAGACTTCTGGGTATATCTGGCAACCAATGCCCGCTTGCTCCGCCCGGATGTTACCGATCGCCTCGCCGACGCCGGAATCGCCACCATCAATTTTGCGGTGGACGCGATTAAAGAAAAGCCCGGTCTGCCGAAAGCCCTGGAGCATGTGCGTTCGAACTTCGATTATCTGGTGCGGCGGCAGTACCGTTACGGCTACACGGTTTTCTTCAACACCAACATTTGCCGCACCAACATCGACGACGTCAAACAACTGGTGGAGATCGCCCACGATAACGGGATTTCGCTCACCTTCCACATCAATGAAGCTCCCATGATGGAGCAATCCCACTTCAAGCACCTTCACGAAAACGACACCTACATCCGCCCGGAAGACTTTCCGATGGTCGATGATCTGTTGGACTGGCTTATCGACAAGCAACGCCAGGGATACAAAATGGTGGATTCCATTCCGCGCTTGCAAAATATGAAGGGCTTCATGCGCGGCGTGGGCGAGCACTGGGGCTGCCGCGCCGGCCAAAATTGGCTGATTATTCGCACCGACGGGACACTCGCGCCTTGCTTCCCCATGTACAACGCCACTTATGACTGGGGCACGGTCGGAAAACAGAAGTTTGACCTGAAGCAACTAGCCGAAATGAAACAAGGCTGTGAGCCGCGCTGCTTCTCGACGCTCGGTTACAACGTCGCCTACTGTTACGACGCGGCTCGCGTCATGAAGTGGCTTTATAAACAGGCCATCAACGGCTTCCAGGGCGTAACGGGAAGCTTCGAATAACTTTCCAATAACTTTCAAAAGGAAGTGAAGACTGTTGTAGCCAGGTAAGCGCTTCAGGGTTGGCCTGCCCCGCGACTCGAAAGACTCGGTGTCATCTTTGGGGCAACGAACTCCTGGAAGATATTGGCGACAGCCGTTTCCCCAAGCCGGATCAGGGCGGTGCCAACCACGGTTCCGATTCCATTGCGATCATTCGCCGGATAGTAGAGATTCGAAATGCCACCGGCGGCAAGATTTCCGGCGATGCTTGAGTAGTTCGGCTGCCAGCGCCCGTTGTCGCCCTTGCAGATAACCGAATTTGCCAACGCATAGAGAATCCGTGAGCGCTTCGATCCCCTCCCTTTGTAGAAATACCGCGGATCTTGTTTCAGCACCGTGGGCAGGATGGCGCTCCCGATAAACGTTCCTGCAAAAACGTCGCCGTAGGAGGCTCCGAAGCGCATGGCATACCCTTTCGCGCCTTGACCGTAAGCACCCCAGCGGTCTCCCGCCTGATCAAATCCGGCCACAACGCCTACCGCAGCGAACGTGACCGGATCGGTGGCCGACTTCCATGCAAGCGCGAATTTGTGTCTCGGCGCGAGCGGGGCGGCATCGGGAACGTAGCTGACGTAAAAATTAGGAATGAAGCCGAGCACACGCTGCTTCTCTTGATCCTTCACCTGCGCGTCCGCGAGTTCATCTGGTGTAAGTGCCACGCGCACTTCGGTCACCTGGGTGGCAATAATCAATCGGATCAGCGGGGTGACGTAGGCCTCTCCAGGATGCATGTTCCCGGAGAACTCTTGCGCGGTTAGACCCTCAGACGTGATGGCGAGATGGAATGGCCCCGGGGCAACATTGGAAAAAAAGAACTGTCCATTTTCGTCTGACAAGACCTCTATGCCCGATGACTGGCCTTCGAGCACAAGTTTCACCGTGGCGCCGGTGATACGGGCCCCGGATTGATCGATAACTGTCCCGCTGATGGTACCGGGACGTTGTTGATCGATTTGCTGCCAAGTATCAGAAACTTCAGCGATTTGCGTGTCAGGTAAGACGTTTTTCTCTGCTCCGAGGGTAGGGGTCTGCTGAGATCGACAAGGAGAGCCGCAAAGCAGGACACACAGGCCCAGCAAAATCCGCTTTCTGAGGCGAAGAGCCGAACTCTTTCTCGTAGAATCCACGGCCATTGCTTGCGTCCGATCCTCCATGGAGTCCCGCGAACATTTTAGATGCTATTGCTTCGTTACAGGACACATATGTTTTTGAAGGCCGCATCGAAGTGATGAAGTTAACATAACTCATGGTGCGAAAGTAAGTTCTGGATGTACGGAAAGCGCACGATCGCCGCGTTGAGCTTTTCGATCGCTATGATGGATACGTTTGGTATCGTCGTGCGGCAATCTTGACCCACTTGTTCAGCGCACGCTCAACGTTCTGAAGGAAATAGGAGGGATTTGCAAAGCAAGTGTTAGTCGATCACACTGATAACGATCTTTCCCCGGGCTCTGCCCGAGGCAGAATACTCGATGGCAGTTTGACACTCGGAAATGGGAAAAATCCTATCGACAACTGGCCTAATCACACCTTTCGCCACTAAGACGGCGATTTGTGCCAATTCTTCTCCCAGCGGCTTCATGAAGATGAAGCGATAATTCACTCCCGCTCTCCTGGCTCTTGAATTGACTTCCAATCCCACGATTCCCAAGAGCAAAGATCTCACGACATCCAAACGCATTTCCTTAGCCGTGCGGTGATCCGGCGATCCGGAGATGGAGACCAACCACCCACCAGGTCGGGTGACAGTAAACGATTTGTCCAGGGAGTCTCCTCCCAAAGTATCGAAAACGACGTCTAGGTTGTTCACCCGCTTTTCGAAATCTTCATTCTGATAATTGATCGAGTGATCGGCACCCAAGCTTTTTACGAACTCCAAGTTCTTGCCGCTTGTTGTAGTCCATACCTCCGCGCCTATATGTTTTGCCAATTGAATGGCAAACGTCCCAATCCCTCCGGACCCGGCGTGAATCAAAATTTTTTGACGAGGGTTGAGGTTCGCTGTGTCAACTAGTGCTTGCCAGCAGGTTAAACCTACGAGCGGCAGGCTGGCTGCTTCGTGATAACTCAAGTTCGGCGGCATAAGCGCCGCCTCGTTTTCAGCAATTGCGATAAGCTCAGCAAAAGTGCCTATTCTCCCATTTCTTGGACGAGAGAAAATTTGATCTCCAACCTTGAATCGAGTCGCCCTTTCCCCGATTTGGACGACTTCGCCTGCGCAATCATGCCCTAAAATAAGGGGGAATCGATAGGGCCTCAAAAGACGCAATTTACCATCGCGCAACTTGAAATCGACCGGATTCACACTTGCAGCATGAACTCTCACCAAAATGTCAAAAGGGCCAGGCTTAGGTGACGGAAAATTTCCAACCTTAAGAACTCGATCTCGTCCGTATCCTTCAATGAAAGCGGCGATCACATACGCAGTTTATTTGGTGCCGCGTTCGTTTGTCGAGTGTTCTGACATTTTGGCCTCATTCGTAGCAAGTTGCGCGTCATTCTAGCCGCGCCAAACACCCGCGAGTAGACTTCAAGTAAGTTTTGCGTCGACCATCTGAGCCGGCACTGTTTAGCAGAACATTCAAGGTTAAAGCGCCAACCCACCTGAAACTTTCCCTTCCTTCTTCTCTATTTCCTCGCGGCTGCCGCCGGGAATTTTTCCCCGAACATAGGCAGTCCGCTTTTCGACTGCTGCTCCGTAGCCTCGTCTTGAATCACATCCCAATGCTCTACAAGGATCCCATCCTTGATTCGAAGAATGTCCGCTGCAATCCAGTTCACTGGCTGTCCAAACCCCGAAAATCGCCCGTGCACGATCACGAAATCTCCCTCAGCCACGATCGTTCCCGGCTCGTACTTCAACGTTGGCGGGAGGCTCTTAATAAGATTGAAAAGACCCTCGCGGCCAGGTGCGATATGAGCGCCATGTTGAATGTAATTCGGCGACCAGAACCGTTCCGCTGCCGCGTAGTCGCGCTTATTGAACAGGGTTTCGAACGCTTCAAGAACGATGGCCTTATTCTCTGCTGCTGTTGATTCGCCCATTTCGCCTCTTTTCACTGGTCAGGACTGCTGCTGCAACATCGAATCGTTGAACTGGGTTACAAGCGCCCCTTCGTTTGGACCCGGGTTGTTGCGGAGAGGCTTCGCCCGCTCCACCAAGACTTCCTGTGCGTCCGTCCCTAGAACGCCCATGGTCTCCTTGATGAACTCGGCGAGCGGCATCGCCCGTGGTTCGTAGTTGCTGCCCAACAGGTCGGTCTGGACCCAGGGGGAGCGATCTCGAGCACGTTGACTGTCGTGTTCTTGAGTTTGTAACGTTGCGAAAGAACATAGGAATGCAATGCTGCTTTCGTCGATGAGTAAACGGCGGTGATGGCCAATGGAACATATCCGAGCACCGAAGTGTTGTAGATGATCGTTGCCGCGGGTTGCTTTTTCAGGTGTTCGATGAACGCCGAGGTCACGCGGATGGTCCCCAGTAGATTGGTGTTGACGGTGGAGACCAGCACAGCGTCGTCCATAACGCCCGCGGCATCGTCAATTTGCATGACGCCAGCGTTGTTGATCAGGACGTTGAGCTTCGGATACTCCGCGATGAGCTTCTTTGCCACCGACGCGATGCTCTTTGGGTCTTGAAGATCCAGCTCGACTGAGGCCATTCCGGGATTCGCCTTCGTGGTTGCTTCCAGGTGCGATTTCCGGCGACCGGAAATGATGATCTGATTTCCTCGTTTGTGCAGCGCCTCCGCCAGGCCGCGTCCGATTCCCGAACCACCGCCTGTTATAAAAATCGTGTTGCCTGTGAGAATCATGGATTGTTTCCTTTCCGTCAGACTGTGCCCGAACGCATCCACTCGATGCCAAGCGGCGGTATTAATGAACCGCTCAGTTCAATATGATGTGCGAAAGTCCTTCCGGTTGCAAGAATATTGCACCGACCAGTTCAATACGCCATAATGGACGCGTGGGCCGACCGAAGAACTTCAGCCGGGAAGGCGTTTTGGAGAAGGCGCTGCCTGTCTTCTGGAAACACGGCTTCGCGGATACCAGCCTTCAGGAATTGGAAAAGGCCACGGGCGTAAACAAGTCCGGGCTGTATGCCGAGTTCACGGACAAGGGAGACCTGTACCTGGAGAGTTTGCGTCACTACTTGAGAAAACGGCAGCAGGAAGAATTGCTGACCGCGGAACCGCTGGGGTGGAAAAACGTCGAGCGCTTTCTGAAACTCGGGCCCTGCAGCCTGGAGGGCCAGGAAGGTTGTTTCTCGGTCAATTCCATGAACCAGTTCGCGGTGCTCCCGCGTGCGGCCCAGAAAATCGTTTCACAGAGCCGGGCTTTTCTCAAAGATCTGATTACGAGAAATGTCGAAGCCGAGAAACCCGAGATGAAACCAACGGTACTTGCAGAGATGATCTTGACCTTCTTTACCGGCATCAGCATGGAGCAGCACCTGAAAGTCAGCAAAGTGACCATGAACCGAAAAGTGGACGACTTCATGAAGGTCATTCGCAAGCTGTGAATCCGAAGTTCCGCGGAAGACAGCTTCGCCACGAATCGGTCCCGGAACTCCTTTGGTCGTAAGGCTAGAATAGGACAAGGACGGTGCTTCGGGACAGGCCGATTCAACGAGGATTCTGAGTAGTGTTAGAGGAAGCAACCGAAAGGTGCACAACACTGGAATTCGAGGTCGGCGGCCCCGCCGTGCTTCGTGCAACGATCACAAGGTCATCACCGACGCCCGGCGCCGTTCCCGCGGGAATGACTAAATCCACGTGTACGGTTCCAGACTCCCCGGCGCCCAACGCCAGCTCCTTCGGTTCCACCTTGGCCACGAATTGATGCGGGTCTGTTACTGTCAGTTTGATTGTGCGCGGGAACCCAACGTTTCGCACCGTGAACGCGACTTGCTCAGTGCTTCCCGCGGGCAATTCGTCAAGGTTCAGCTTTGGAGAAATCTCCACGCTTTCCGCGTGAAATAAATTCGGGAAAAACCTTTGGTATTGTTTGCCATTCGAATCGCGGCCGATCGCCGCAACACGGAATGGCACAATTGGAAGATCCACGCTTCCGACGAATTCAAGGAATTCCCGGTCGGAACCCACTGCGTGCATTTGGAGCTTCTGAATGGTCTGGCCCCCCTCGGTCACAAGATAGAATTCTGTGCTCGTTGTTGCGCTGGCAGAAAGGGATGCCTGAAGGGTTGCAGGAGTTCCCGACAGTGGCTGCCCCTGTATTCGGAACAGTCCTTCGTGACCGGGGCGCCCGCCTTCCTTCACAAACTCGACAGCGATAAAATGAATTTCACTCTGGGCCTGGGCCTCCATCCAAAATCTGCCTGTACCGGAGATCTCCGCGCGCCATTCTCCCGCTTCGGGCGAACTCACCGTCAAAATCCGGCCGCAATTCAATTCTGTGACCTCTGTGCCAGCCAAGCCCTCTCCGATCGCTCCGCCGGAAGGTTGCGTCAATTTGAGCTGGTTGCCTTTTGTATCCACTGAGAACGTGAACGTGATTCTTGTTGTCACCGAGTCCACGGGAATTGTGATGGTTTGTGGTTTCCCGTCAAGTATGCCCGTCGCCCAGAAGACCGTTGACACGTTGCTCCTTGTTGATTCACGCACGAGGTGGAATGCTTTGGCAGCTTCAGACCGTTGCAGAAACATCGGTATCCCGCCCGTCTCATTGGCGGCGTGAATGTAAGCAGGATCCGCGGGACCGCAGGCATCCGGGGCAAAAGCCCTCGCCCGATTTATTGAAGGCTCCGTCTGGCCGAACAAGAACGAGGAAGTCACGCACAGAAGTCCCGTACTCGCAAACGCTCGCGCCCACGCACGTGTCGCAGACCGTCTCGAAATTACGGACTTCATTGCTCAAAGTGTAGCATTGCGTTATCAGGGATCCGTCTTTCCCTTTGTCGTAAGCGACAGTACCAATCTTGCATCCGTAGAGGGCCAACGAATTGGACTGACATACCTTCTCCTGCGCAATATGCGCTGCTCAACAGCACAACGGGTTGCACCGTTTTTTGAGCAAGGTGAAGCAGAATAAATGAAACCGAACGGTCTCAAACCACATCGAAGGTGGTACGCGCGTTTCGATCGAGATTGCTAGATCGAGGGACTTCAATGATGGGGGGTCCTTGCATGCGGAAAGGGCGAAGGATCGAATCAGGGAGATTCAACATAGCCGTAAAAACGATTGAAGGGATTTGAGCGGAATGAAGAACTGCACATCGCTTGCTGAAGGGTGGGGCAACTATCATGCGTGCAATGAGAGCAGAAGGATTCACCGGTTACAAGGATTTGAAGCTAGTGGACATTCCAAAGCCGCCACTCTCGGATGGCCGGGTACTGGTTAGGATTACAGCAGCTGGGGTCACACCACTCGACCACACCATCCTGTCGGGGGGATACCCACGAGCGAAAGCTCCGTTGGTCTTGGGAAACGAAGGAGCAGGCGTGGTTGAGCTGGGAGGCGGAGCGGAGTTCCCTGTCGGTACACGGGTGATGTTCACCGGGTCATATGGGGTTTCAGAGAATGGAGCCTACAGTGAGTGGCTTACTGTTCGAAAGGAGAACCTCTGCTTGATTCCAGATAACATCGACGATGTTTCAGCCGCAGGTGTTCCCGTTGCCTATCTCACCGCGCAAATGACGCTGAGCATCGCAGGATTTGCGAACGGCAAGACGGTGCTGTCGCCCGCGATTGGAGGTTCGGTCGGAAACGCAGTCACCCAGTTGGCCAGGGCGCAAGGGGCGAGACATGCCATATCAACGACGACTAATCATGCGAAGGCGCAACAAGCACGCTCTCTCGGTTTCGACGAGGTGATCGACCTTTCTGTGGAGAAGCTTAGCGACGGCGTTCGCCGAATTACGGAAGGTTATGGCGCCGACATCGTGATCGACGCAATCGGTGGAGAAATCTTGGGCGAGGCTCTCGGTACGCTCGCGATCGGGGGAAGTCTGACCACTTTGGGTTACGCCGCTGGGCGCAAGGCAACAATTGACGTCACGGATCTGATCTGGAAGCGCGCGAGTATGAAGAGCTTCTCCCTCTTCTCACAACCTGCGGACGTATGGAGCACCGCATGGAGCGTCATTTTTCCATTACTTCAATCCGGGGCGATAAAGCCCATCGTGGCGAAGGCGTTCCCGCTGGCTGAAGCGGCGAATGCTCTGCGTTACCTCATTGAGGGCCGCCCTTTAGGCAGGGTGATTCTCACGATCTGACAGTCGCCGATGAGACAAGAGGAATGCATGAAGAAGTTACCGGTGGCCAAGCCGGTATGGGACCGTGCGATTCGTCCAATAGGAAGGCAGGTAAAGAAATGACCACAGAAATGTCGTTCGTAGATTCGGCACTCCGCGGATGGAAGTCAAACGTAGAACGTGCGGACAAGCTGTTCGGCGGGCTGCCGCCGGAACTCTTGGAGCAGGAGGTTGCTCCGGGAAAGAACCGTCTGATTTATTTGTGGGGGCACCTTACCAGCGTGAACGACGGTCTTTTGCCGCTGCTCGGAATTGGAGAAAGACTTCATCCGGAATTCGACGTTATGTTTCTTTCGAACCCGGACAAGCACATTCCGTTAACGGTCTCCGTACCGTCGCTCAAAGGCGCCTGGCATGAGATCAACCAGAAGCTGTGGGACGGTTTTTTAAAGTTCTCGACCTCGGATTGGGCGTTGCGGCATACCGCAGTGTCGGAAGAGGATTTCAAGCGGGAGCCACATCGGAATCGATTCACGGCGCTGCTCGGAAGAACCGCGCACCTCGCTTATCACGTGGGGCAGGCGACCTTGGCGGTGCCAAAGGCATAGTAAAGCTCGCCGGAATGGATGAAAACGCTCCCGCAGCTGCCTTACCAGATAGGTGTCTTTAGCTGGCCGGATATGGGGTTCTGAGAAGTGCTTGGGGACACGAAATCCATGGCCCAATAATTTGTGCCACCTTAATTTTCGAATTGAGTCCACGCTCCGGGCGTGAAGCGCACAGGACGATCTTACCTGCGAGGGTTTAGTTCTGTTTTTCTCCTTTGCTGCACCCACCGGCGTTTTTATACTTCGGCACCTAGGTGAGTCTCGTTAGGGCTTCGCGAGTTCGCCTGGGGGCCGCGCCTCACGCTCGATAAGCCGGGTCACGATGGCGAACAGGAAACTCGCCGACAGCCCGCACATCAGCACGCCGATGACGCTTTCCACCGGACCTAATGTCCGCCACGTTTGCGGGAGAACGACATCGCCATAGCCCACGGTGGCATAACTGCTTGTCGAGAAGTAAAAGGCAGCTTCCCAGAAAGGAAAACAAAGCCAGCGATAGAACCCGGCCCAAAGCAGAATTTCTAATATGTGCAACACAATGAACGCAGTTATGAATCGCACCATGAGCACAGCAGAACGGAACGGCCCTAGCCTGTGAACGTCGGACGCCAAAGTATTTTTTGCCCAGGCAATCACCGCGCCCATCCCGGCGCAATGCAACGAAAGTGTAAGCATGACCAGAACAAGGGATGTACCGGCTTGTCGAGCAAAGATCATAGGCAGGAGCCACGCCTTTCTCCTGAGATTCTAGTGAACCGAGACGTTCCCACCTTTACCCATCTCGTTTCTCTTCAGGAAGAATGAGCCGACAAACATCACTGCCGAGGCTACAGACAGCAGCCAGTACACATCGACGTAGGAGAGAACTGCGGCTTGCGCCTGAACCATGGCGTACAGCCGGCCCATTGCCTGCTGCTCAGCGGTGTGCAGGCTCAAGCCGGCGCGAGTAAGGCGCATTGCAAGAGCTGTGATGGAGGCGTGAAACGGACCAGAAGCTGTGTATTCCGCCAGGACGGCTTGATGATACTGACTGCGTCGAGCAATAAGGGTCGTAACGGCGGACGTCCCGACGCTCTGCCCCATGTTGCGCATGAAATTCATGAGCCCGGCCGCAGCGTTGGTCTTTTCCGCTGGGAGGCCGACGTATCCGGCAAGCGTGAGGGGAACGAATAGAAAGGCCACGGGAATGTATTGCCACACACGCAACAAGGTCGCCGAGCGGAAACTCATAAGCAGATCAACCTGTTTGCTCGAAATATACATACTCACCGCCAGACCGATCCAACCAAAGGCGATGATATGGCGCGCTTGGAATCGGGTGGTGAGTTTGCCAACCATGGGGAGCACAACCAGCACCACGAGGGCGCCGGCGGAAAGCACCATCCCCGCCTTTTGTGCCGGATATCCCATAAGAGTCTGCAGGAGCTGTGGCATGAGCACCGTGGAACTGAATAGTGCTGCTCCCAGCATCAGGAACATCAGGTTGGTTGTGGCGACATTGAAGTTCTTGAACAAACGCACATCCACGATGGGCTCTTTCTGAAACCATTCCCAAATGACCAGAGCAATGAGACCCGCGGCGGCGATTACAACCAACGTCGTAATGAAATTAGATCCGAACCAGTCGTCTTCCTGTCCCTTGTCGAGAGCGATCTGCAACGCGCCGACGCCCAGGGTCAAGGAAAATCCGATGAAGTCGAAGCTGGATAGCTGCTTCTTCAGGCGAGCCAGATAAGGTGGGTCTTCCACAAGCTGGTAGACGAGAGCGAGTGCCAGCGCGCCAACGGGAACGTTGATGTAGAAAATCCAGCGCCAGGAGTAATTGTCCGTGATCCAGCCTCCTAGCGTCGGACCAATCGCAGGTGCGCAGATGGCGGTGACTCCATACAATGCAAAGGCAAGCCCGCGCTTCTCTGGAGGAAAAGTATCCCCCAGGATGGCTTGCGCCATCGGCTGCAAACCTCCCCCGAATGCGCCTTGCAAGACTCGAAACAGAAGGAGAAGCCCCAGGTTGGGAGCGATCCCGCACAGAAGGGAACTAACTGTGAAAAAAACGATGCACGTCAAAAAGAAGCGCTTCCGCCCAAGCCATCCGACTAGCCATCCACTTATTGGCAGAACGATTGCGTTCGAGACAAGATAGCTTGTCAACACCCACGTGCTCTCGTCATTGCTGGCGCCTAGATTGCCGGCAATGTGGGGCAAGGCCACGTTGGCGATGCTGGTATCGAGCACCTCCATGAACGCGGCCAGCGAAACCGCGGCCGCAATGACCCAGGGGTTGCCTTTGGGCAGCCAGATTTCCTCTCCCGAGGTCCCAGATCCGACGGCGCTCACCGAACCCCCACATCGGGTTCGACGGATAAGCCCAGTTTGAGCCGCCCAAGCCGGCGGGTCCAAACTACTCTGGTGGTCGGTGAGCTAGCGTTTGAGCGAATCGTTTTCCGATTGTGCAATCTCAAGCTCCGCGCTTTTTTCCTTATGGTTCACCTAACAATCCGGTCTTTTCGGAGTTCTGTTTCGGCATGGAGCCAGTCATCAAGCTCACTGCCACCGAAGCCGTCCCGTTCAAGATAGATTTCATATGCGCGGCGCCTGATTTCTTCGCGACTTGGCGCGTGGTTTGCCTAAGTATCTTCTGTGTGAGGTCGGGTAGGCTCTGCGTGAACCTCCAAAATCTCATTTCTCTTGCCTTTCTGGCTCATAGGAGAGTCCCTTCTTTCCGGCGTCGAATTCTTCTCGCTCTCAGCATGAGTACCCCTCGAGCCTCCGCGCCACGCGTCCCGATGGGGTAGCCGGGACTCGTGGCCAGACTGACGGTATCGCCGACTCATAAGTGAAACGCGATACCGGCGGAGGTTTGGGCGGAGTCCGTTACAAACACGCTTGGCTCGACGAACTGCTCTACCGAGAGAAAGCTGTCGTCGGACAACCGATTCATTGCCGGTGCCGCGGCCCGTTGACACCGCCCGGCCCGGTGAAACACAGGAATCCCAAAATCGCCAATACCGCAGCGAGCAGAAGCGTCAACATGAGAGCCTCCCCTCATCCCCACCTTAGCCGTGTGCACTGCCGGCGGCCTGATTTTGCAAGATACGTCTCGCGTTACCGATCGCTCGTGAAGTGTCCCTTCCAAACGTCCAAGCCGATCCGACAAAGTGCTCCAATCTTTTCCGCAATTTCTTTCGCCCGTGGAATATTCGAGCCTTTACCGCCTCAACCGAAATTCCCATGATTCGCGCGGTCTCTTCCGTCGATCGCTCGTCAAGATCACGCAACTGTATGGCCCTCCGTGTTTTGTGCGGCAACTCATTCATGGCAGAGGACAGCATTCGCCTCCACTCCTGTTGTGAGTAGTCAGTTTCGGGATCCGGAGCTGAATCTGGGATCTCCAACGGAATTACGGTCTCCCCATACTCGTTCAGGTCGTCGATCGACACTTCGCGCTTAGCGCCACTTTTCCGCTGCAACATTTGCGCTTCGTTGATTGCGACCCGTGTTAACCATGTTGAAAAGGAGGATCTTCCTTCAAATTGATGCAGGTGGAGGAAGGCTTTTTGAAAGCTCTGCTGCATGATGTCTTCGGCATCCTGTCGAACGCGGGTGCGGCGCCACGCGACGGCGAGAACCCTTCGCTGGTGGCGTGCGATCAAGGCTTCAAACGCCTGGGCATTTCCGTCTTTAGCGGCGGCAATCAGAGCAGACTCATCCTCTCCAGAGAGAATGTGGACTGGAGGGAACGCTGGTGCTCGTTTGTCGAACTTTCTTACGAGTGTGGGCACAGTGTCCCTCCGGGTCCGTCCGCTAAATCAGAAGTGCTTTTGTTCGATCCATTGTTTGGATTCAAGTGCGCTCTGAATTCTAGATTCGCGTTTATCTTGCCGAGTTCCAGGTTCACATGGGTGGAGGGCGAGCAAGCGATGACGCTTGCCAGGAAGCCCACAAACAAACCAAGCACCCAATGGAACCGACCGCGTCTTGCGTTATTTTCCAGTTGTTCAAGCACGTGCTTGGTGTAGATGCCCGTGGCGGTGAATCGCGTGCCCTCCTTTGAAATGGTTCGCAAGAGTCGCAGCCCGCTGTTGTCGATGAACGTGACCCCACTAAGATCGACAGTGCATGCTCGTCCGTTCTGCGCACGGTGCCTGTTTTTCCAGCATGTCCTCAGCTCGCCGGCCCACGGTTGCACCAAACGACCCTCGAGAGTCCACCTTTGCTCTGTGGGCGTCTCAGTGATCGTGATTCGCAACATTCGTGTGGCTCGCTTTCTTCGCCTAGCGGGGGTCGTCCTTCGTCCACCGGCCGGTCTGATCGCTCAATGGCAAGCGCTTTTCCGACGCTGAACCTTCACGAACGGGACGTCGTTCGCAAACGCTTGCGCATATGGACTTCTGACCCGCCCCGTTCAAATCGCACCTCGTCCATATACGCTTTCATCAGCAGTATTCCGCGCCCCCGCTCGGAAAGGGGGTCCGATATGAATCCATTGCCCCCTGTCCTTCCGAAGTCAAATCCTTTTCCCTGATCCGTTACGACGATCGATATTTCCTTGCCGGGCCAGCAGCGGCACCGGACGTGTACTTTTGCTCTTGGATGTTCGCGATTGCCGTGCACTACGGCGTTCGCCAGAGCTTCGCGGAGTGCCATCTCGACATTGAACTCCTCGCCGGGGACACATTGCGAACCTTCAATCAGCAGCATGATGCGTTCCACCAGCGGTGATATGTCTTGAACCTTGCTTAGCATCCAGGAGTCAATTTCCAAGACGGAGGAAGAAATGGAGCTTTTTCGTGAAAACCGCGCTGGAGAATCTGCTGCTCCGTGCAAGCTTCGAATCTCTCGCATGGCGAACCCCTCATGTTCAGGAGAGATGCAGCATGAAGGCCAAAGTGCAGAGGGATCAAAAAGTAGCGGAACTTACTGATTTGTATTGGGATGGGAAGCCGAGAAAGTGTTCCCAAGATCGAGCTGCCAACGTGCGACTGCCGTATTCCCGGTAGCCTGCCCGTTTTTTGGCAGACGAGAAACGCGCGGGGCAAGGGAGAACGTTTCGATATTAAGCGGGGTGAGAGTACAGTGCGGCCCCGTTAGGCGGAGCGGCGGGCGATTCCGAGTTTACGAATTCTCTGCTGCAGGGTGGAGCGCTTCATTCCAAGCTGAACTGCGGCGCCTCTCGGGCCCGCCACAACCCAGTTGCTCTGCTCTAACGCCTTGAGGATCTGCTGACGTTCTGATTGCGCCAGAGCCTCATGAAGCGCCCCGTTTGTCGGCGATTTCAGAGTGATGGCTCTTTCTGTCTCGCGGCCAGCCTTAGGAAAGTTCAGGTCAGCCAAATCGACGCATAGGGCGGGACTTGTGGAAACAATGACGGCGCGTTCGATCACATTCTGGAGTTCTCGTATGTTCCCCGGCCAATGGTATCGGCACAGGGCATCCATCGTCGCTGATGGAATTGTTTCAATCACCTTGTTCATCCGCCTGGAGAACTGCTGTGCGAAGTGGCGCGCGAGGAGCGGAATATCCCCTTCGCGCTCCCGCAAGGGCGGCACTTGGACGGGAAACACGTTGAGGCGAAAAAATAGATCGGACCGGAATTTCTGCTCGCTCACCATCACTTCCAAGTCGCGGTTCGTCGCGGCAATCAAACGCGCGTCTGTCCGGAGCGTCCTCGAGCTTCCCAGTCGCTCAAATTCCCTCTCTTGCAGCACGCGGAGCAGCTTCGTCTGGAGTTCGAGAGGAACTTCTCCTATTTCGTCCAGAAAAATGGTGCCGCCGTTGGCCACTTCGAAACGCCCGATTCGTTGCGCGATCGCCCCGGTGAACGCGCCTTTCTCGTGCCCAAACAGCTCGCTTTCCAGCAAACCCGTCGGAATGGCCGCGCAGTTGAGCTTGACGAAAGGCTTTGAGCGCCGTGGGCTCAAATCATGAATGGCTCGCGCAATCAGTTCCTTGCCCGTCCCCGTCTCTCCATAGATCAGCACCGTCGAATCTGTCGGCGCTACGGTTTCCACGCGCTTGAGGACTTTACGCAGAGAAGCGCTGCTTCCCACCATCTGGGCAAAATTCATTTCGCTGCGGATTTCATCTTCGAGATACAGCTTTTCCTGCGCCAGCTTGTCTTTCAGCTCTCGAATCTCTCCAAAGGCAAGTGCATTCTCCACGGCAATGGCAACCTGATTCGCGATCTGGGTCAGAAACTCGATATCGCCACTGAACGCATTGGCCTGGTATTTGACCACCCCGAATGTGCCCAGCACGCGACCTCGACTAACAAGAGGAAGGGCGCAGACCGTTCCAACTTCGGCTTGCGAGGTGTCTTTCAGTCCCAGTCGCCTCGCTTCCTGGACGCTGCCGCACCAGAGTTTGCCGGTGCGAAACACCTCTGCTGAGATATCGTCGTCGATGGGGACAAAGCTCTCCTCTTGGACGGATTCGACGCTGAAGGGAAAATCCATAGCATAGATCCGCAAACGCATGGTGTCGCTATCGGGAAGAGTAATGCCCGCGCCATCGCAGCCCATAACCCGGCGCGTACTTGCGACTACGGCTCGGAGAAGATCCCGGAACTCGAGATTGGAAACCAAGTGATTGGTCAATTCAAGGAGAAGCCCAACCCGCTCGTTCTTCCTTAGCAACTTCCGTTCTGAAGCCTGCGCTGCATCAAAATGCAGTGCATTATCGAATGCGAGAGCAATCTGCTCGGCCACCACCGAAAGAAAGTGAACTTCTTCGGCGCTATAGATATCCGCAGTCTTACTTGCAAAGGTGAGCGCCCCGACTTTGCTGTGGGCCGTGGTTAAGGGCAGAGTGCACACGCTGCGGATTCCATACTTCTTCAAAATCTCCCGGAATTTGCAAACCTGGGCGTCCTGTGTTGCAAGCGAAGTGACCAAAGGCTCTTGGTTCTGGTAGACCCACCAGGCATCGGATTCTTCCATGGTCAGTTCCGGGTCTGGAGGGATAGCTGCCTCGGTCTCAGCGTCGACGAAATGCCGGTGAAACGTATTCGATTTGGCGTCATGAATAGACACACCGACATTGTCAAATTGGACGACTCTGTGCAATTCCCTCACTAGCGCCCGAAACAGATCCTTGGGATCTCGATACGTTCCGATTGCATTCGATATGCGAATGAGAGTTTCGTACCGCGTCTCGGGCACCGGAACTGCAAGAATTTCTGAATTGTTGCCCATAGTCTGTGCACCACCGGAGTAAGTCTGGATTCTTCTCCATGTGATGCCCGACCCAGCGCATTTGGTGCCACAAAACGGGCACGGTACCGCAAACGCGGCAGAGCCGCCCCGGCAGTTTGACTGCGCGGGTTGCCTCTCCCCACCTCATCTCACGACAAATCAATAAGTTCGGCCCTCATTGGTGCGCATTACTCTTTGGCAGGCGCCCTGCATTATTCCCTTCGCGGGACACGTGCGGCTTGTTTAAAAACCCAGAAAAATAGCTTGCCGAACTTCGATTCGAAAGATAGGCCATGAATAGTCTTCTTAGACAGAGTCTGGTTGTAGGCGGAGTAGTTGGTCTGATCGTAATTGCGCTGATCGTTGGAGCCCTGCGCCCAAAACATGCGTCAGGCGCAGGAGCTGGAGCGCTTCCGGTAGTCATGGTGGCGCAGGTCGAGCAGAAGGATGTTGACCTTTACAGTGAATGGATCGGTACGTTGGCAGGAGAGGTGAATGCCAATGTTCAGGCGCAGGTCACAGGGTATTTGCTCAAGCGGGATTACCAGGAAGGGTCGTCTGTAAAGAAGGGCCAGCCACTTTTTGAGATTGATCCACGGCCCTTTCAGGCGGTGCTCGACCAGGCGGAAGGACAGTTAGCGCAGGCGATCGCGCAACTTGAGAACGCCGAAGCCGTTCAAGGCCGGACCCAGCTTGATGTGGAGCGGTACACTCCCCTGGCAAAGGAGCAGGCGGCGAGCCAGCAGGACCTCGACAATGCGAACCAAAATAATTTGGCGGCGAAGGCTACTATGGCTACAGACAAGGCGCAAATCAAAACCGCCGAAGCCGCCGTCGAAACGGCAAAGCTTAACCTTGGCTTTACGAGAATCATCTCGCCCGTCGACGGCATCGCCGACGTTGCAAGGGCGCAGGTCGGCGATCTGGTCAGCTCAAATAGCGGAACGCTGACGACCGTTTCGACGCTTGACCCCATCAGGGACTACTTCACCGTCAGCGAACAAGATTATCTCCAATTGAAGAAACAGTCTTCAGGCTTGGACAGACAGCATTGGAAACTGCAGCTAATCCTCGCGGACGGGTCAATCTATCCTCATGAGGGCGCCTTCTATTTCGCGGGCCGCGCCGTCGATCAAAACACAGGCGCAATCCAACTGGCGGCCCTCTTTCCAAATCCGGGCAATCTGCTTCGTCCCGGACAATACGGAAAAGTTCGCGCTGTAGTCAGAACACAGAAAGGCGCCTTACTGATCCCTCAGGCCGCGGTCACCGATCTGCAAGGCAGCTATCAAGTGAATGTTGTTGGGGCAGACGACAAGATCGCCGTCCGGTCGGTGAAAGTTGGGGACCGCATTGGCACCATGTGGATCATCCAGGACGGACTCAAGCCCGGTGAGCGTGTTGTCGCACAAGGCCAGCAGGCTCTCCGTCCGGGCACGATCGTTCAGACCAAGCCATTTCAGGCGCAATGAAGGCGAACAGTGGCATCCGAACAGAAGCAGCGCGAGTGTTGCACACGAGTACTAGCGTAGCCCGGATTCGTCCCGCCTGCCCCTCTGCCTGAAAAAACGAGCGCCGAGCTCCCCGAGTTTGATGGAAAGGAACCAATATTTATGTCCAATTTTTTCATAAGGCGGCCCATCGTGGCGATGGTGATCGCCATCCTGATGGTGATTGTAGGCGTGGTCACCATCGCAACCCTGCCCGTGGCGCAGTTTCCCAACATCGTTCCACCGGAAATTCAGCTGCAGGCCTCCTACGTGGGCGCGGACGCGCAGGCACTGGAGCAATCCGTTGCCACGCCCATCGAACAGCAAATCAACGGCGTTGACAACATGAATTACATGTACTCCCTGAACGCCACCGGCAACTCCCAAACCACCATGGTGGTGGACTTCGACCTGAAGACGGACCCGAACACCGATCTCATCCTCACGCAGTCGCGCGAGCAACTGGCTGCCGGTCAGCTTCCCCCGGACGTTAACAGCTACGGGGTCACTATCAAGAAGTCCGTCACCGCTCCGCTCATGCTGGTCGGCCTGTTTTCCCCGAAGGGCACGTACGATACGACGTTCCTTGGCAACTACGCTTACATCAATCTCAACGATCCCATCGCCCGCTTGTATGGTGTGGGCCAGACGCAGGTTTTTGGCGCGGGGCAGTATGCAATGAGGCTCTGGGTACAGCCAGACAAACTGGCGAAGCTGGGCATCACGGTCACGGACATCGTTAATGCGGTGCAACAGCAGAACACGGTCAACCCTGCCGGTCAAGTGGGTGGTGAACCAGCCCCCGCGAACCAGCAATTCACATTTTCCGTGCTTGCCCAAGGGCGCCTGACGTCCCCTGAGCAATTTGAAGACGTGATTGTGCGCGAGGCGCCAGATGGCGGGATAGTGCGCGTGAAAGACGTCGCCCGCGTCGAACTCGGCGCACAGGACTACAGCATTGTCAGCCGCTTGAATGGCAAACCCGCCATCGTCATCCCCGTCTACCAGTTGCCCGGTTCCAACGCCGTGCAAACCGCCGCCGGCGTTCGCAAGCTGATGGCGGAAATGAAGCAGAGCTTCCCGGAAGACATGGATTACGCCATATCGCTGGACCAGACCGCCGCAGTTACCGAAGGCATGAAGGAGATTATTCAGACCCTATTGATCGCGATTGTGCTGGTCATTCTTGTCGTCTACCTGTTTCTGCAAGACTGGCGTGCTACGCTGATCCCACTGCTTGCCGTGCCCGTCTCACTGGTGGGCACGTTTGTTTTCTTCCCGCTCTTTGGCTTCTCCATCAACACACTTTCGATGTTCGGGTTGGTACTGGCCGTCGGCCTGGTGGTGGACGATGCCATTGTTGTTGTCGAAGGCGTTCAGCGTCACATCGAGGAAGGCCTCGGTCCCAAGGACGCCGCGCGAAAAGCCATGGCGGAGCTCTCGGGCCCGGTCATCGGTATCGCTTTGGTGTTGTCCGCCGTATTCGTACCCACCGCCTTTATTCCCGGCATCACCGGGCGGCTCTACCAGCAATTCGCCGTGACCATCGCCATTTCGGTTTTGCTCTCGGCGTTCAATGCGCTGACTCTCAGCCCGGCGCTCGCGGCTCTGCTGCTGCGCCCCAAGAAACAGAACACAGGGTTGCTCAACCGATTTTTTGATTGGTTTGACCGCGTGTTTGGGCGCGCCACGGACGGCTATGTCCGTTTGTGTGGTGGGCTGATCCGGAAGAGCGCCGTTGCCATGGTGCTACTGGCGGCCCTCAGCGTTGCGGCTGGTTTTTTTGGCAACCGCTTGCCTTCGAGCTTCCTGCCCGATGAAGACCAGGGCTATGTGTACATCAACATGGATCTTCCCAATGCCGCTTCGTTGGGGCGCACCAGCGAAGCTGCGAGACAGGTTGAGGAGATCCTCGCAAACACGCCGGGCGTCGAATACACCACGAGTGTTGTTGGCTTCAGCTTGCTCAGCTTTGTCCGGACGACATACAACGGCTTCTTCTTCGTTACGCTGAAGCCCTGGAGCAGCCGCGAAACACGAGCGGAACAATTTCAGGAAATCAAGCAGCGCTTGAACCAGCAGCTCGGCAAACTGCCGCAAGGAACAGCTTTCAGCTTTTCGCCGCCAGCGATCCCCGGCGTCGGCACTTCTGGCGGTTTTCAATTTGTGCTGGAAGACCGTGCTGGGCGAAATGTTGCGTTTTTAGCGGGCAATCTTGACAAGTTCATGGCCGCTGCCCGCAAGCGCCCCGAAATTGGGTATATCAGCACCACTTTTCTGCCCAGCGTTCCGCAACAGTACCTTGAGGTCAATCGGGAAAGGGTGCTGAAGCAGGGTGTCGCCATCAGCGATGTCTACAGGACTATTCAGTCTTTCATGGGCGGCCTGTTCATCAACTACTTCAACGATTTCGGCCGCACCTGGCAGGTGTACGTCGAGGCCGAAGCGCCTTACCGGGCGAATATGCAAAACCTTGGGCAGTTCTACGTGCGCAACAGCGGAGGCCAACCGGTTCCGCTTTCCGCGCTGACAAAGTTTGAGTCGCGTTCCGGCCCTGAATTCACCATGCGCTACAACGAGTATCGCTCCGCGCAAATCAACGGCAGCGCCGCGCCCGGTTATAGCTCGGACCAGGCCACCGCGGCTCTGGAAGAAGTCTTCAAGCAAACCATGCCCCGCGAAATGGGCTTTGATTACATGGGCATGTCGTACCAGGAGCAGCAAGCACGCAAAGGTGTCCCGGCGTGGGCAATCTTTGGATTGTCGCTGTTGTTTGTGTTTCTGATTCTGGCCGCGCTGTACGAAAGCTGGTCGCTGCCTTTCAGCGTATTGCTGAGCACGCCGGTGGCGGTATTCGGCGCCTTCGCGGTGTTGTGGCTGCGTCGCGTGGTGCTCAGCGCTTTCTATCCCGCTTACATGGTTCAGATCGAGACTGATGTCTATTCGCAAATCGGGCTGGTGATGCTGATCGGTCTGGCCGCCAAGAATGCGATTCTGATCGTGGAGTTTGCCAAGGAAGAGTACGAAAAGGGAAAGCCTTTGGTGGATGCGGCGCTCGAAGGCGCCCGGCTCCGCCTGCGGCCCATCCTAATGACTTCGTTCGCTTTCATTCTGGGCTGCGTGCCCTTGTGGATCGCCACCGGCGCTGGTTCTGTGGCTCGCCAAATTATGGGGACGGCCGTGATCGGCGGCATGTTGGCCGCCAGCGTGATCGGGATTTTCCTTATCCCAGTGATTTTTTATCTGGTTGAAAAATGGTCGGGTGCAGGCAGGGAGCACGCTCCAGCTGCAATGCCGGCAACACCCGCGCCAGCACCAGGAGATTGAGATAGGAAACCAACTAGTGGAGGAGCGGAACGCAGCGTGGAGCGATTCATGAAAAAGTTTCGGCAATTGATTTCCATGATCTTGACAACAAGTTTCACCGGCGGATGCATGGTGGGCCCGAAGTACCATAAGCCCGCCGTGCAAACTCCTGCGGCATACCGCGAGCTGAAAGAAAATCCTCCAGCCCAGGCTGCTTCCTTTGCGGACCTCCCCTGGTGGCAAGTCTTTCAGGACCCGCAACTCCAGGAGCTGATCGGCATCGCCTTGAAACAGAATTACGACATGCAGCTGGCCACGGAGCGCATCAAGGCCGAGCGCGCGCAACTCGCGATCACGCGCTCCTATCTTTTCCCGCAGGTTCAAGGCAGCGGCAATTTCGCGGGCGGCAAAGAACAGAGTTTTCAGTCGAAATCAAATTTCTTTGCGCTTACCGCTGATGCCGCCTTCCAGCTGGACCTCTTCGGCAAGCTGCGAAGAGAAACCGAAGCGGCGCGCGCCCAACTTCTGGCCACTGAAGATGCGCAGCGTACCGTCATGCTCACGCTCGTCAGCGACGTGGCCAGTGACTACTTCACGCTCTTGCAGCTTGACCTCCAACTCCAAATCACCCGCGACACCGTGAAGACCCAGCAAGATTCCGTCAAACTCACTTCGCTCAGAGTGGATCACGGAGTCGCCACAAAGCTGGATGTGCTCCAGGCGCAGCAAGTGCTCGACACCGCAAATGCGCAGATTCCGGATCTCGAGAGACAAATCGGCCAGGAGGAAGATGCCATCAGCATTCTCATTGGCGAGTACCCCCAAGGCGTGCAACGCGGGCGCCCGCTCACGGAGCAGCCACTTCCCCCCGAAGTGCCACCGGGCTTGCCTTCGGCGCTGCTCGAGCGACGGCCCGATATTCACCAAGCCGAGCACTTGCTCATCGCCGCGAACGCCGAAATCGGTGTCGCCAAAGCGTCGTTCTTCCCGCAAATATCGTTAACCGGCTCTGGTGGCGGCGCATTTGGGCGCAGCAGTCTTTTCTCCAGCTTGATGAGCTCCCAGACCGGAATTTGGTCCTACGGCGTCCAGGTAAGTCAGCCCATTTTCACCGGGGGAGCGCTTCGCGGGAACTTGCATCTGGCCCAATCGCAGCACGAGCAGGCTTTGATCGCTTACAAGCAGGCCATTCAGCACGCCTTCGGCGATGTCTCCGACGCGCTGATCGGATATCAGAAATTTCACGAGGTTCGAGTTCGCCAGGAGCAGGCTGTAAGTGACTTGGCGGAGTCGGTCCGTCTCTCCATCCTCCGCTACCAGGGCGGCACCACCACCTATCTCGAAGTGTTGGACGGCCAAAGGTCGCTCTTCGACGCGGAACTCACGTTAGCGCAGGCGCGTGGCAACGAGTATCAGAGTCTCGTGCAACTCTACCGCGCACTTGGCGGCGGGTGGCAGACATAAAACTGCCACACGTTTCATCTGCTTAGACGCCTGATAAGACAACTGCGGAAGCTGAAAAGTTCTATGCTGAAGCTCCGGTCTGAAAGAAAACTGAACTCTTAGCCCTATAAAGGTCAGACCTCCGTAAATGGAGGTCGAGGTCGAGTGTCACGATGTTCCCTGCCTCGCCTTCCCGGAAATTCCCACCCTTCAATGTTGACCGTGTGATGTTCGTCACATCCAATTGTCCTTCGGAACCTTGCAATTCATTCGGTTGTGATTCACGAAATCTACGAATCCCTTGCACCTCAAGGGGCAGCACGTCGGGCGGCTGCTTGACCGACTTCCAGTGCAATCGAATCGTGAGTAGAATCGTCGCAGAGAATGCCGATGCCCCCGAGTCCCGGCAAACATCCGATCCTTTTCGACAGCTCGCCAGAGATTAACAGCGAAATAGTCTCCGTGTCCCTGTTCCACGATGAGGGCAACGATTCGTTTTACGCTCATGTCCGCCTTGTCGCATCGAGAGGAACACTGCTCCGAGCAAAGGGAATCTAATTCCGCGACGGCTTCTTAGATTGAGGTAGCACAAGGAAGAAAACATATGAAGGAATTCCTGGAAAAGTTGTTCTCGTCGGATTTTATGCCCCACGGCTACTGCTATTTATGGAAGCCAGGCTTGGTCTGGCTCCACGTGCTTTCGGACGCCCTCATCGCACTCGCCTATTTTTCCATTCCCGTAACTTTAGTCTATTTCATACGCAAGAGGCGAGACCTGCCCTTCCACTGGATGTTTGTCAGTTTTGGAATGTTCATCCTAGCTTGTGGTACCACACACAGTATGGAAGTTTGGACACTTTGGCATGGAACCTACTGGCTTTCTGGGGCGGTCAAAGTTGTCACTGCTTTGGCCTCGGTTCCTACAGCGATACTGCTTGTTCAATTAGTTCCCCAGATGCTGGCGCTCCCGAGCCCGGAAGCCATGAAGCTCGAAATTGCCGAACGCAAACACGCAGAGGAGGCACTACATCAAGCAAATAATGAACTCGAACTCAAAGTCTTAGAGCGGACTGCGGAACTCAGGCAAAGCGAAAGCGAGCTTCGACAGCTTATCGATGCGATTCCCCAGCAAGTCCTTGTTTTCGACTCGGATTGGAGTCCTCTTTTTGCGAACCGCCGGGAACTGGAATTCACTGGCCTCACTCCGCATGAGGTGCGATCAAAGGACGCAATCGCCAAAATCTTCCATGCGGAAGACCTGAAGAAGCTGGAGGTCCTTCGTGAGCAGATTGTTTCGCAGAGTGCCTCTTTTGAGGTGGAAGCGCGAATACGTGGAAAAGAAGGGGAGTATCGGTGGTTTTTGATTCGATACAATCCACTGAGAGATGAGCATGGACGCGTTCTTCGGTGGTACGGCACACGTACCGATATCGAGGATCGCAAGCGGGCCGAAGAAGAACTACGGAAAAGTGAGTTGGCAAAACGGACTGCCGATCTCGCCGTTGCGAGCGAGCGTCTGCGAAGTGAACAAATCAAGCGCGCAGGTGCAGAAGAAGCTGCGCGTGCCGGGGAAGAGCGCTTTCGAGCTGTCGCAGATTCTCTGCCTGAGCCACTCACAGACATCGCGCCTGACCAACGCTACCGATTCAGCAATTTGGCCTTTGAGGAGTGGTTCGGTTTGACCTCAGAACAAGCCAAGAGCTTATCGGTTCGGGAAGTCATGGGTGAGGAAATCTACGGCGCAATCCAGCTTTATATAGAGAAGGCATTGCGGGGCCAGAGCGCCAGCTTCGAGGGTCACCTCTTTTTCAAGAAGGCCGGGCGGCGATATGTCCACATTGATTTTGTGCCTCGCAGAGACCAAGGTAGCGAAGTATATGGCTGCTATTCCGTGCTCAGGGATTTGACTCAGTTGAAGGAGGCCGAGGAGAAGTTCCGGAGAGTCGTGGAGACCGCACCTGATGCGATCGTCCTTGTTAACCCAGAAGGACGAATCGTCATGGTAAATCCCCAGGCAGAGCACATGTTCGCTTACGCACAACGGGAACTGATTGGCCAGCCGGTCGAGATTCTCGTGCCCGACCGCTTTCGGGGAGGGCACGCGCACAACCGCTCAGCCTATTTGAGAAAGCCGGTGATTCGCCTCATGGGCGTGGGCCAGGAACTCTGTGTAGTGCGAAAAGACGGTAGCGAGTTCCCCGTCGAAATCAGCCTGAGCCCCATCGAGACTGTGGACGGCACCCTCGTTTCGTCTACCATTCGCGATATAACCGAGCGCAAAGAGCTTGAGAAGCGGGCCCGGCGGTCCACCATTCTGGAAGAGCGCAGTCGCATGGCTCGCGATGTCCATGACACCATTGCCCAGGGATTCACGGGCATCGTTTTGAACTTGGAAGCGGCAGAGCAAGCCTCGGCGGATTTGCCGGAGGAAGTTCGCCATCGCATCACACGTGCACGGGACGTGGCACGCCAGAATCTAGAAGAAGTGCGCCGCTCCGTTCTGATGTTATCTGCCTCATCTGCAGTAAGTGGAGATTTGGCAGGAGCGATTCGCGAGTCAGTGGATAGTGTTCGTTCGAATACAAGGGTTCCGGTAGGATTCTCCATCCGTGGAACGCCACAGCATCTGGACGCCAGATTCGAGGAAAATCTGCTGCGCATTGCTCAGCAATCGCTGGATAATGCCCTGCAACATGCACAGGCCACACGAATTCGAATCGAATTGGTCTTCGGCAAAAAACAGGTTCGACTGCAGATCGAAGACGACGGTCAGGGGTTTGCTATTTCAAAGCGGCCTGGTTGCGGGATGGGTATCAACGGGATGTGCGATCGTGCAGAGGAGATTGGCGGGAAGTGTGAGATAAAAACTCAGCCGGGAAGGGGCACACGCGTCACGGTCAAGGTTCCGCTTCCCAGTGCGGGGCGTCCGAGGGTTCGCTATGGAGAAGAAGTCCAAGACAGCCTTTAGCAAGCAGATTCGCGCTGTCATCGCCGATGACCATCCCATAGTTCGGGAGGGGCTGCGAGCGTTGGTCAGCTCCCAGCAGGATATGGAGGTTGTCGGCGAAGCGGCGAATGGACGGCAGGCTGTTGAACAATTTCTTCTACATCGACCAGACATACTGTTGTTGGACCTCCGCATGCCAGAGATGAACGCAATTGAGGCGATACACGCCATTCTCGAAAAGGCACCCGAGGCCAGGATCATCGTGCTGAGTACCTACAACCTGGACGAAGACATCTACCGGTCATTGAAGGCCGGGGCGAAGGCATACCTCCTGAAGGATTCTCCCCGCGAACAATTGCTCGAATCCATTCGGTCTGTCCATTCCGGGCTTCTGAGCATATCCCCGTCAATCGGGGTACGGTTGGCTGCAAGGTTGCGCGGCCCGGACCTTACGGACCGAGAAGTCGACATCACTAGATTGGTGGTGGCCGGCAAGACGAACAAAGAAATCGGCTCGTCGCTGAAGATTACCGAGGGCACCGTGAAAGTCCACATCAGGCATGTATTCAAGAAGCTCGGTGCTGGCGGGCGCGCCGAGGCCGTTCGCATCGCTCTGGAGCGTGGAATTGTGCACCTGACGTGATGCTTGGCATCTCACGCGGGCTCTGGGCCGTCGGCATACCAAGAGTGTTTTGTTCTCATCCGGGCGCCTGAGATAGACGTTTGTACCTCCTAAGTAGTAGAGCAAAATATCTCGCAAAGTGAATTGATATTCGCAAGGCTTTCGGGATAGCTTCCCCTCAGTTTTTCCCTTTCAAGCTCGATGCACAAGTAGGAGGCGTGCCAGTAGTGGCCCAAGGCAGTTCTCCTGGTTCCAATACGCAAATAGTCGCAATCGAGCACAATTCTATCGAGTCCGCGTATCGCACGAGTCTTGGTCATACGGCGGGGGGCCCCACTTGCCGGCAAACAAGTGGGGTCGAACCGAGCGACTTGAAACTATGACAGCTATCGCGGCAATGGTATTTCAGATGTCTATACCGTAATCCTGGGCCAAGAATAGCCAGACTGGAACGTCGCAAACGGAGGGTCAATGAGAGGAATCGCGCCGCTTCGTCCGGTGTTGTTCCCGATAGTCGGGATACTGCCCTTCTTCTTCGCGGCGGTGTATTCCTTCGGCCGCCAGCCGCCAGACTCAGGTCCTTCTCATCCCCAGCAAGCAGCCACTAAGGACGCCGCATCTGCCGAGTCCAAGCCTGCGGCTGCACAAGAAAAGCCCAAAGCCGCAGCACCTAAAGCAGCCGATGGCGACTACGTTGGCAGCGAAGTTTGCATCACCTGCCATGACGATCAGAATCGCCGCTTCAAGAACACTGTAATGGGCAAAGTAATGCTGGGCAATCCCCACACTCCCGAGGAAGCCCGCGGCTGTGAATCATGTCACGGACCGGGCCGAGCCCACGTGGAAGCCGGGGGCGGGAAAGAAACCATTCCGATTCGCTTCGGCAAAGATTCGAAGAACTCCGTTGCCGAGCAAAACTCCGTCTGCATGGATTGCCACGCGCGGGGCACGCATATGTTCTGGAAAGGCAGCCCGCACGAATCTCGGGGCATTGCGTGCGTGGACTGCCACCAGGTGAAGCAGGGCGTGCATGTCTCGGTGTCTTCCGATGCCCGCTACAGCCAGCCGCTTACGGAGAATCAGGGTGTGAAGCTCCGGCAGCCAGAGTTGTGCCTCCAGTGCCACCAGATGCGCCGCGCGCAGTTGCAGCGTTCCTCGCACATGCCGTACCGCGAGGGAAAAGTGACCTGCACCAGCTGCCACAATCCGCATGGCACACCGAATCCGAAGCAGCTGATCCAGAGCACTACGAACGAAAATTGCCTGAGCTGCCACACCGAACGCCGCGGTCCCTTCCTGTGGGAGCACCCGCCGGTGCTGGAAAACTGCGCCAACTGCCACGAGCCGCACGGCAGCAACAATCCCCAATTGCTGAAGGTGCGCATGCCGCGCGTGTGCGACGACTGCCACGACAGCAGCCGCCACCCGACACAGGCGCAGCCGCTCAGCTCCATCAAGAACTTCAACCGGGGCTGCACCAATTGCCATTCCCATATCCACGGTTCGAATCACCCGTCGGGGTCAGCATTCCTGCGATAGGAAGAAAGATCTGGCGAACATGAGAAAATCGAGTGGATTCGCGCTTCTGGTGATTTCGACTCTGTTGTCGTTCCCCGTGGGAACCTTCAGCCAAGACAAGGACACCGAGCATGGCAGCGTCGAATTTGGCGTGCGCTTCGCCACGGGCGATGTCTACGGGCGTCCCGATCTGCCGTTTCAGCCGTCCCTGAAAACCTCGCAATTCAACGAGTATCAGGATGTGCGCGACGGCTTTTATGTGCGGCGCCTCGACGTCAAGTTCGACAACGTGCTGCACTCCAAGGAGTACTTCTCCCTGAAATCGCAGAGCACCCTCTACCGTGACCAGAGTTATCTCGCAACCTTCGGAAACTACGGCAAATTCAAGGTCCAGTTCCGCTACGACGAAATCCCTCATATTTACAGCAACATCACGCGCACCCTGTTCACGCAAACCACGCCGGGTGACTGGAGTTATCCGGCTCTCATCCGCCAACAATTACAGGCGGCAGTTCCCGCCGGCACGAGCCTGCAGGCGATCATCAACAACCAGGTAGTGCCGCAATCGGGTTTCATCACGCCGCAAATTTACCGCAAGGGCGGGACACTGTCGGTGGGCTACAACCTCACCCCGCACTGGAACGTCAATGCCCTTTTCTTCCGGGAAAGCCAGAAAGGCACGCGGCCCATCGGGTTGATCATGAACTCCAGCCCGAGCGCCAGCGCCACTTCCGGTTTCGGTGTCGAACTTCCGGAGCTGATCAACTATTTTAATAATTGGGTGCGCGCCAGCGTGGAATACGGCAGGCAAAGCCTCGTCGTGCAAGGCGCCTATGTCGGTTCCTTCTTCCAGGACAATACTCCCCAAATGTCGTGGGACAATCCCTTCCGATTGACCAACGAACAGATCACCAATCCGCTCACCGGCCGTATGGCTTCGTATCCCGACAATAAGGCAAATTACCTGAACTTCGCCGCCGGCACCGATCTCGGCAAATATCTGCATGCGACGGCCAGCATCACTCCCGGCTGGCTGCGTCAGGATCAAGCCTTTCTCCCCTACACCACCAACACGGCCATCAACACCTGCGGCAACGGAACGCAAGCCTGCACTTCCCTCGCCGTGTTGCCTGAAGCCAGCCTCGGTGGCGACGTGCAGACCCTGGCCATGAATTACACCGTTTCCACTTCCACCTGGAAAAATCTCGCCGCAAAGGTCAATTACCGCTATTACGATTGGAGCGACAACACCAACAGCACTTCCCTCTTCACCCCCGTCCAGGGAGACGCTTCCGCTCCCGCCTCGGCGGACAGCCACACGCCGTTCGGCTTCACCACGAAGCATCTGGAATTCACCGGCTACTGGTACTTCGCCAAAAGGAGTTCCTTGAAGGCCGGCTACGACGCGCTATGGACGGATCGTTCCAATCGCGACGTCGCTCATTCCTTGGAAAATTCTTTCTTCTTCTCTGGCGACTGGTCCCCGCTGCGCAGCCTGTTGCTCCGGGTTTCCTATCGTCACTCCGACCGCACTCCCGACTCTTACCAGGACGATCAAGCCTCAGATCCCACCACCGGCGCTAACGTCCTCTGCACGGACACCACCAACGTATCCTTCACGGGCGACCAGCGTTGCCACCGCCGCTTCGACGAAGCCGCGCGCCTTCTCAATCGTGGTGACTACCTTGTGCAATACAGTCCGTCCGACAAACTCACGCTTTCGGCATTTGGCGGCACGCTGCAGAACAACTACAACCTGCGGGGCGGCGTCAACAGCCCGACCCCTTTGAATTTTCTTACCGGGGCAGCGGCCACCACCCAGCAATACTTTCTCTATGGCTTGCAGAAGGACATCTCCTACAACTACGGCTTCGACGCGGACTACGCTTTCTCTACCCACGTCACCCTGTACGCGGAATATTCGCGCGAGCACTATTACCAGCGGATGATCACCCGCTATCGCACGCCGCCCGGCACCGGGCAGACCATCCTGACGTGCACCGGCTGCGACACACCGAACAACGACTGGACAAGCACCAGCACGGATCCCATTGACGTTTATTCCGCGGGCGTGGATCTCTACTTGGGCAAGAAAGCTTATTTCACCACCTACTACACGCTCTCCGCGGGCAAAGGCAATGTGAACTCGCACTTCCTCGGCGATCCTACGATTCTCACCGGCCCCAACGCGTTTCAACTCGTTGGCACAAACGCCGCCACACCTTATCCGGAAACCGTGGACCGCAGTCATGAAGTCGGTGTAATTTTCAAATATAAACTGACGGACAGGCTGACGCCGAGAATTGAGTATCGCTATCAGCAGTGGGACAACCGGGATTACCAGACCACGGTGATGACGCCGTATATGGGCTGCGTGAGTCCCCCGCCTCCGGGGGCGCCAGTCCCCGGCTGCACCTCGCCGATCTTGAACAGCTCTACCTCACCCACGCCACTCCCTGGCGCTGCCAGTCCCTTCTATCCCGGTTTCGTGGTGGGCGACCCGTCAGCCGCACGGTACCTGTTTCTGGGAGTGGACCAGCCGTCGTATCACGCCCACACCATAATGGCCACGCTCGAGTACCGCTTTTAGAAATTGCAATCGCTTGGGCGGGTGGGCTAACTTCTCGTTTCGTTTGTTCCTCGGGAGGAGAACACATGAAGTCATCGCAGACTAAGACACTGGTAAGAAGTAACTCCAATCGGATTTTTACATCACTATGCACTTACAGACCACTCTAATCATCGCGCTCGTGCTATTCAGCATCGCTCTCATTGCTGTGCTCGTTGTGCGACCCGGGGTCACGGCCACGCGCGGCGGCAAGGTTATGGCTTTCTTGGTGCTGTTTTTTCTGCCGATACTCTGCGCTACCATGGGCATTTCCAGCGAGCTCGAGCGTTCGAAGACGACAAAGTTCTGCCTTTCCTGCCACATCATGGAGCCGTACGGGCAGAGCCTTCGCGTGGATGATCCCAGCTATTTGGCCGCCGCGCATTTCCAGAATCATCGCGTCCCCGCCGATGAAGCGTGCTACACCTGCCATACCAATTACGCGATGTTCGGATCGTTCAAGGCCAAGATGGGCGGCCTTCGCCACGTTTACGTGTACTACCTGACCAAGCCTCCCGCGCCTGAGAACATAAAGTTGCACGAACCCTTCAACAATCGCGAGTGTTTGCACTGCCACCTCGGCGCGCGCTCGTTTGAGCAGGGCGCCGTGCACAATGCTGATCCCGACCTATTGCCTGCCATAAAGGCAAACAAGGTATCGTGCATCTCGAGTGGTTGCCACGAAGTCGTCCACAACGTGGGCACCCTCGGTAAAGTCAAGATGTGGGCTGGTCAGCCATGATATACAGCGCAAATTCTCTTGAGCGGCGGCTGCAACTCTCGGGCGTCTTGCTCATTCTCGGACTGCTGACTGAAGCGGTGTGCCTGCTCTGGGCCCGGCCTCTTTCTTTTCTCACGTTCATCACCATCGGGGGCGCATTTCTATTCTTAGGTGTGATCGTGTACCTGCTCGCTCTTCTGCCCACCAAGCGTTCTTCCAAGAGCGATAATTCGTAGTCATTCAGGCGCGGCGTCGGTGCCAAGAATTCCTATGTCGAGATGCCTTGTCACCTTAGAAACGGTGGGTTCAGGTCTCATTGTCCCCGTTTTTGAGGTGGCGCTCCTGCTCACGAGGCAGGCGCGTCCTTCTAACCCTAGTGTGAGCATGGCCGAGCATTCGGTTACCAACCGAAAGCTCCGTCAAGTCTCGAAGCCGGAGTGCTCTCTGCAGTCACTAACAACGATGCCGCAGCCCGGGAATCCAGACGAGCTACTACATTTTTATGACGGCGATTGTTGACTGTGCATACATTTCCCGGAAGACGTTTCCCCTCGATAAATTCCGCGCGAGCGATTTACACTTCACATCGCAAGCATTCGGTCGCGAGCCGAATGCTCTACCGACACTCTGTAATTGTTTGAGATCAAAAAGTTTTGGCTCCCCGGGCTAGATTCGAACTGGCAACCCTTCGGTTAACAGTGGTAGGACTAAAAATGCTAAGTGCCGTATCTGGTGTCGCTTACCGGGCATTTAGAACCATTTTTCCTTTTTTAGTTGCATCCAACCCTGCACCCAAAATTGCGCCTGATTTCACTTCTGATTTTGTTCGATGCCCAACTGCATTACTTCCGAATCGCCGACGATTCGGGCTGAGCAGCTGCGAGAAAACGTCCGCAAGCCCACGGAGCTAATCCGCCGCCCGTGATACGAGGGTATCAAGTCGTGGGCATCGTGCCACCGTCGATAATGTAATCAGTGCCGCTGATAAACGCACCTCGGTCTGAGGCCAGGAAGGCTACCAGCTCCGCCACTTCCTCGGGTCGGCCTGTCCGGCCCATGGGAATGCCTCCAAGCATGTCCATAATCCGTCGCCGTGCAGCGTCCTCGCTGATGCCGCTGCCCCTGGAAATGTCGGCGATCATTCCCTTCGCGCCCGAGGTCTCGATGAAGCCGGGCGAAATCATCGTCACTCGGACACCTTTCGGAGCGACACCCTTGGCCAGCCCCTTGCTGTACGTAGCCAACGCTCCCTTGGCCGCAGCGTAGGCGAGCGTCGAATTGGAAAACGGCAGACGATGCTGGATCGAGGAGATATGAATGACGACTCCTGACGTTCGTTCGATCATGCCGGGAAGGAAAGCGCGGTCCAGGCGGACGGCGGCGAGCAGATTCACCTCTAGTATCTTTTGCCAGTCCTCGTCGGAGAGCACCTCGAATCCGCCTGCTTTTGTTTCCGTTCCGCCGACATTATTCACCAGGATGTCGAGTCCACCCCACTCTCGCAGAATGGAATCGACGACGTTTTGGACACCACGGGCCGTTCCGATATCCGCCTTTATAAAGAGAGCAGAATCCTGGCCGTTAGCTGCCTGAGATCGCGCGGTGGTGGCCACCGAGGCACCGCTCAATGCAAAGCGGCGTGCAATCGCTTCCCCTATACCCTTCGTGCCACCAGTCACGAGAACACGTTTGCCTTTGAACTCACCGCCCAAAACGGTAAATGGATAGCTGTCTGTCATGGCCCCTCCAAGAGAAATGATGGCGGGACGGCGAGGATGAAGGGGGTGATGGCGTCATTGGGCATGGATTTATTCTCCGTTAGCTAACACCTTCAACAATGAGTCCGTGATAGATCGCCCCGTGTTTGCGGTGCTTGGCGACGTTTTGGTAGGCCTCGCTGTAAATCCAATCCTTTGCGGCTTTTACGCTCGGGAATTTCACAATAACCATTCCCTCAATCGGATCACCTTCAAGGACTTCGTGCTTTCCATCGGCTACGAGCACTTCGATAGGATGATCCTTCATCGTTGCTTTGATTCCAGTCCGATATTTTTCGAGCTCTTTTTGATCGATGGTTTTAGTTCTCGTGAAGACAACGTATGCGGACATGATCGTTCTCCTTCTTTG
>Ga0210405_10001079_pt1 | contig 32859 bp, 26 predicted proteins | sample IncBWH11MmetaG_FD_155492 | JGI IMG/M metagenome (GOLD analysis project Ga0210405, IMG submission 155492) | Forest soil microbial communities from Barre Woods Harvard Forest LTER site, Petersham, Massachusetts, United States - Inc-BW-H-11-M | ecosystem: Environmental > Terrestrial > Soil >...
GACTTAAAATCCTCCGGGGATTTTTCCTCATGTGGGTTCGACTCCCACCCCGGGCACCAGTCTTTCTTATTGAAGATGAATGAGTTGTTGGCGCGTCACGCTGAACGCTTCGAGAGTGATTCGTACGCGAAACTGCTGCGGAACACGATTGCCTCTCGTCACATGCAACATGGGCGACTATTCGCCCGGCGCGAAGAAGACATATCGCTGTGCTTGCCCCCTGGCCCATGAACGGCCAGCCGCCGTTTCCGCATTCGACAGCAGAACCACGCCCACGTACCAACCCCCGACTTCCCGAACCTGTTACGCGAAACCTAAGACCACCCTGCGGATCCGGACTAGTACGTTCTAGTACTATATGCTCAAATCTCCATAAAAAGGTACTTTCGCCGCGCGGTCAATTGATGTACACTAATGTGCGCATATTGACGTACGCGCCAAGCGTGCGACAGCAACCAGACCCGGAAAGTTGGGTTAACTGAACTGTGGACTAGGAGGCATCAAATCGTGAAGACTCACAATGACACACAAATGATAAGGATGGACCAGGCCGATATGCTGGTAATCGCGAATCGGTTTAGAGCAAATCCGTATGCCAAATTTAAGCTCGTCACCCCAAACGGAGATCCAATGTTCGCACTCATAAGCGTGCAAACTCTAGATATCATGGAGCGTACCTTTAAGCGCATCATAGGAGGAGCTACGAAGCAATCGCATGACGTTGTTGCCCGGGAATCGCTACGCCAACTGGAATGTTTAGAGGCAGAAGAGGTTCAGCGACTAGAGCTGCAGTTTGGCGCACACGGTGCAGCGAAGGGAGCTTAGGAGTTCTCCCTCCAACGCTCGAGGGTAGCCCAAGTGGCCTCCAGAATGCTCATTTAAATGTGCGCCTGGTCGCACGTTCAAGTGCACACTAGGGCACGGTCATTGCAAATGGCCGGACTTTCAGCGTGAATTGATGGTTACCATTAATCCAGTGTGTGCGTGCCTAATTCACCGGGTGAAGGCGTTGCCCGAAAAGGAAGATTGGGATGGTTCAAAGTCAGATCTTACAACAACCAAAATATACCTTGGAGGAGCGGGTTGAATATTCAAACGCTACCCAATTCCGTAAGCTCTTTTTGGGTCTAGTGGATGACCTGCATGCCAACAGCTATCTTCGTTACATAATTACAAAGCATGGAGAACCTCGCGTTGTCGTAATGAGCTTCGCAGCTTACCAGATGATGTATCGTGCGCTGCAGCAGGTTACCAAACTGCAGAGCGAGACGAGCCCAGCCGAGGCAGCAAAGGTCGCGTTGCGACAGCTGGAAGAAGCGGATTCCAGTGGCGGTTCTGGTGAGGAGGTAAATTCTGCTCTGTCAGCATCTCTAATTAAAAGATTGGATGCAGTAGTCGAAGAAGTGAATGATCTACGGCAACGTGTTAGTGTTGCGACATCCGAGAATATGTGCGGTTCAAAAGCCTCCAACCGTAAGCTAATCCGAACTCCGTGACCGACTGAACTGGGATTGTGCGAAATTGACCTAATAGATGTGGAGGATCAAAAGCTTTGGTTCCCTGCGTCTGGCGGTTGGCTCCAGAAAACTGAACATAACGGTGTATTGTTGTCCCCCGTCCGCCTCCATCGATTTTTCCAGAATTTCTAGATTCTTGTCTTTTGTGACCCACGATTCATACATCTCCCTCATTGAGGCTTTGATTGTATCTTGCAGGCAGACCGGCACGAGGCCGCACAAGAACATCTGTTTCACCAGATCGGCATAAGTAGGTTCAGCCATCTGAGTCTAAGACTCTATTCTGCTAACGCTGAATACGACGTAGTTAAACGGTATCCAACCTTCAACCCGACAAAAACCGGGTAACCTGTAATCCCGGCCCCAGCTCCCGGTTGCACCCGATAATTCTGTGTAAAGTATAGATACTGTGTATCTCCAGAGCTGACCTGATGTTGAGCGTAAAAGTCGAAAAGTATGACGTGGATGCCGCCACCGGGATAGTTGTACACCTTCAAGCGATCCAGGGTTATTTTGATCTGCTGGTTCTTAAGACCTACATCCGCTTGGATATTTCCGGCATCGCTGGTGTCAACTAGCCCGTTGGCGCCCGTCGTCGGCTTCGGAATGAATCCAAAAGCGTGTTGTGTAAATTGGTAAAAGGGTGGTTGGTTCTTGTCCCGCGGCCATGTCAAGGACGCAAGTTTGACGTCTTTCCCCTGCTTCGCTATTGCCCTACGAATTTGTGATGCAGTCTTCCTGTCGCCCATCGCCGCGAGCTTGTCCGCAGCAACAGATGCCTCAAGAGCACCGATTGGAATGACACCCCGAGGAGCTTTTCCGCTCTTCTTGACAGCCATGCGTTTCTATCCTCCATTGGAGCGCATACAGGTGACGTTGGAGGCAGATATTACCCTAGGCTTTGACGTAAGAGAACATAAATTTATTGACTTAAATACTAAGCGGTAGTTAAAGTATACAGGCTATTAAAAGGTCAGGCGCCCGCCCGAGTCCCCCTTCTCGCCCGCGAACGGGTAGCGATACCCCGCGCTAGTTATGCAGTCACGGTGTAGTCGAAATACATTGGGTGGCCCACCGTTCGCCCTAGGAAGTTCTCCCAGTCCCATTCTGAGCTGTTACCGAGCATCTTCATTGCCTTCACGTCGCAGTCTGTCTGAAACACACGTCCGCAAGATCTCTTCAGAAGTGCATCCTTAATCGCTTTTTGCGGATGATCCCAGCCGTTCTGCTTTTCCGCCCAAGCGCGAACTGCTGTAATCATCGCCGTGAACTCCCTGGCGCGGTCACCTTCTGCCATCCAGGACAGGTTGGCGTGGTCGTCGCCGGGCGTACCGTTCAGTGTGGCATTGTGACTGCCATGGTGACCAACCTTATAGACAACCGTCCGCGCCAGCAAATCTTTCGCCGTGACGATCTCATGGCCATCCTCCCAGCTCTTCTTGGACCATGAGGCCCAGTTCCCCCTCTGTGCGTCGGCGGCAAATAGCAATACCTTTCCGCCTTTGCCAAGTTCAAATGCTAAGACCAGGCTCGCATTGTTAGTCTGGTCGTTCATGGCGAGCGCAAGTTCATCGGCGGCGTAAAGCCAGTCCTTGTCGATCCTTCTCCAGTCCGCGTTTCCAAGAACTTCATTGGTTCCCGGCTCGGAGACGCCGAGCGGGTAGAAGGTTGCTGAGGCTGTGCTTCCATAGACTTGCGTGAAATGCAGACCGTACGCAGTGTCAATCATCGCCGTTGCCAGGGGAACACAATAGCGGTTCGCGAACGGAGGATTGGATCCGCTCCCGGTTGCTGCGGCGACAAAGTACTGGCCAGGCGAAGCGACCCCAAAGGCAATCCCTCCGAACGACTCGTCGCTTTGTGGATTGAGGTCTGCTATCTGGTCGGCGTCGCGCGGGGGCCCAAGCACAAATACACGCAGATTCTTCGCGCGCGGAATGGTCACAATTTTTTCGTGGGGACGAAGAAATTTGACGCCGCGATTCTTTTTGGCAAGCTCTTTGAACACCTTCATCGATTTCTTATTCATCGATTGCCCGGCGTTCCCCGCTGCACCTAGCAGTTGTACAGCTTGATTGATATTGAAGGGCACGTCCTCATCTCCGCCGAGTTCGAACGCCAGAAACTCGTCGATTCGTTTCGCTTGCTGCGGGTCGCCGGCCGCGGCGAGCAGGTTGCGCGCTGCAACCAAGCCCAGGAGCTTGTCTTTGAATTTTCTGCGCAGGTTATTCGCAAGATCGTCACTCAGGTCCTCGGTCCAGGCGAACCAAGCCTCACCAATACTGATTCCCGTGAAATTCGCCTCTGTGATGCCATTCACGTGGTCCTGGTGTTCATGGGTGATGACCGCGACGTCGATATGACCCCCGGTCGCCTCCCGAATGTTGTTGGTGATGTCTTTGATCTTGGTCTTGATATAGGCCGGGGAGCCCGGCTTGTAGCCGCAGTCAATGAGAACATAGACGGGTTTCTCGGCCATGTCTCCGGGGAAAGCAAGCAGGAAACAATCGCCATGGCCGGTTCGGTACATTCTTATCTTCGCGCCACCTTTGGGCGGTAGAAGTCGTGTTGCCGAATTTCGATGGGCATTTCTAGCGGTAGCTATTTTCCTCGCTATTTTTTTCGGCACGGTTCACCCCTCAGTAGAGTGATGCAACAAGGCAAACGGCTCTCGTGCTTGGAGGGCCATACTCGCTGCGTCGAAGGCATTTGCTGGTTCGAGTTCACCGGTAAGAAATTGGCGTATCCGCGCTAGCTGCACGTCGTCGGCGATGGTCGCCGCGGTGCGAATGACGCGACGAACCTCCATCGTTGCTGGATTGATCAACAGTGTGCAGCCCGCACGATACCGGAAGTCCCCTTTATCATCAGGAGCCGGAACGCTTCCGGGCGCATCCATCTGTTTTTGTTTCTCAGGATCAAAGTAGCCGCGACGCCTCTGCGTGATCTCGACCACAAAATCTGTGACCGCGCCTCCTCGGGGGCTACGCCGAACGGCGCTGCGCACCGAGTGGACTTCGACCGCTACCCGGTTCGAACTCGTTTGGGAACGGAAGACCGTCGGTGGGGTATCACCGACCACCAGCCCAATGGCCGGGATCAATTTTTGTCCCGGACCATTCATGAGCCAGGCCCACAGCGCCGCCGCTTGGTCGTCGATGGCTTCCCACGTTTCGTAGCGATCGCTTTCGAGATCCCAGGACAACCGCGCCATCTTTTTCAGGCGGGATCTCATCCGTGCCATCTGGTCGGGGTCGTCAATAGCGCGCTCTTCTGTAAAGAGCTTGCGTACATCGTTGCGCTCGAGGCGTACCCCGGCTTCTTCCTGTGCCGCCTCGCCGGTCGGCCACAGTAAACCTTCGACGGACGTGCTCCGCAGGTTTTTTGCATTGATGCCCCACTGTCGGAAGCTTTCCACGAAGGCTAGGCGGTAGCCGTCCACGTCGTCCGGGTTCAAGTCATAATCCGCCGTAATCACTCCACGTAGGTAGTCGCCGAACGTGATACCGACGGGCGGACAATAGTCGATCGCTCGAATGCACATTTGCAAAATGTAGCGCGCTCCACGCGCAGCTTCGGCAGCCAGCCGGTTGGACAAATCAGGATGAATATCGCCTTCCCTGAGTACGCCGGTCCCTTCGCTCGCAATGCGGTAAAGATCCGCGGTCCGCGCTCGATACACCGTAAGGAACGCTGCGAACACCGCGGCAACGAGGATGGCACCGCGAGCGTGAGGCTCCTGCCATTTGTCGAGAGCACGAACATCCGGCTTGTGCGGCTCCCATCTCCCGGTGCTGGGATTAATTCCACCAAGTGCGTCTCTAAGCGCGCTGCCGCGGCCCGAGGCCTTCCCAAACTGCTGAGCCAACTGGCCTAATAGGTTTTCGCCTGCCAAGTCCCCTCGGGTTCGCGCAATTTGATTCCGAAGGACACCCGGATAGGAAAAGTGCTGGAATAGGGCGACGATATCCGCAAACGCCTCGTGAAAGGCAAGCACATCCGGGTTGACGGGCTCATTGAAGCGGGGATGAACCCCGTCGAGCAGCGCATGCGTAGTTTCATGGGCGATGATGTCATGCGAGAGACAAGTAAACACAATCGTACCTGGCGTGTTGGTTGCATCTTTGATACTTACCGGGAAATAGCCGAACATGAGCGCCTTCTTGCTCGGACTATAGTAAGCGTTCCGGTCCCGCAACGCGTGGGGATAGATGCGAAGCCGGCGCACGAATTTTTCTTCCATGCCGGAAGGCCGGTACGACGACCAGAGCGCTACCCGGCCGAGCGCTTGTTCAAAGTGCTCGATGGTTGTCATCGCCACCGCATAAACCATCTGCTGATGGAACTGTGGATTGGATTCAGAAGGAGCTAGACCGTTCTGCGCGAGAATGCGTGCGTCGCTCAAATCAACGGGCTTATAGAAGACACCACTTGCGGGATCCGCGTCCACGACTTCGATATATTCACCTACAGGACCTGGCTGCAGATTCTTTTCCCACGGCACTGCGATAGTAATCTCACCAATTCCCGCCGTGTCCACGCGTGCAGAAATACTCGGGTCGAAAGCGAAAATCCTTAAATTCCGTGTGACGGGCTCGCTAACCAGATCACTCTTGGTGGGAGCGGTCGAGGATGTTGAGCCTTGCGCCGGCGGGTTGTTTGCAGGGTCTGTCGACACGACAATTGTCCTTTCCAGTCAGTGGTGGGCGGCAGGGGAGAGTGCTTTCATGGCGTGAAGGTATCACACTCTGCACTTGCATCACAGCGAAAGAGCACTTGCAAGAAAGTCGCAGCAGAGTCCGAAGTTATCATGGACAGGACGACGTAGTTTATTCAGATATGTTATAGTATCTAAAAAAGTACATATAGGTATAAGTATGGATACAAAGACTACCTCCTTTCGCAAGCAGAACTGGATGTACGCCCGGATTCTAACCAGGAGGTCAACTGGATAGTCCACTTTGGCGGTCAAGCTGGGTCGCACGGTGCGCGCATCCTGTCTTGACACCATTTGGTACCAATTAATTGAGGGGTACTGGCGCTACGTCTTTGGCAAGCCAGGACTTGTGAAATAGGGATGCAATTTCGATCCACCGCCTCTAGTTAGTGTGACGATGGGACCGGGTTGTACGGGCGCGAAGCTGGGCAATCCGGTTCAAAATCGGCAAGAGCGCCCGACCACTCGCAACACAAATGAATGCCTGGATTCCAACCAAGAGGTCAGCTCCCGAACTCCTCTTGCGGGCGTCTAGCTTTCGTTCCGAATTGTTCCTTGAGACGCAGCTCAGTGGCGGGAGTCCTCACCCACTTTTCATTTGGTGAGCGCGTCGCGCCACCCGTGTACCCGGCGTGTACCTCACTTCGGCGTTTCTGTGGTTTTCTTCCGTTTTGCTTTTTCGTAGAATCAATAAGTTACGCAGTATCAATCAGTCCGAGGGGTTCGACTCCCACCCCGGGCACCAGTGTTTCTATTTTTAATTTGCCGGCGGGATTCAGTTTATCGCGTAGATGCCGAGCTGAACTGGAACGCTCGATGGCGCCTCAACTGCCGGACTGAGGAAAATCCGCCTCGTCATAGATTTTCTCGCCGCGGAGGACGTCCTCCTCGCCGTACTTCGTGCCCTGATTTGAAGACAAGGTGTACGAGACGGTCACGTCCTTTTCCACATTCGGGAGGGTAAGAAATTTAACACCCGTGAAAGCGACTTGACCTGGAAGGAATCCGCTGATCAGATCGGTGCCGTCAACGGTGAGCTGAAAATCAGCAATCAAGCCCAGGCCGCCGACCGGGACGCTGAGGTCGTAAGTTACCTTTACGTTGGCGTGGTCTTTCTCGAATCTGATGTGGTAGGTAATGGGAATATCGTCGATCGACATGAGAAGCTCCTTCTGGCGCCACATAAAGCGGCAGGCAATTGCGGCTATGGTATAGGCATCGCGGAATTTTGGAAAGCGGAGGGAAGTGGCCGGAATGGCAGGAGAAGCGTCGCCCACAAGGGCTATCGCATCCAGCAAAAAGGCAGAATTGCACGACGCAAGTTCGTGCCTCCGACATTTACCAGCTTGAACGTCTTGTCTCCGTCGTTTGAAATTAGCAGCCAGACCCGTTTCAGCACAGTGCGGCGAGGAATTTGCGTTCCTGGTGGCGCTCTTCTTCTACAATCTCCCTGATCCTGCTGGCTTTGGTCCCCCGGTCCCAGCTGACCGGCGGCTCTGCGAGAGCGACCGGCGGCGCGTTGTCGGAGGTTTGCGTGGCGAGTATTGAAAACTTCGACCTGATTGTAATCGGATGCGGCCCTGCCGGAGAAAAAGCTGGCGCGCAGGCCGCTTACTTTGGCAAGCGTGTCGCCATCATCGAGCGCGCGGTTTATATGGGCGGAAGCTGCATTAATACCGGCACTGTGCCGAGCAAAACGCTGCGCGAATCGGCGCTCTATTTTTCTGGACTGAAGCAGCGCGGCCTTTATGGCATCGATTACTCGCTGAAAGAAAACCTTACCGTTCAGGATTTTATGCACCACGAACGAGCGGTGGTCGAAATGGAGCGCCAGCGCATCCTTAAGAATCTCGCGCTGCACCACATTGAGCTTGTTCGCGGAGAGGCGGCTTTCGAGGATGCGCACAACGTCTTGGTCACTTCTACAAACGAGACTCGCCATCTTCGTGGCGAGGTTATCCTCATTGCTACTGGCTCGAAGCCGCACCGTCCCGCGGAGATTGTCTTTGATGACGTCCATACGTTTGATTCTGACACGTTTCTTCAGATGGACCGCATTCCGAAAAGCCTTGCGGTTATCGGCGGCGGGGTGATTGGGTGCGAGTATGCATCGATCTTCGTGGCCCTTGGAGTCGAGGTCACTCTTGTCGATGGCCGGGATCGTCTGTTGCCGTTCCTCGACGCAGAAATCTCCGATCGTCTTCGCGACCGCTTCACCGCTCTCGGCATGCGCTTCCTGTTCAACGAGCGTCCCGTGAAAGTTGAGAACTCATCCGCTGGTGCTCGTCTTTCCATGAAAAGCGGCAAGACGCTCGAGACCGATGCTGCACTTTTTGCCGCTGGCCGCCGCGCGGCTATCGACGGCCTCGCCCTGGAAAAAGCTGGCCTGGCCATCAACGACCGCGGACACATTCCCGTTGACGACAACTATCGCACCTCTATTCCGAATATTTATGCCGCGGGGGATGTGATTGGATTTCCCGCACTGGCTTCCACTTCCATGGAGCAGGGGCGCGTGGCCGTTTGCCACGCCTTTGGTTTCAAGTACAAACAACGTGTCGCCTCGATGCTTCCCATGGGGATTTACACCATTCCGGAAATTTCCGCCGCTGGCGAGACGGAAGAGTCCTGCAGGGAAAAGAAGATTGACTATTGCGTGGGCCGCGCCCACTACGAGAACAACGCCCGTGGCCACATCATCGGAGATACTGCGGGATTGCTCAAGCTCATCTTCGCGCGCGCGGATCGCAAGCTTCTCGGCGTGAGCGTGATCGGCGAGAGCGCCACGGAGCTCATCCACATCGGCCTAATGATTCTCGACAACGGCCAGTCCATCGACGAGTTTATCCAGCAAGTATTCAACTATCCGACGCTCAGCGAAACCTACAAGTATGCGGCCTACGACGGCCTCGGCAACCTCGCGGGCCACAAACTTCGCGAAGGCTAAAACCAGACTTCGCCTTGTGTCACAATCTCACGTTACAGCATCGAAGGACACGGAGATCCACCTATGCCTCTCGTTCGCATTTCGCTCCGGCAGGGCACTTCGGCGGAATATCGCAAAGCGCTTGCCGATGGAGTTCATCGAGCGATGGTCGAAGCCATCGCTATCCCACCGGATGACCGCTTTCAGGTAATCACGGAACATCCGCCAGACGGGCTTTTTTACGATCCGCAATATCTCGGTATTCGGCGTTCCGACCGCGTCGTCTTCGTTCAGATCACCATGAGCTTTGGCCGGAAGCCTCAGCAAAAACGAAAGCTCTTCCAGCGTATGGCCGAAATCCTGGCGCAAGCGCCCGGTCTGCCGGCGCAGGACCTCGTCGTAAATCTCGTCGAAACCTCGTGGGAAAATTGGTCGTTCGGGAATGGCGAAGCCCAATACATGGACTCCTGATTCCGACTCTTTTTTGTCGTACGATGGACGTTGCAAATGAATTTTCTGCGATGCTTTGCCGCCTGGCTTGTCGTGTTGTGCATCGGTACTCTCCCCCTTGTTCAATCGGTTTCCAAGGGGACGGAAAAGACGGGCGCAGCGTCGAAACGTTCTTATCTCGGCTTCGACCTCAACATCTTTCCTGGTAAGGATGCTCTTCCCGTACTGCGAAAGACTTTTACCTTCAGCGGCTACTGGCTAAGCCCGCCTCCTGGTGAGATGACAAATACCTGGCTAGGTCAGCGCGAACTCTTACGCGCTCAGGGATTTGGCTTTTTGCTTCTGTATCGAGGCCCTCAGAGTCGTGAACTAAAGGACGAAACTGCAGCGGCTCAGAAGGGAACCCTCGACGCTCGCAACGCGGCCTTTGGCGCAAAGAGAGAAGGCTTTCCTGCCCAGGCGGTCATTTTTCTTGATATCGAAGAGGGTGGCCGTTTGCTTGCCGCATATCATTCCTACTTGCGCGCTTGGACGGCAGAACTCCTGCGCTCCGGTTATCGTGCTGGCGCCTATTGTTCCGGAATGACGGTGAAAGAGGGGCCGAGCGCCACGATCACCACTGCAGACGATATTCGCGCTCGCGCGCCGTCGCCGGACTTCGCCTTTTTCGTTTACAACGACGCATGTCCGCCCTCACCAGGCTGTACATTTCCTCGAAATCCGCCATCCCCGGCAACCGGCGGAATTCTCTATGCGGCGCTCTGGCAATTCGCTCAATCTCCGCGGCGCAAGGAATTCACGACGCACTGTGCGCCCGGCTACCACACCGACGGCAACTGCTACGCCCCCGGCGATACCGCCCACGCCTGGTTTCTCGACGTGGACTCTGCCTCTTCGCCAGATCCATCGAACGGCAGATAGCCTTTCAACAAAAGAGGGCGGCCAACCGCCGCCCTCTTACATCAACGCAATTCGCGACGAGCTTAGATCTGTCCCATGCCGCCGTCTACGTGCAACTCCTCGCCGGTAATATACGAGGAATCCGACGAAGCAAGAAAGGCCACTGCGCCAGCAACTTCATCGGGCTGCCCCAGCCGTTTCATCGGCACGGTCGCGCCAATGTTTTTAATGAAACCATCGATCGCCTCTTGTGGCAATCCGGTGCGGCCAAAGATGGGCGTCACAATTGGCCCTGGCGCAACGGCATTCACCCGGATCCTACGGCCCGCTAGCTCAGCTGCGGTTGTGCGCGCCAAAGAGCGTAGCGCCGCTTTGGTGGCCGAATAGGCGCTCGTGCCTTCTGTACCTTTGATGCCAGCCACGCTGGTGTTCAAAATAACTGATGCGCCGTCATTCAAGTGAGGCAAAGCTTTCTGAATTGTGAAGTACGCGCCCTTGATGTTTGTCGAAAAGTTTTCATCGTAGATAGCCTCGGAAGTCTGCGAAAACGGGGCAAACTTCGCTACGCCTGCATTTACAAAGAGCACGTCTATCTTTCCAAATCTCTTTTCCACTGCTGAGTAGATTTTGTCAATGTCTTCCAGTTTGGAAACGTCCGCTTGAATAGCCAGCACATCCTTGCCGAGCGCTTTCGCGGCTTCGTCAAGGGTCTTCTGGCTGCGTCCCGCAATAGCCACCCGGGCTCCTTCTTCGAGCAGACGCTTGGCCGACGCCAGTCCGATGCCGCTGTTTCCGCCGGTCACTACGGCTACTTTTCCTTCGAGTCTTTTCATGGTGTTCTCCGTTTCTGCCGATTCATGGAAATCCATGCCTGCGAACCTGGCCACCTTGGCCTTTCTGCAGGTTTCGATATTTAGATGAATATCAAAATAATCGGTTGCATCTATTTTCGCCGTGTTCCGGGGCCGATAGTTCTTTGGCAGGATTGCAGCAAACTTCGTTACACTAGCTCTGGAACATGGACCGCGCACGAATTGAAAAGATTTCAAAGGCTTTGGCCGATGAGACACGTCTCATGATTTTTGAGGCGATTTCCCGCAATAAACGCAAACACATGAATTGCGGGGACATAGTGTCGCTACAAGGCGTTACTCCCGCCACCGTCTCTCACCACCTGAAAATTCTGAACGAAGCCGGGTTGGTGGAATGCCGCAGGGAAGGCCAATTCGTTTACAGCCATAGCATGCCCGAAGTTGTGCGGGAGTACACCCAAGCCCTCGGGCAAATGGCTCGCGGCAAAACGCAGTCGCGCAAGCGTTGAGGCCCTCGCTTAGTCCGTGGGATTCCGAGGAAATTTGAAGTAGGGAAGCCGCACGCCGTTGATCGAAATCTGGTCCGCGCGGATATTTGCTGGCGCTTCGAAGCCCTTCGCGCCGCCGCTCGTTACGTAGTCGTCTTGATCCACACCGTCGCCGCTCACGCCAAGTCCGCCCACGAGCATACCGTTGCGATACAGTCCCGCGCTTCCCGGAAAGAAAACGATTCCGCTCTTGTTGACGTTCGGAGGTCCAGCCTGCATTCCCTGTGTGCAGGGGTTTGCCAAGTCCTGCAAAAAAATATTGAAAAATGGCCCGGCCGCTGAACCGTCAATCCCTGGCGGGAAAAAAGGCTGCGACCCAAAACTGATCGTGCGGTTCGTAACGGCTGTGCCCATCGGTACTTGATTCAAATCTGCCGCGACTCGCGCGGAGCTGTTGAAATAGACCATGTTTCGCGCCTTGCTCGCCGCCACGTCGATGCTGAAAACCGTCGAATCCTGCATTCGCCGCAAGCCGATGATCGCGCCATCCAAATCGGCAACTGCAATCACCATGCGCGTGCGCGAGCCAATCGGCAATCGAATCGCGGCTCGCGTCACGTTGGCAGTGGCTTCCGCATTATTCAAAACGGTCTGCACATCCGTGGCGCTCAATCCTCCCAGCGGCCCAGCCTCGGGCGTAATCAAATCGCCCTCCGGCGGCTGCCCCGTACTGTTCGCAGGCACAACGAGAAACGATCCGACGCCTGCAACCGGTCCAGCAGAGACAGTCGATGGCCGCGACGTCTGCGACACGAAGGGAAGCGCGATACCTCCGATGAACACCACTCCCGGGGCAGGCGGTGTTGGTCCAAAAGAATCGGACGGTCCAGTGCGCTGCGTTGTCGACCCAATGAGAGCTGCATATTCCGCTGCGTTGGGATCGCTCGACGACGTAACTACACCGATTCCGCCCACGACAACATTGTGATAAAAAATCGGCACGCCGCCGGGATTCACCGCCAACGGATTCGAGTCCATCACATCGGCCTTGCCTGTGAGAACTCCGAGTCCAAACCCTCCGCCAAGCGCGAGCGATGGTGGGACTTGACTTTGAAACGAGGCGCCGCTCACCAGGGTGCATCCACGATTTGTGTTCTCGATGCCATAAAGATCCGCGGGAGGTTGGTTCACGACGCCAGGGGGAAAATGAATTCCGCTGATGAACCGAACCGTGCGGGAGGAAAGCGGCGCCTGATCATTGCTGAAGAACCCACCCGTCCGCGCCAGAGCAACCGCCACATCGTTTGCATCGAGCATTTGTCCGAAATTTCCGAGCGCTGTGGCCGGCGCGTTTTGCGTGCGAAACACCCCCAGCACAAATCCGGCACGGTCCACCACTGCCACGACCATATCAACATTCGCGGAGTTCACGGCCGCCTGCACGATTTTCTGCACGTCGGCGATTTGCAGCGCTTGCACCGCCGCAACAGGCGGCGGAGACACCGGAGTGTTGCTCCCACCACGGCAACCCACTAACAGCAGCGCGAGTACTCCAGCAATTCCGAGCGCCAGCAAAATCCCCAGCGCCAGTGTCTTTCGACGCTGTCCGAGGACGTGCCGGACCGCGACCGGTTTCCGAATGGAACGTTCCGTTTGCATGAAAGGTATCTTCCTTAGTAACACGCACGCTCGCGGTCCTCAATCGTTCGCGAGGCGTGCGATTCCTATCGGTGAACAATTGCACCCTGTTCAAAGTGTTATCGACTGCGTTCGCGCATCGCGGAAATGGGTTGCCCGCTGTCGCCCGATATTGTTAGCTAGAATGCGATCCCTTTTACTTGCGCAGATTCTCTCAGGCTGCAGGCATGCTGGCTCTCTCTTCGCGAACCTCTCGACGCGTCAGTGGCTCGGCTCGTGCCGGGCTCTCGTTGTTGTTCACGGTCTTGGGCTTGGGGAGTTCATCCGTCGCACCGCAATCCGCGGCGGGGCAACCAGCCGCGCCCGGTGCGCAGGCTACGGTCCAAAAATCCACTGAGGCGGTTCCCGCGCAACGCATTCCCCGCCAGCAGGCTTTGACGACTGCTGCCGTCGATGGCGTGCTGCGCGAAGTCATTTCGGCAAACGAAGCGCGGCCTGTGGTTGCAGCTCAACTTACGCTGCGCCACTTACAAAGCGGGCAGGTGGTGCGCGCGACTTCCTCTGCGGAAGGTGTCTTTCGCGTGCTGCTTCTCTCGCCCGGCCACTATGAGTTTCGCGTCGAAGCCGAAGGATTTGCTGCCTTCGTGATTCTTGATCTCACACTGAACGCCAACGAAATTACGACGCTGGAAATTTCTTTGCTGAACACCAGCAGCGCCGAATTTCGTTCGCGGCTTCCGCGACTCCCCGAGCTTGGTCCTGCCGTCACGCCCGGCTCCTCTCCTGCGCTCGGCAGCTATCGGGAACTTCGTCATCGCTTCGATTCCGATCCTAACTACATCGCGGAACTCGCGCCGGAATACTTGCCTCCCGTCGCCGATATTTACAACGTGGTGCCGAATCGTTGGGCCCTCAATCAGCCGGACTATCGCCGCTATCCGCAGAAAGGTGAGTATCTCTACGCCAAGTCGCATTGGTACGACCCTTTCAATCGCAATCGCTTTAAAGGCGATGAGCCGATCTGGCCCGAAGTTCTAGGCCAGCAGATTTTCTTGAACATCACCGCTTCGTCGGAAACATTTTTTGATGGCCGGCGCGTTCCTTCGCCCAGCGGGGTAAGCGCAGCGCAGCCCGGCAGTTCTGGTTTTTTTGGCCACGGTGAACAGGCATTTTTTGATCAGACTTTGCGCTTCAGCTTCGATCTTTTCCACGGCGACGCGTCCTTCAAGCCGGTCGATTGGCGCATCCGCATCACGCCGGAGCTCAGTCTCAATGATCTCGACGTTCGCGAGCTTGGCATCGTCAGCCCCGACGTACGCCGTGGCACCAACCGTTTTGACTATCATGTCGGACTTCAAGAGGCGTTTGTCGAAGTGAAACTGCACGATCTCAGCGACAACTATGATTTCATTTCCGCCCGCGCCGGCATTCAGCAGTTCAACGGCGATTTTCGCGGCTTTCTTTTTGTCGACGAACAGCCCGGCCTGCGCATCTTTGGCAACCTTCACAGCGATCGCATCGAGTACAACGCCACGTATTTTCAGTTTCTCGAGAAAAACAGCAACAGCGGCCTTAACACTTTCCATCGCCGTCACCAGCAAGTGGTTCTGGGAAACGTCTACCTTCAGGACTTTTTCTTCCCCGGTTACACTGCGGAATTTGTTGCTGCTTGGAACAAGGATGATCCGAGCGTTCACTACGACGACAACGGCTTTCTCGTGCGCCCCGCGCCGATCGGCAACGTCATCAATCAAGGCTCCGGAGGCGGACCTCTCGCGCACGGCATTCGCGTCGGCTATTTCGGTTGGCTCGGCAGTGGCCACATCAGCCGCATCAATCTGACCCACGCTTTTTATCAAGCCGTCGGCGAAGACACGTTCAATCCCATCGCTGGGCGGCGCGTCACCGTCAACGCGCAGATGGCTGCCGTCGAGCTTTCCTACGACCGCGACTGGATTCGTTACCGCGTTTCTACTTTCTACACATCGGGCGACGCGAATCCCCGAGGCGGCCGCGCTCGCGGCTTCGATTCCATCGTCGATCTCCCCAATTTCGCCGGTGGCATCTTCAGTTTCTGGAATCGCGAAGCGATTCGTCTTCTCGGCTCTGGTGTTTCGCTCACCACAGACGGCAGCCTGATTCCATCTCTTCGTTCGACCAAAGAAGAGGGCCAGGCCAATTTCGTCAATCCTGGGATTTTCCTCGTGAACGCGGGCGCGGATTTCGACGTCACTCCCAAACTAAAAGGCTTTGCGAATTTCAACTACCTTCGCTTCATGCGCACCGAGCCCCTCGAATTCATATTGTTCGAATCCCCCATTCGCCACAGCATCGGCGAAGACTTCGGCGTCGGCGTGACCTACCGTCCTCCGCTCACCGAGAACATCGTGCTGACAGGCGGCGCCTCCGCGTTGCAGCCCGGCCCGGGGTTCAAAGATATCTACACGAGCCGCACTCTCTTCTCGCTTTTTGGCTCCGTGAAGTTTACGTTCTGAGGAAACGCAATTGATGACCGTGCCGCGCACAAGCAAAACGCCCTCTCCGCGGAGTCTCTGCATCCTCTGTGCCTCTGCGTTCTCTTTTTTCCTGGTCTTTTATTCTGTTTCGGTTTCAAAGGTTCACGCGAAACAAGACGCGCCGCCGGTTCGCGGCCAGTCGCAGCAAGTAGCCGATCGCAAATCGTCAGGCTGCATCTCCTGCCACACGTCAACCGATGAACTCACGATGCACGCCACAAAAACCGTCCTTCTCGGCTGCACGGATTGCCACGGCGGCAACGCCTCGATCTCCGTTGTTTCCGGGATCGCCCCGAACTCTGCTGAATATCACGCCACCAAAGAAAAAGCCCACATCCAGCCTCGCGACTCGAGCTTCAAAGACCGTTCCGCACTCCCTGAGCGCACCTACACGAAGTGGCTCAAGGAATCTCCCGAATTCATAAAATTCGTGAACCCCGGAGACCTGCGAGTCGCACCAGAAACCTGTGGCACCGTCGGCTGCCACGCGAAGGAAGTTCGTGCCTCTTCGACCAGTATGATGACTCACACAGGATTACTATGGGGTGCGGCGCTCTATAACAATGGCGGCTTTCCTTTAAAAAACGCGCGCTTCGGCGAGAGTTACGATCGTGACGGCAAGCCTCAATCCATCAAGACGTTTCCTCCTCCCACCCTCGAAGAAATACGCACCAAAGGCGTGCTCCCCGAACTCGACCCTCTTCTGCGTTGGGAAATTTCTCAGCCAGGAAACGTCCTTCGCGTTTTTGAGCGCGGAGGCCAGAAAAAAGCCGAGCTAGGTAATCCCAATCGCGAAGAAGATCCCGGCAAGCCCGATGACAAACTCAGCGACCGTGGTTTTGGCACGGAACTCCGTACGGATCCCGTTTTCCTCGGCTTGCAGAAAACTCGTCTGGTCGATCCCGTCATGTCTCTGCCGGGCACGGACGATCATCCCGGAGATTATCGCGCGAGCGGCTGCTCGGCGTGCCACGTCATTTATGCAAACGATCGCGATCCATCACACTCAAGCTCGTATGGGCAATTCGGACATTCCGGATTCAGCGCCTCTTCCGATCCGGCCATTCCCAAGAACGAGCCCGGCCATCCCATCAAGCATGTTTTCACGCGCTCCATTCCGTCGAGCCAGTGCATGGTCTGCCACATCCATCCCGGCACGAACATGCTCACCACCTATTTCGGCCTAACCTGGTGGGACAACGAAATCGACGGCGATAAAATGTATCCGCCGCAGCAACGCAACCCGACGGAAGAGCAGCGCTACCAAGCCTTCGTGCGCAACCCCGAAGCCGCCGCTGCCCGTGGTCTCTGGAGCGATGAAAAATTTCTCGAAAACCTCGGCAGCCCCGAGTTCAACGCGAAATTGAAGACCACGCAATTCGCCGATTTCCATGGCCACGGCTGGGTTTTCCGCTCCGTATTCAATCACGATCGAAAAGGGAATTGGCTCGACAAAGACGGCAAGCGGATCGCTTTCGATGATCCCGACCGCTTCGGGAAGGCCGTCCATCTCGCCGACATACATCTCGACAAAGGGATGCAGTGCAACGACTGCCATTTTGCGCAGGACAATCACGGCAACGGGAAGATTTACGGCGAGCCCCGCGCCGCCGTCGAAATCGACTGCATCGATTGCCACGGCACAATTCGCAACAAAGCAACACTCATCACTTCCGGTCCAGCCGCTCCTGAAGGCGGACGTCACCTCGACGCTCTGCGCACGCCATGGGGCCTTCGTCGCTTCGACTGGCGCGCCGATGGAGTTTTGATTCAGCGCTCCATGTCCGAAGAACACAAAGAGTGGGAGGTCGTCCAAACCACCGATTCCGTCACTCCCGGCAACTTGCACTTCAGCATGAAGTCTTTCCGCGCCAAGTTAATGACCAAAGACGGCACCGTTCTATCGCAAATGCCGCAAGACGACGAACATCTGGCTCACGCCAATTCCTCCATGACTTGCTACTCCTGCCACACTTCGTGGACGCCCACTTGCTTCGGCTGCCATCTACAAATGACCGCCAACGCGCGCAAGCCTATGCTTCACAACGAAGGCCTCACCACGCGCAATTACACCAGCTACAATTTTCAAGTTCTTCGCGACGACATTTACATGCTCGGCATCGATGGAACCGTCACCGGCCACCGCGTCGCCCCAGCGCGTTCTTCCTGCGCCATCCTCGTAAGTTCTCAAAATGCGAACCGGGACTGGCTCTACTACACCCAGCAGACCATCTCTGCTCCCGGTTTGTCCGGCCAGGCTTTCAGCACATTTGTTCCCCACACTGTCCGCGCTAAAGAAACCAAGCAATGCAGCGATTGCCACGTCTCCGCCTCCAACGACAACAACGCCTGGATGGCCCAGCTCCTGCTACAAGGCACGAATTTCATGAATTTCATGGGCCGTTACGTTTACGTCGCTACCGGCAAGAAAGGTTTCGAAGCCGTTGCCGTCGCCGAGCACGACGAACCCGAAGCCATCTACGGCAGCGATCTTCAGCGCATCGCCTATCCCTCCGACTTCAAAAAGTTCATCGACCATGGTCGCGAACTCTCGATCGCTTCCAGCCACGAAGGCAACATCCTCGACGTCCAAGCTCGCGGCGAATACGCCTACGCCGCAACGGGCCCCGGCGGCTTCCGCATCTATGACATCGCCAACATCGATAACAAAAATTTCTCCGAGCGCATCACCACCGCGCCGGTCTCTCCCATCGGCCAGCGCTTCTTCGTCCCAACCAAAAACGCCCTCGCCATCGCCTCGCCAACCACTCTCGGCGTCGATCCGCTCCGTCAAGGTATCCCCGAAAACGAAGAGCAGCCCATCCATCTCCTCTACGGTTTTCTCTATGTCGCCGACAAAGAAGAAGGCCTCGTCGTCATTGGCAATCCTAATTTGAAATCCGGTAGCCCAGGCGTCGGCACGCTCCTCGACGGCAATCCCGCTAACAATTTCCTCAAGCGCGCCCTCGCGTTCAATCCCAGCGGGATACTCACTGGCGCGCACCGCATCACCATCGCGGGCACTTACGCGTACGTCCTCACAGACAAGTCACTCGTCGTTGTCGATCTCGACAATCCTCTCGCCCCGCGCGTCACAGCCACCATTGGCTCGCCTGCCCTCAACGATCCTCGCGCCATCGCCGTACAATTCCGGTACGCCTTCGTCGCCGATCGCGACGGCCTAAAAGTTCTCGACGTCACCGATCTCGCGCAACCCAAATCCATCGCCAACGCCGTCGTGCCTCTCGAAGACGCTCGCAACGTCTATGTCGCACGCACCTACGCCTATGTCTCGGCAGGCAAGCAAGGCCTCGCCATCATTGACGTGGAAAAGCCAGACGCTCCCAAGCTCGATCAACTCTTCACTGCGGAAGGTCGGCTTAACGATGCCAACGACGTAAAAATCGGCATGGTCGCGGGCAGCGCCTTCGCTTTCGTCGCCGACGGCATAAACGGTTTGCGCGTCTTACAAATCGTCTCGCCGTGGGACGATCCCGCGCACTTCTCCGGCTTCAGCCCGCGCCCCACGCCCAAACTCATCGCCACCGCACGCACGCGCGGCCCAGCGCTCGCTATCTCCAAAGGAATCGACCGCGACCGTGCCGTCGATGAATCCGGCAACCAACTCGCTGTCTTCGGCCGCCGCGGCGCCCGACCGCTCAATCGCGCTGAAATGCAGCGCCTCTATCAGCACTCCGCCAACGGCGCGTTCTATTCCGTCACCGATGAACCTGTCGAATCGGCAGACCTGGTCATGTCGTCGTCCCTAACTTCAATCTTCGATCGTGCCCGCAATTGGCTCCATTCTCTTTACTGAGGTGATGACCATGGATCGTCGCAAATTCGTCTCCGATGTATTTAAGGCCGCATCTGCCGTCTCTTGTGCTCCGTTCCTCGCGAACTCGCTTTACGCGCTAACGCAAAACCAAGATGCCGCTCCCGCGCGTAACGCCAGCGCTCCGCGCCCCCAACTCGCCATCACTATGGACGACCCCACTCTGAAGCTCGACGCCAATCTCCGCTGGCTCGACGCAAACTCCCGCATCCTGAAAGCTCTCGACAGCCGCAATGTCAAAGCCGCTCTCTTCGTCTGCGGCATGCGTGTCGACGAATACGACGGATCCAAACTCCTTTCCGCTTGGAATCAGGCCGGCCACATGATCAGCAATCATTCTTATTCGCATCTGAATTACTGCGGCCGCACTTCCTACGCTGACTTTGCCGTCGATTTCCTGAAAAACGAAAAAATCATCGCTCCCTATCACAACAAGGCTCTTCTGTTCCGTTATCCCTTCCTCAAGGAAGGCGACACCGCCGACAAGCGCGACCGCTTTCGCACTCTCCTCAAGGAAAGCGGCTATCGCGTAGGCCACGTCACCATCGACGCTTCCGATTGGTACGTCAACCAACGCATGGCCGATCGCCTCGTAAGAGAACCGAAGGCCAGCATCCAGCCTTATCGCGACTACCTCATATCGCACCTATTGGACCGCGCCACTTTCTACCGCCAACTCGCCATCGACGCCCTCGGCCGCGACATCCGCCACACCCTACTTATCCACTACAACGCGCTCAACGCCCTGGTCCTCCCGGACGTCATGGCCGCTTTTGAGACCGCTGGCTGGCAATGGATCGACGCCTCCCTGGCTTTTCAAGACGAAGCCTTCCGCCTCCAGCCAAAGACCCTCCCCGCCGGAGAGAGCCTGGTTTGGGCCCTGGCAGCCGAAACAGGCCGCTTTAAGGAGCGCCTCCGCTACCCTGGCGAGGACGACATCTACGAGGAACCCAAGATGAACGCCCTCGGCCTCTAGCCCGGCCGGCCTGATGTTACGGACCACTTTTTTCACTTTTCCTTCGCTGTCGGTATCTCCTTCTAGACACACCTTTTGCCGCTTTTCGGTACCGCAAAAGGTACCCATCTCCTTTCCTTTGTATCTTTTAACCTTAGGACACATCTAATCAAGGTATAATGATCCGTTCACGTTTTTAACGCATAGCACCCATCAAAATAATTCGTGGGGGCCCCTAGGTGAACGACGCTATCGTTGTAGGTGTAGGGGGAATTGGTGCCGCACCCAGGGCGCGCCGACCTCGCCTAAGGCGAGAACATGGTTCGCTCAGAGCGAGCACATGAAATTAGGGAGCAAGAAGGAGTACTAGGACATGCTTAAGCACTATTTACTGGCGAGCGATTTTGACCAGACTTTGAGCTTTAACGACTCTGGAGTCGCTCTCTCAGAGCTCATCGGCTTTCACGGGTTCCACGACAAAGTCAAGGGCCTTGCGGAGATGAACCTCGTCCAGCAGGGCGCTGAACTCAGCTACCTGATCTTGCACGACCCGGAATTCCGCCGGGTTCGTCGCGACCACTTGATCGAAACCGGCAAGCGCATCCGCCTGAAGCACAACGTTGCGCTATTCGCGCGGGCTCTCGACAATCTTTCCGAAGGCTACAAGTTTCATTTCAACGTGATCTCCGCGGCTCCGCAGGAGATCATCCAGTCCGCGCTCGAAGGAATCGTTCCGCCAGAAAATATATTCGGCACGCGCTTCCGCTACAACGACTCAACGGGCGAAGTCGAATCTATCGTGCGCGCCTCTGCGGGATGGGGCAAAATCACCGTCCTCGAAGAGCGCCGCGCCGAACTCAGCATCAGCCACGACCACATCATCTATCTGGGCGACGGTAGTTCTGATCTTCCCGTGATGATGCACGTCAATCAGCACGACGGCCTTACGATCGCCGTCTCCGAAGCGAAATTCATCACGCGCGTCGCGAAGCGCACTGTCCTTAGCGATAACGCTATGAGCGTCCTCGTTCCCGTGCTCGAAAAAGTTCTGAACTGGGATTCCGCGCATATCCGGCGCTTGTTCACTTCCTACGGCCTGAACCTGCTGGAGTGGGACAAAGTGCGCACGGACATGCTCACTATTCAGGATTCGGCTGAACCTGTCGTCGCTTCGCAGGCCCAGGCGCACTAACATCCGACTCAAACGAAAAGGTCGGCTATCCCTCTCCAGGATAGCCGCCCTCTTACTTTTCACAGAAATTTCAAAAGCTCATTGAGCGGTGAACTTGAATTCGATGATCTCCGTCGTTTCTTTTGGCCCGGGCTCGAATTCGCTCTGCATCGCCGCTTTCTCCGCCTCCGTCGCCAGCACGGGATGGCCGCCGACGATGTGCGTTCTCTTCACCTTGCCATCGGGCCCGATAGTTACCTCGATTTTCACGAGTCCCGCAAGGCTCAGCTTCTTGGCAAGTTCCGGGTACTGAGGTTTCACCAGCACTCTGACCTTGCGCTTTGACTCCGGGAGCTCTGCAATCTGAGCCCGCAAAGAAACTGTCCCGCCAATTGCCGTGGCGAGGATGACGAGCAAACACACTGCAAGTATTCGGTTAGCCTGATTCACGATGATGTCCTTGAAGCCGGAGAGTCCGGCGAAGTAAACGCCCACCTTCTATTTGCATTTGGCGAGCCAGACTCTCCTTAGAAACCGCAACCACCGATACTTTCCTAGAAGCTGCTTAGATTCATGGGCTTATGAGCACGCCCGGGGAAGTTGCGGTTGCGGTTCAAGGCATTTTTTCTTCAAGGCATCTCAGGTCCAAACGTTCGACGCCCTCATCGTCTCGTTTTGAGACGCCCTTCCGTTTGCCGGCCAGCGCTTCGGCCTGGCGGTAGTGCTAACACTGGGTTCTGAATCTTTTGATCGCGACTTGTCCAGCTTTTTTGCACCGCTATGGCCATTCATATTCTTCGGTTACAATTTCGTTGGAGGGCTCATGTCCAAGAAATCCATTCTCATGCTCATTGGCGATTACGTCGAAGACTACGAAGTGATGGTCCCCTTTGAGGCGCTGCAGATGGTCGGCCATACCGTTCACGCTGTCTGTCCCGGTAAGAAATCCGGCGATGTCGTCCCCACCAGCATCCACGATTTCGAAGGCGATCAAACTTACACGGAGAAGCGCGGCCACAATTTCGCTCTCAACGCCACCTTCGACCACATCAAGCCAGAAGACTACGACGCCCTCATCATTCCCGGCGGTCGTTCGCCGGAATACCTGCGCCTCAATCCGCGGGTCATCGAGATCGTCCATCACTTTTCGAAAACCAACAAACCACTCGCCGCTATCTGCCACGCTCCGCAAATTCTCGCTGTCGCGGGAGTCCTCCAAGGGAAAAAGTGCAGCGCCTATCCCGCCACCGGCCCCGACGTCACTCTTGGAGGTGGTACCTACGTCAGTCTCCCCATGACCGACGCTCTCGTCGACGGCAACCTCGTCACCGGCCCAGCCTGGCCCGCGCTCCACTCCTGGCTAGCCAAATTCCTCGGCGTCCTCGGCACACAAATCCAACCTTAATTGGGGGGCACTCAGTAACGTCGCCTGATATTTCGCTCCCGATCTGCTCTTTCTAAATATCCGCCGTGCATGGATAATTGTCGGTTCACTACTCCTCGGAAAGGGCTCTGCATCATGGCAAACATCAACACCAAAAAAGGTGTCATCGGCATCCTCACTGGCGGCGGCGACGTCCCAGGTCTGAATCCCGCAATCCGCGGCGTCACCATTCGCGCGCTTCATGAAGGCTACCAGGTCATCGGCTTCCGCCACGGTTGGGCTGGACTCGTGGACATGGTCCGCGAAAGGGACTACGACAATTCCGACAATTTCCTTGTTCTTACGCAGGAAGTCGTCGATCGCGCCGCACGCACCGGCGGCACCTTTCTCCACTCCTCACGCACGAATCCCGGCCGCGTCAGCAAATCCAACGTGCCTGCGCATTTGAAAGACAATTTCACTGCCGAGAAGAACGACCTCACTCCCGAAGTTCTCAAGAATCTGGCTTGGCTGGGCATTGACACTCTTATTCCCATCGGTGGCGATGACACCCTCAGCTACGGCGTCCGCCTCCACAAAGAAGGCTTCAAAGTCATCGCCATTCCCAAAACCATGGACAACGACGTCCCCGGCACGGACTACTGCATCGGCTTCAGCACTTGCGTCACACGCACTCTACAGCTCGTCAATGACTTGCGCACCTCCGCGGGTTCCCACGAGCGGTTCATGGTCATCGAAGTTTTCGGCCGCTACGCCGGTTACACTGCCATGCTCCCCACCATGGCTGGCGCCGCCAACCGTTGCGTCATCCCCGAATATAAATTCGATATCGAGCGCCTCACCGAACTTCTCGTGAATGACCGCAACAAAAACCCCAGCCGCTACTCAACGGTCCTTGTTTCGGAAGGCGCAATGTTCGAAGGCGGCGAAATGATTTTCGAGGGCGAGACGGCGGACGCCTACGGCCATAAAAAGCTAGGCGGCATCGGAGATATCGTCTCGGACAAAGTAAAAGAACTCTCGAAGAAATTCAACAAAGGCAAGACCATCGAGGTGGTCAACCAAAAACTCGGCTACCTCGCCCGCTGCGGCGACCCTGACGTTGTGGACTCCATCGTTCCCATGGCTTATGGCAATATCGCCCTAGAATTGCTCTTAAAGGGCGTCCACGGTCGGCTAGTCGTCCTCCATAACGGCAGCTACGGAAACATCCCCATAGAAACGATTACCTCCACCAAGAAAATTGTGGACATCAAGGAGCACTACAATATCGAGCGTCTCCGCCCGCAATTCTCTAGCTTTGAGGCCAAGCCCCTGTTTCTAATGGGTAGCTAACCCGCATCGCTTCTCGGCAACAAGCAAGCCGTGTGAATCCTTTGTAGGGGCACGATTCATCGCGCCCCAGCTTGCCCGGAAGTGCAATCGTATGCACCCTACACCCGTTTTGCCATGTGAATAACGGGGAGCGTCAGCCCATTTTTCAGCGGAACCTCTATCTTCTCCACCGCAACATACCCTCTCGTCCCGAACAACTTTGCTCCCGTCAGCGTCGCTCCCATTTCATAGCCCGTAAACCCCGCTTCCCGAGCCCGGCTTCACACGCTTCAAGAATCTTGCTTCCCACGCCCTGCCGCGCCCACGCCGGATGAATGAAGAACGCGCGAATCTTCGCCGCGTCGAGCTTCGGGTCCAGCAATGTGTCCTCCCGCCCCGTCCACTGATCGCTCCCATAAAGCGTCTTCCGTTTGCTCTAGCCTCCGCACCCAGCGATCACCCATTCCGCTCCACTATTTTTCCCTTCGCTGATTTTCTGCGCGTCCCGCGCCGCATCAACATTTCTGGCCTCCGCCACAAGATAAGTCCCGTCCGCGATCAACTGGCTATCCACACCAAACACCGATTCCAGCGCCCCTTCCATCTGCTCCAGCGTGTAGTCCTCCGCCTGCAGTTCCTTCACGGACCGTTCAATCAATTCGCGCAGCGCCGGAACATCCGCCGTCACCGGTTTCCGGATCCGAATTTTCGCTGGATACATGCGTTTCATCCCGAGTTCTTCTCGAAGATCTCATCGTCGCTTCAAGCTAATCGTTCGCTTTTTTAGGGATTCCTCTTCCACCAGTCACCAGTCACGATCCCTTCGCCTTCCCCTTCAACAACTTCGCAACTTTCTCAATCTCCTCCGTCTTCCTATACATCTGCACCGAGAAAACTTCCGTCGTCACCGTCTTGTCGACTTCTTGCTTCAATTCGCTTGCTAGCCGATACAGCCGGTCGACTCCAGCGCGAAATTCTTTTTCGTTCTGCTTCAGCGCCGCTCTTTTCACGCTCTGCGGATCTGCTTTTGCCGCATCCATCTCCGCGGGGTTCTGAGTCTCGGCCGAAGCCGGCGGCGTTGGAAAAGGATTCTTTTTGGGCAACTGTGCGAACATGATGCCACGCGTTGCGACGGAACAGCTCGCCCCCGCAACCAGCGTCATCAAGAACCTGCGCCTCGTTTCCCACATTGCCCCCTCCTCAACCGCCCCTCTCCGCTCGCCCCCATTCTGTCACTTGTTCCCCCACTGTATTCAAGCAATTCGCAGGGACGCAGCACGCCGCGCCCCCATTGAGCCGACTCAGTTTGCCTGGAATGAAACGCTGCAAGAACCACAGCCCTTCAGTGCCCGCCCGTGCGAAGCCCCAGCAGCACAAACGTCGGCTTCACTTCTTTCCGCTTCGCCCAATCATGATAAGTGTGGCACTCAAAGCACCGCGATTCCGCGTGCTCCGGCCCCGGTGCGTGACACGTCTTGCAAGTCGCAATCCCCGGCAAAAGCACATCGCTAATTTCCGTGCTATTCATCGCCTTCTCGTGGCAGCCCGTGCACGCAAATCCCCGGTGCGCGTCATGATCAAATTTCGCGTGCGGCATCCAACTCGTCGTCGTTCGCGCGCCTTCCACGACCGGCAAATTATTCGGAACCGTGCCCGTCGACAGCCTATGACACTGCTTGCAAGTCTTCCGCCACAAAAGTTCCTCGGCATCAGTGGTTCGTGCCGCGACCCACTCATTCGCGCTGTACACTCGCGCCGCCGCCTGCACTGGCTTTCCCGTCAAATCGCGTCCCGGGTCGCGCGTCTCGTGCAACTCCCCAGGATGCGCCGCAATATACTCCCCGAATTTCTTCACAAGAAATGCGTGTACTATTTCCGGTTTGTCGTGTGGCACGCCCTCACTGAACCGCTTGTCAAACGCCAGCGAATGGCATCCCGCGCATGCCTCCCCAAACTTCGCCGGGGCCATCAGTTCGCGCCCGCTCATAGGCGCTGGACGCCGGAGCGCCCCAGTCTTAGCCGCGAGCACTTCTCCCTGCTGCGAATAACTAGGAATGGCAGCCGAGTATTTCGCGTCGCCATACTTCCAATCCCAAGAAACCGCCTCAGGCTGGTGACAATCCCCGCATTCCATCTGCACGTTTGGCCCGTTAGGCCCGCGCCGTATCGGTTTCATGTGAATCGCATGATTCACCATGATCGTTCCCGGATCACTCACGGGCACGCCGCCAAACGAACGTAAAGCCCGAAACTCTGGGTGTCCGTCTGCGAAACTGTCGATATGCGCTTGATAGTGAGTCGTCCCCCCGCTCGCTTTCAAATCGCCATGACATTGGGCGCAACTTTCATTCTTCGCCGCAACAATATTCACTCGTCCTCGGTGTTCCGTGTGACACGTGACGCAACCAGGCGCATTCTTTTGCGCCGCGTGATGCATCGGCCCATCGTGGCAGCTTAAACAAGCGCTGTCGCTGGCCTTCGCCGAAAACGCCCCCACCGTCTGCACATGGCACGCCGCGCACTCCCCCTCCAGCACAGCGTGCGCCTCGCTCATTCTCCCGCTCGAATACACTCGCGAGTCTCTCGCGAATCCGTGCCAGCCAATCCAAACCAGCGCCAGTGCAGGCACCCCCACGCTCAGCCAAAACTTTGCGCGCTTCAACCCCGTCGGCCTCTTGAAATAATTCAGGTCGATCCGCTGCGCCAATCTCTTGGTTGTTCGTGTTCTAGCCACTCGTTTACCCTGTTTACCCCGAGCCGCGAAGGGAGCGAAGGCGAAGGGTCACTCGCCACTTCTCACCATCGATCGGTTCTTCCTTGTAGGGGTGGGGCTTGCCCCACCCTCCGCATCAATCACCAATACCTTTACGAACCGCACCGCTCCTCAATATCGCAAAGCGATCACCGCATGCACCGCCCCCAGCAAAATCAAAGCCAAGGAAAGCGGAATATGCACCAGCAGCCACCCATGCAACAAACGATGAAGCCGCTCCTGCCTCACTAACTGTCTCGCCTCATCGCAAATATCTTCCAAATCCTGCAAAGTCGCCTGCGCCGCCTCGGGCATCAACGTCCGCAAACCGCCAAACGCACCGTGCGCCTTGTCCCCATCTCCAAGCCGCGATCCGCGCAACATCGGCTCCTCGAGGAAGGGCCGCATTTCGCTCAAATAAAACTTTCGCAAGGGCGCGCACTCCTCTTCCGTAAGCACAACCGTCTCCGCCGCGGCCGCCACTGCTGCACCGCCGCTAGTCGTGGCCATCATCCGGGCCGGACTGAATCCTCCCGCCCGCTGCACTTTCTCTTTCGCTGATTTGCTGATTCCCAGCGGCCCGCAAATCGCTTCGACCCCGCGATCCGCCTCTTCGCGAAGCAACTTTCGCACATTTCCAATTTCGTCGTATATCGTTTCCAGCTTCACGTCCGTCGTCATCACGCGCGGCACGTAGTGCTGCAGCGCTGCCCCAACCACTCCGCTCACCACGGTGATAATCAGCAACCACATCAAAACGCGCGTCAACGTCCCGCCAAAATGAAATCCCCCATGAAACAAAATTACCGGCAAGCTCAGCAATCCCAGCCACAGGTGCCCGCGCATCCACGCTTGCGCCCGCCCAATTCTCCAAACTGGCACCCGTTTTCGCGCCCCTAGCAGCGCCGCAAAGATCATGAATCCGAATCCAATCACCCCAAAAGTCAAGCCCAGCGCGCTGCCTCCACGAACTTCGCTCGGCGCGTTCACCGCGTACGCCACGTAAACGCCCGTGAACACCGCGACCATAATCAGCGATGCAATCGCCCATCCGCGTTGTGTCTTGTCAATTCGCACTCAACATTTCCTCAGTAGTGGCACAGACTTCAGTCTGTGCTCTTGATATCGGAAGCAATCGGATTGATCCAGCGCGCAACACATGCTTTGCGTCACTTCGCCGATCCGCCCCCCAGCATCTCCGAAAAAAATGTCCGCGGGTCCACGCGGTGCGCCGCATCGTGCGGGCACGCGTAAACACAACTTGGCTCTTTCAAATGCGTGCACAAATCGCACGAAGTTGCCTTTTGCTTCACCACCGCTTTTTGCCTTCCCGGACGCTCCAGGTCTGCCACCATCACTTCGAACGGATGTAAATTAATATTCCCGTAAGGACAATTCTTTGCGCACAATCCGCAACCGATGCACCAATCCTCAATAATCACTTCCAGCGAATTCCTCCGCCGGATCGACCCCACTGGACACCCCACCATGCACAAAGGGTCGCGGCACTGCCGGCACGAAGTCGCCACCAAATACTGTTCGAACCGCAATCCTTCTCGCACCAGCCGCGTTATTCCATCATGCGCGTCGGCGCATGCGTTCACGCAAGCATCGCAGCGCGTGCAATTCTGCAAATCGAGAATCAGCAAACTCTGCGCTTCCATCAAACCCTGCGAAAGAAACTGATCGATAGGCACGCTGCGGACCGTCTGCATCCGTTGCTGATTCTGCGCGCCGCGTTCCGCCGCAACCGCTTCAAGCCCCGCCCGTACGCTCGGGAACCGCTCTACCATGTCGCGAAAGTCGTCGCCCGAGATCCGCACTAATTCCACGTGGCCCAGCGCCGTGCACGTCGCGGTCCGCACCCCTCCGCCCAGCAACCCGATCTCGCCGAAGTAGTCTCCCCGCGACAAATACGCCAGCACGAGCTCTCCGCCTGGATACGTTTCCGAAATCTTCACGAATCCGATGCGCACCAGATAAAAGCTCTTCGCCGCATCGCCCTGTCGCGCGATGACCTGTCCTGGCGCAAACCTCTGCAACTCCACGCTTCTTTTCAAATGCTCGATAAAATCTGGTGAGAGGTCCGCGAACATCGGCACGCCACGCAAATGATTTTCAAGCGCCCGCCGTCGGTAGTTCTGGTCAATCTGCGCGCGAAACGACTTGTTCTTCATCATGATGTCGAGCACGTTTCGAAGCATCTCGAACGCCACGACATCCGTCTCCGCAATCACCGTTGCCGATCGCGGATAGAAATTCATGCACGTCATCTCGCCGAATAGATCACCGGGACCGAGCTCGGCCACTGGATTCCCGTACGCGAGATCCACCGAAGCATCAATGGGAATGGTCTTGTCGCGCGCCTCCTCATCCCGCACGTCCGCGTCTCGTGCCGCCAGCGTGCTGGTAAGCTTCTTGAAAAGCCCTTTCGCTCCGCCTTGCGTTTTCACGTGCGCAATCGGAGCCGAAAGCGAAACCCGGGCTTTGCCTTCGAGAATGTAAAAAGCCGTCGAGCCGTATTCCCCCTCGCGGCATATAATCTCGCCCGGATGAAATCGCCGTTTGACGATTGCCCCGCGGTTCAGTTCGAGAAACGTCCCCGAAACGCCTTTGAACACCGCCAACTGCAAAAGCTCTTCCGCTTCGAATCCCTGCGCATCCGGCCCTACGGTAATCGAAGTGCCTACAACGGTCTTGTTCGTCAGTGCCCCCGTCGGACAAGACACCATGCATTCTCCGCACGAAACGCAGGTCGAATCGCCCATCGGCGCATTCAAATCGAAAGCGATCCCCGCCGAATAGCCTTTCCCCATCCGCCCAAGCACAAAATTGTTCTTAATCTCGTCGCAGCCGCGGATGCATCGGTCGCACAAGATGCAAGCATCGTGATCCACGGCAATGGCTATCGAAGAATCGTCAATCCCCCGTGAAACGGTTCGCTTTCCGAATCGCGGCTGCGTGATTCCCGCTGCGGTCGCCAGAGTCTCCAGCTCGCAATCGCCCGATTGTTCCTGCCGCGCGCAAGGAGACGGATGATCCGCCATCAAAAGCTCAAGCAATGTCTTTCGCGCATTCAAAACCTTCTCGGAATTCGTAACCACTTTCATGCCCGGCTCGACGGGCCGCACGCACGACGCCGTAAGCACCCGCGCGCCGGTGTCCACCACGCAAAGACGGCAAACTCCTACTGGTGTCTCATTCTGCAAATGGCAAAGCGTGGGGATCGGCGTTCCGTTCATGCGCGCCGCATCAAACACACTCGTCCCCGCGGCCACCCGCACGGGTCGCCCGTCAATCGTGATCTCCACTATCTCCGGCAATCGGCTGATCGTGCTCACAACCCTCGTTTCCGCCGTCTCTTCTCTGCGCTCCGAGTGAACTCTGTGTACTTCCTTTTCCTGTCTTTTCTCTTCGCGGGTGCCCCACTCTCGTTTCTTGAGGGTGGGGTCTTTTTCTCAACTTGTCCCATCCTCAAAGTCACGGTCGAATCCCCACACGCTGCGATTCACCCGCCCTAGCCGCCGGCGTAAAACAAATCCCGCTAGGACACTGCGCCTTCAAAACATGCGCATCAATCTCTTCCCGAAAATGTTTCAACACCGACAGCACCGGCGCAGGAACAATCTGCCCAAGCCCGCAAATCGAAGTCAGGCTCATGGCCTGGCAAAGCTCATCGATCAACGCCAGATCCTCCCGATACTGTTTTTCCGCTACTCCGCCATGCGTCCAGCGCACCAGTAAATCCGTCATCTTCTGCGACCCCACGCGGCAAGGCACGCACTTCCCGCACGACTCATTGCGATAAAACCGCACCGCATTCAGCGCCATATCCAGCATGCACGTCGTATCGTCGCAAACCACAATCGCGCCCGAGCCCAGCATCGAACCCGCGTCCGCAAGTGCCTTGAAGTCGAGCCTTACGTCCACCATCGACGCCGGCAAATACCCTGAAGACGGCCCCGAAGGCGCAAACGCTTTCAATTGCCGCCCGCCGCGAATTCCTCCCGCGTAGTCAAACAGAACCTCGCGCATCGAGATTCCCATTGGCACTTCGAAAATTCCGGGCTTTGCCGCGTGCCCGCTGACGCCCACAAACTTCAATCCGCGCGATCCCGATTTTCCCTGTGCTTTGTACCACTCCACGCCGCGCGCCAGAATTTGCGGCACGTTCGCGAACGTCTCCACGTTGTTAATGACTGTCGGCTTTTGCCACAATCCTGCCTGTACTGGGAACGGCGGCTTGTTACGCGGCTCCGCGCGCTTGCCTTCGATTGCCTCGATCAACGCGGTCTCTTCCCCGCAGATGTAACCTCCCGGACTGACGAAAATCTCCAGATCAAAGCTCAGATCGCTCTTCAAAATATTCTTTCCCAGCAATCCTTCGTGGCAGCACCGCCGCAGCTCTTCGCCGAGAATCTCTTCCTGCAAGTGATACTCGTGGCGGATATACAGAATGCCTTTTTTTGCGCCGGTCACCAGCCCCGCAACGATCATTCCTTCAATCACCAGATGCGGCAGATGCGTCATGATGAAGCGGTCTTTGATCGTTCCCGGTTCGCTTTCGTCCGCATTGCAAACGATATATTTCTCCGTCCCCGGCTGCTTGCGCACCAAATCCCATTTCACGCTCGTGGGAAATCCCGCTCCGCCCATTCCGCGCAATTCCGACGATTTCAGCTCCGCCAGCACTCCGTCCCAATCTTTCGTCGCCACCAGCTTTCGAACGACTCCATATTTCGGGTCATCGTCGTAGGGGTCGGACGCGCACTGCACCCGCGCGTGCTCCGGATGCGGCTCCTGAACTTCTTCACCGAGAATCGCGCTTCGCGCAATCGCTTCCGCTGACGCCGCCGTTACGCTCGTGAAAATCTCGTCGTTGATGGAAACCGCTGGCGCTTGATCGCACCTCCCTAGGCACGAAACATCGCGTATCAGCACATCGGCCGGGCCGCTTTTCGCAAATCGCTGCTCCAACTCCGCCCGCAATTCGCATGCCCCATTCAAATGGCAGCTCATGTCCGCGCAGACCCGCACATCCGCCTTCGGTGGGGGTGTAAGGTGAAAATGCGGATAGAAACTCGCGACGCTATGAATCTGATACAGAGGAGTGTGCGAACGTTGGGAAAGCGCTTCGAGGTCCGCCTTGGGCAAGAAGCCGTAGCGAAGCTGGATAGCTCGCAGGTCGTCGAAGATCACGGCGCGGCGTCTCGCATGGAAAGGCGCCGGACAGGTTGTGTCGCCCGGCGTAGACTGTGGTCCGGATTCTCCTGCATACTACTGGCGCACCGCCGTCCTGTAAATAGAAGCCCGTTGCCTTTTCGCGCCACGCCGCGAAAAAGACAACGCGCCTGGCGCATCTTCCAAACGATAATTGGGCGAACGAATCGTCATTGCGAATGCAAATTGCCCCCAACTCAAAATGCCCGCGCATCGCGCTCTCCGTTGCGCTGTTCCTTGCGCTCGTTTCAGCGGTTCGAATCT
>Ga0210405_10001080_pt1 | contig 32854 bp, 25 predicted proteins | sample IncBWH11MmetaG_FD_155492 | JGI IMG/M metagenome (GOLD analysis project Ga0210405, IMG submission 155492) | Forest soil microbial communities from Barre Woods Harvard Forest LTER site, Petersham, Massachusetts, United States - Inc-BW-H-11-M | ecosystem: Environmental > Terrestrial > Soil >...
CACCGCGATGCGCTCGCTCGATGAATTCGCCTGCGGCAAGCTTGCGGCGCTGGAGCGCGCGCGGCTGCGCCGCACGCCGGTGGTGACGGCCCGCGACGGCATTTTTGCCGAGCGCGGCGGCCGCCGTCTGCTCTCGTTCTCGTGCAACGATTATCTCAATCTTAGCCGCCATCCCGCGATCATCAAGGCGGCGGTCGATGCGGCGCAACGATTTGGCATCGGCGCCGGCGCCTCGCGCCTCGTCACCGGCAATCACCCGCTCTACGACGAATTGGAGAGTCTGCTGGCGCGGCTCAAGGGCACCGAAGCGGCGTGCGTCTTCGGCTCCGGCTACCTCGCCAATATCGGCATCATCCCGGCACTGGCCGGCCGCGGCGACCTGATCCTGGTCGATGAACTGTCCCACGCCTGCATCCATGCCGGCGCCAAGCTCAGCGGCGCGACCGTGCAACGCTATCGCCACGGCGACGTCGCGCATGCCGAGGCGCTTCTGACCGAGCACCGCGGCCGTCACGTACATGCGCTGATTGCCACCGACGGCGTGTTTTCCATGGACGGCGATCTGGCGCCGCTCGAAGATTTGGCGGCGCTGGCGCAGCGTCATGACGCCTGGCTCCTCGCCGACGACGCCCATGGTCTTGGCGTCGTCGGCCACGGCCGCGGCTCTGCTTTTGCCAATGGCGGCGCCGAGGTGCCGCTGCAGATGGGTACGCTGTCGAAAGCGGTCGGCGCCTACGGCGGCTATCTGTGCGCATCGGCGGCCGTGATCGACCTGATGCGCACCCGTGCCCGGCCCTTCATCTATTCGACCGGCCTGCCGCCGCCGGTCGTTGCCGCCGCCATCGCCGCGCTTGATCTGATCGAGCGCGACCGGGCCTTGACTGAGGAGCCGTTGCGCAAGGCGCGGCTCTTCACTCGCGCGCTCAATCTGCCGGAGGCGCAGAGCGCCATCGTGCCGATGATCGTCGGGGAGGCCGAAGCGGCGCTCGCGGCCTCGGAAATGCTGGAAAACGAGGGTTTTTTGGTCGTCGCCATCCGGCCGCCGACCGTACCACCCGGCACGGCGCGGCTGCGTTTTGCGTTCACGGCGCTGCATCCGGACGCCGAGATCGACCGCCTTGCGGGAATCGTGCGGACGCGCGTTATAGGGCGCCATTCGTGAGCGCCATCTTCATCACCGCGACCGGCACCGACGTCGGCAAGACCTATGTGGCCGCGTCGCTCATCCGCCATTTGCGCCAGCTCGGCCATTCGGTCGATGCCATCAAGCCGATCGTCAGCGGTTTCGATCCGGCCCAGGCCGCGACCAGCGATCCCGGCATCCTGCTCGAAGCGCTTGGCCTGCCAGTCACGGCGGACGAAATCGCGCGGACGTCGCCGTGGCGGTTTCGCGATCCGGTCTCGCCGGATCTCGCAGCCGCCCGCGAAAGCCGCCGCATCGACGTCGATCAGGTGGTGGCGTTCTGCCAGGACGCCATTGCGCAGCGCCGCGACGTGCTGCTGATCGAAGGCGTCGGTGGAATCATGGTACCGCTCGACGGCGAGCGCACCATCCTCGACGTGATGATGGCGCTTCGCCTGCCGCTGATCCTGGTCACCGGCAGCTATCTCGGCACCATCAGCCACACGCTCACGGCGCTCGATGCGCTCTACCGGCGCGATATGAACCTGCTCGCCATCATCGTCAGCGAGACCCCGGGCAGCCCGGTGCCGCTCGACGACGTGGTTGCGAGCATTTCCCGCTTCGCCGAGCCGGTCATCGGCCTGCCCCGCCGGCCGGCCCGGGGTGAGAATTCTGGGGTCGATCCCGGTTTTGGCCGCATTTTTGATCCCAATGTAGGTCAAGCTCCAAGGCGGGATGGGCAAGGCCCACCAGCACGGCGGCCCCGACCACCCGGTTCGGGCCGATAATCCAGGCTGATTCTTGGTCTTGCGGGGGGATGCCTTGAAGATGCGAAAAACGTCACTGCTGCTGGTCGGCGCCGCAATCGGTGGGGCGCTCACCATCGTCGCCACCCAGCCCATTCTGGTCGGCAGCGATGCGGACGCAAAAACGGTTACCAAGCCGGACATCTATAAGCTCCTCAATATGTTCGGCGATGCCTTCGAGCAGGTACGCTCGCACTATGTGGAGAAGCCGAACGACGGCAAATTGGTGCAAACCGCCATCAACGGCATGCTCGCCGACCTCGAAGATTCCTATTTCATCGATCCGCAGGCGCTCGCTCGCAGCGACGCCTGCACCGGGCCGCGTTGCGCCACGGCGTTCGGCAATATCGGCGTCGCCTATACGATCCAGGAGGGTCTCGCCACGGTGGTGACGGCAATCGACGACACGCCGGCGGCCAAGGCCGGCGTCATGACCGGCGACATCATTGCGCGCATCGACGACGAGCAGGTCCAAGGCCTCACCTACGCGCAGTTCGGCACAAAACTGGTCGGCGACGTCGGCTCGACGGTCAAGCTGACCATCGCGCGCGCCGGCCGCGACAAGCCGATCGAGCTGTCGGTCGTTCGCGACAACACCACGCGGAGTTCGGTTCGCGGCCGCGGCGAAGGCGGCGACATCGGCTATATCCGCATCATCCAGTTCAACGAGGCGACCGCCGAACAGCTGAAAAAAGCGATCGACGACATCGCGGCGCAAATCCCGGCGGAAAAACTCAAAGGTTATGTGATCGATCTGCGCAACAATCCGGGCGGCACGCTCGACGGTGCCCTTGCCGCGGCCGACGGCTTTCTCGACGACGGCGAAATCGTCTCGATCCGCCATCGCGCCTCCGACAAGGTCGAGCGCTTTCGCGCCAAGACGGGCGATCTCGCCAATGGCAAGCCGATCGTCGTGCTGATCAACGGCGGCTCGGCGGCCAAAGCTGAGATCGTCGCCGGCGCGCTGAAAGACAATCACCGCGCCACCGTCGTCGGCACGCGCTCGTTCGGCGAAGGCTGGGATTCCACCACGGTTCCGCTCGGCCCGAACAGAGGCGCGCTGCGTTTGGCGACCGGGCACTACATCACGCCGTCCGGCCGCCTGATCCAGAGTAACGGCATCGTGCCCGACGTCGAAGCGCCGCAGGACGTTCCCGATGCGCTCAAGGTGAAACCGACCGCCAAAACCAAGGACAAGGATCAGCCGGTGTTGCAGTCCTACATCCCGCCCGATCCGAGCGCCGACAAGGCACTGACCGCGGCCTATGCGCTGCTGCGCAAGAACGTGGCGGATGCGCACGCGCGCTAGAGCGGCGGGTTTTAAGAAAAAAACCGCATCTGCAGCACGGTCTCGAACGTGCCTTCGAGATTGAACAGGGTGTGCAGCAGGAACGTCAGCAAGGTCGAGTTGCTGCGCCAGCGCATCCAGCCGAGAAACAGGCCGATCACGAAGATCTGCAAGATGCCGGTCCAGTCGTATTGGATGTGCAGCGCCGCCCATAGAAGCGAGATCACGACGATCGCCGGCCACGCCGAGCGCTCCGAGCGGACGAAGCCGCCGAACAGAAAGCCGCGAAACATGATCTCTTCGCCGGCCGGCGCGACGACGATCGCCGCGAACGCCATGGCCGGCAGCCAGCCTTCCGCCAGCGCCGTCGAATAGGATTGCGTCTGGAACGTCGTGACCAGCGCATGCCCGCTCAGATAGAGCAGCGCGTCGCTGAGCGCGATAATGCCGACCAGCACGATAAGGCCCGTGATCGCGTCGCGCCTGTTCGGCCAATACAACGCCAGATAGTCGACGGCGTTGGACTTCGCAAACCGCACGGCGAGCCAGAGGATGGCGACGCTGATCGGATTCGAGATCAGGATGAACAGCGTAACGAGAATGCCGTCATAGGGCGTATCGAGCACCGCATAGAGCTGGCCCGATCGCCACAGCACGATCACCGCGAGCGCGACAAACTGCCCGACGAGAAAGGCGACGACTGCCCAGGCAACCGTCGCCCAATAGCCCCAGCGGTTCACCGCCGTGATGTTTTCGTTCACGTTGGCAACGACCTCACGGAATCAGGATGGAGGAGCCGGTGGTGCCGCGGCTTTCGAGGTCGCGGTGGGCTTTGGCGGCGTCCTTGAGCGCATATTTCTGATTGACCGGGATCTTGACCGCGCCGCTCTCCACCACGGCGAACAGATGGTTGGCGATGTCGAGCAGGTCGGCGCGCTTGGCGGCGTAAGTGTTCAGCGTCGGGCGGGTCGCGAACAGCGAGCCCTTCTGCTGCAGGATGTTGATGTTGAAGGCTTCGACCTGCCCCGAGGCGCTGCCGAAGCTGACGAACATGCCGAGCGGCGCCAGACAGTCGAGCGACGCCGGAAACGTCGTCTTGCCGATGCCGTCGTAGATCACCGAGCACAGCGCGCCGCCGGTAATCTCCTTGGTGCGGGCGACGAAATCCTCGTCGCGATAGAGGATGGTGTGGTGGCAACCGTTAGCCTTGGCGAGCGCCGCCTTCTCCTTCGAGCCCACGGTGCCGATGACATTGGCGCCGAGATGGTTGGCCCATTGGCACAGGATGAGACCGACGCCGCCGGCCGCGGCATGCACGAACACGTTCTGGCCCTTCTGCACCTTGAAGGTGCGGCGCACCAGGTATTCCGCCGTCATGCCCTTGAGCATCATGGCGGCGGCCTGCTCGTAGCTGATATTGGCCGGGATTTTCACGGCGCGATCGGCCGCCACCAGCCGCTCCCCGGCGTAGCAGCCGAGCGCGGTGACATAGCCGACGCGGTCGCCGACCTTCAGATCGGTGACGCCCGGACCGACGGCGACCACTTCGCCCGCGCCCTCATTGCCGGAGACGAATGGCAGGCCGACGGGCGACGGATACATGCCCATGCGGAAATAAGTGTCGATGAAATTGACGCCGCAGGCATGCTGCTTGACCTTGACCTGGCCCTGCCCCGGCGCGCCGACCTCGATGTCTTCGTAAGTCAGAACCTCGGGGCCGCCGTATTTATGAACGCGTACTGCCGCAACCATCGTGCTCTCCTTGGGATGAGTTCGTTTATGGGAAAGGCTTGGCCGGGATCATAGGGACAGAAGCGTCGAACACAAGGCGGCTCAATCGACTGCGCCTAGCGCCCACCGGAGACGTTGAGCACCGCACCGGTAATGTAAGAAGCGGCGTCCGACAACAGGAACAGCACCGCCTCGGCGATCTCGTTCGGCTCGCCCGGGCGTTTCATCGGCAATAGCGGCGTGATGCGGGCGAGCCGGCCGGGCTCGTGAATTTCGGTGTCGGTCGGACCCGGTCGTATGGCATTGACGCGCACGCCCTCCATCGCCACTTCGCGCGCCAAGCCGTTGGTCAGCGCGTCGACGCCGCCTTTGGCGGCGGCATAGAACACATACTCGGTGGCGCCACCGGTCACCGCGGCGATCGACGACAACAGCACGATGGAACCGCCTTTGCCGCCATGGGTGGTCGACATGCGGCGCGCCGCTTCGCGCGAACAGATCAGCGCGCCGAACAGGTTGACGTCGATGACGTCGCGGATGGTGTCGGCGCTCGCCACGTCGAGTCGCGAATTCTTGCCGCCGATGCCGGCCGAGTGCACGAAATGGGTGATCGGCCCGAGCGCGCGTGTGGCCTCGTCGAACACCCGCACAATGTCGGCCTCTTTCGCCATGTCGCCCTGGATCGCTAAGCCTCTGCCGCCGGACTTCTTTACGGCACCGAGGACTTCGGCTGCCGCATCGGCGCGGTTCAGGTAATTGACCGCAACATCGTAGCCGCGCGCCGCGGCAAGCCGAGCCGTCGCCGCGCCGATGCCGCGGCCGCCGCCGGCGATGAGAAGAACGGGTCGCGTCATTGTGAGCTCCTTGATAGCTATCCCGGATGATGGCGGCGCAGGAAACCGATGCCGACGAAGTAGATGGCCAAAGCGCATAATACCGCAACGATCCAAAAGTCCGGCGCAAGGCCGTCAGCCACCGCAATGACAGCGAGCAGTGCCCAGACAATCAGCGCCACGATCGTGATCGCGCGCAGGTGCGAGATACGGATCGGATGCACGACGTGGAACGGCACAAAAGTCAGCGCCGCGAGCGCGACGACTGCGAGCGCGCAAAGCCACGGCGGCAGCTTGAGCAGGAACAGATAGAACGCCGCCACGTTCCACAGCGCCGGAAAGCCGCGAAAATAATAGTCAGACGTCTTCATCTGCCGGTCGGCGAAATAGAGCGAGCCGGTGACGACGATGAGCGCGCCGAGCGGGATCGCCAAAACCTGAGGCAACAGCCCGCTGGTGGCGATCGCATAGGCCGGCACGAACACGTAAGTAAGGATATCGACGACGAGATCGAGCACGTCGCCCGACCAGCGCGGCAACAGCTCCGCCGTGCGCAGCCGGCGGGCAAACGTGCCGTCGACGCCGTCGATAATCAGCGCGATGCCGAGCCAGACGAACATCTTTGGCCAATCCGCGCTCACCGCCGCGATCAAGGCCAAGAGCGCGCAAGCCGCGCCGCAGGCGGTGAAGACGTGGACCGCAAACGCCGCCGTGCGCGGCGAAATGGACTTTTCGGGAGACTCGGGCCGATCCATTGTCCAAGCTTACACGTCAAATTGAAGATCGTGCGCAATCTCTCTGACTTTGCTAGACTTTCGACCGTAAATCACAGGCGACGACATGAGCGACACATTCAATGCCGAAGTGGCAGTCATCGGCGGCGGACCGGCCGGCCTTGTCGCGGCCATTGCGCTGGCAACGGCGGGCGTCGAAACGCTCATGATCGCGCCATCGGCGGAGCCCGATCACCGCACCACGGCGCTGCTGGCCGGCTCGGTCACCGCGCTTGAAACGCTCGGTGTGTGGGCGGCCTGCATGCCGCACGCGGCGCCGCTCCGTAAAATCCGCCTTATCGACGCGACCCAGCGGCTTATTCGCGCGCCGGAAGTCTTGTTCACCGCCGACGAGATCGGGCTCGATGCTTTCGGCCACAACATCGAGAACCGGCATCTCGTGGCCGCGCTCGAGGCGCGCGCGGTGGAATTGAAGCTTGCACGCATCGCTGCCGCGGCGGTTTCGCTTAAGCCTGATGCCGCCGGCGTGTCGATCAAGCACGCTGAGGGTGAGACGCGCGTGCGCCTGGTCATCGGCGCCGACGGCCGGCGCTCGCTCTGCCGCGCCGCTGCCGGTATCGAAACCACGCAGCGCGCTTATCCGCAGACGGCGTTGACGCTCAATCTGGCGCACGCGCGGCCGCACGACGACACATCGACCGAATTCCACACCGAAAGCGGCCCCTTTACGCTCGTCCCCCTGCGCGGCCGGCGTTCCAGCCTGGTTTGCGTGCTCGGCCCGGAAAGCGCTGCCGGGCTCGTCGCCATGAGCGACGCGGAGCTTTCCGCCGAGATCGAGCGCCGCGCCCATTCGCTGCTCGGCAAAATGACCGTAGAACCGGGCCGCGGCATTTTCCCGCTCGCGATCGAGACGGCGGATGCATTTGCCCACGATCGCATCGCACTGGTCGGCGAAGCGGCGCACATGGTGCCGCCGATCGGCGCGCAAGGGCTCAATCTCGGCCTGCGCGACGGCGCCACCATTGCCGAACTGGTCGCCGAGGCGCGGCGGCAAAATCTCGACGTCGGCGCGCCGCAGCTGCTGGCGCGCTACGACACGCAACGCCGTGCCGACGTCACCAGCCGCTCGATCGCAGTCGATCTCTTGAACCGCAGCCTGCTCACCGATTTCCTGCCCGCCCAAGGCGCCCGCGGTCTGTCGCTCTATCTGGTCGACCGCATCGGCCCGCTGCGCCGCGTGCTGATGCGCGAAGGCGTCGCGCCGGCGGCCTCGCAGCCGCGGCTGATGCGCGGCGAGATGGTGTGAACGCTATTTGCTAGGCATTGTTGGCGCCAAAAGCGGCTTGGCGGAGTGCCGCCATTCATCCTAGCCTTGCAAGTCCTAGTCTGGCATGTCCGAGGCTGCGGGATCGCCACATGAAGCTGCCGCGCAATTTCTTCAAAGCCCTCGCCATCGGGGCGCCGGCGCCGTTGCGCGAGTTGCCGCTCAAGCCCGAGCGCATGATCCATTTCGTGCCGCCGCATATCGAGAAAGTGCGGGCGCGGGTGCCCGACCTGGTGCATCAAGTCGACGTGGTGCTCGGCAATCTCGAGGATGCCATTCCCGCCGACGCCAAAGCGGCAGCACGCGCCGGCTTCATCGCCATGGGGAAGAGTTGCGATTTTGGCGAGACCGGATTGTGGACGCGCATCAACGCGCTCAATTCGCCGTGGGTGCTCGACGACATCACCGAGATCGTCGCCGCCATCGGGCAAAAACTCGACGTCATCATGCTGCCAAAAGTCGAAGGCGCCTGGGACATCCATTATCTCGATCAGTTTTTGGCGCAGCTCGAAGCCAAGCACGGCGTCAAGAAACCGATCCTGATTCACGCCATCCTGGAGACCGCCGAGGGCGTCAACAACGTCGAAAGCATCGCCAGCGCCTCGCCGCGCATGCACGGCATCAGCCTCGGCCCGGCCGATCTCGCAGCCTCCCGCGCGATGAAGACGACGCGGGTCGGCGGCGGCCATCCCGATTACAAGGTGCTGGCCGATGCCGCGCCCGGCGCGCCGGCCGATGCGCCGCGCGCAGCCTTTCAGCAGGATCTGTGGCACTACACCATCGCCAAAATGGTCGATGCCTGCGCCGCGGCCGGCATCAAAGCGTTTTACGGCCCGTTCGGCGACTTCGCCGATGCCGCGGCATGCGAGGCGCAATTCCGCAACGCGTTTCTGATGGGCTGCGCCGGCGCCTGGACGTTGCACCCGAACCAGGTGCCGATTGCCAAACGCGTGTTCTCGCCCGATCCGGCCGAAGTCGCCTTCGCCAAGAAGATCATCGACGCCATGCCGGACGGCTCCGGCGCGGTGATGATCGACGGCAAGATGCAGGATGACGCGACCTGGAAGCAGGCCAAGGTGGTGGTCGATCTGGCACGCCTCGTTGCCGCGAAAGACCCGGAAATGGCGGCCAAATACGGGCTATGAAACGGTCCAAAAACCCGCCCGCCGCGGCCGCTCGCCACAATTGCGGCCTTGCATGATCACGCCGCACAGGCTGTAATTTGGCCGCCGCCATGAGCAAGATTCGCAACGCCAAATATCAGATCGGCCAAGTCGTCCGGCACCGCCTCTATCCGTTCCGCGGCGTCGTGTTCGACATCGATCCGGTGTTCGACAATACCGACGAATGGTACGAGGCGATCCCCGCGGAAATCCGTCCGCACAAGGATCAGCCGTTCTATCATCTGTTCGCCGAGAACGACGAGACCGAATACGTCGCTTACGTGTCCGAGCAGAATTTATTGCCGGACAACAGCGGCGAGCCGGTGCGGCATCCGCAAGTCGCCGAAGTCTTCGTGCAGGACGGCCGCGGCGGTTATCGTCCGCGCGCGGCGTCGATGCATTAGCTCCCAATTATTGCTTGGGCGCCTGCGCCTGCGGCTGGCTCTGCTGCTGTTCCAGCTTCTTGCGGGCTTCGTCGGCGCGCCGCTGCAGCTCTTCCTGCAACTTCTTTTGCTGTTCCTCAAAGACTTTCGGATCGGTCGGCGGACCGTCGTAGGCCTTGGCGAAATCGGTCAGCGGCAGCACCAGGCTGATCGGCTGGCCGGTCGAATTGATCGCCTGCACGACGAGGCCCTGCCCGCTCTTCATCTTGGCAATCATTTCGGGATTGGTTTCGTAGTCGGCCATGCAGCCGTTGGTGAAGCAGATCACGTAGGGCGCGGTCATCGGCTGGTTCTGGTCGATGATGACCCGGGTGCCGTGAACGAGCTGCATGCCGAGCGGCAGCGTCACGCGCAAAATCTTCTTCGGCTCGCCTTCCGGCTCGATCAACACGGCGGCGACCACCGGCATGCCGGACTCGATGCGGGCGTCCTTGCCGGTGAAGCAAACCTGCTTGGCATTGGCCTCCTGCCCCTTGAGGCAGAATTTGGTCCACGGCGAGAAGATCAGCTGCACCTGGTCGTTGCCCTGGGCCTGACCTTGCGGCGGCGCCTGGCCTTCGGCCGGCGGGGCGGCCTGAGCCGGCGCCGGAGCGGGTTTGACGGGCTTTTTGGCGGGCGCCGGCTTGGGGGCCGCAGGCGCGGCGGGTGCTGGCGCCGGAGTCTGGGCGGAAGCGAGCGTGCTCGCCGCCACGGCGAAAGCGATGGCCAAGCTTGCGGTCCCGGTGATGGCAGCAAGTCTGCGGCCCACCGGTCGTGCCGGCGCCGCGATCGAATAAGTCATGAGTTGCCGTCCTCTTTCGTGCTGCCGCCGGTCAATCGATGCCCTCGATCTGGCTGGCCAGACTTGCGAAATTCAATGCCCGATATCGGGCCGAGCCCCATATCCGTTGCCGCGCTGCGCTGAAGCGGCGCCCCTTAGCGGTCCTTCGACGCAGAATACGGCAACAGCGTGACCCTCGCCCCCGCGGCCAGATAGCCCAATTGTGCCGCAAGATAAAGGCCGGCGCGGCCGGGCCGCGGGTCCCGCATCGGTGATGGCTAACGCCACGAGCGCGGCGCAAGGACGGCGCCATGTTACATTTGGCCGATGCTTAGCGAATCTTTGTTGTCCTTTGCGACGACCGTTGTGTGCGGCGCGCTGACGCTTGCCGGCATGGTTGCCTCGGCGCCGCCTGCGCTGGCGGAACCGACTCATGCTATCGCCATGCACGGCAAACCGGCCATGGCTGACGGTTTTACTTCGCTTCCTTACGCCAACCCCGACGCGCCCAAGGGCGGCCGGCTGGTCGAGGGCGTGCTCGGCACCTTCGACAGCCTCAACCCGATGATCGTGCAAGGGCTGCCGGTCCAGCCGATCCGCGGCTATGTGGTCGAGAGCCTGATGGCGCGCAGCTATGACGAGCCGTTCACGCTCTACGGCCTGTTGGCGCGCACCATCGACACCGACGATGCGCGAAGTTTCGTCACCTTCGCGCTCGACCCGGCGGCGCATTTTTCCGATGGCGCGCCGGTCACCGCCGAAGACGTCGCCTTCTCGTGGCAGCTTCTGCGCGATCACGGCCGGCCGAATTATCGCACCTATTATGCCAAGATCGCCAAGGCCGAGATTCTCGATCCCCACACCGTGCGGTTCGATTTTGCCGAAGGCGGCGACCGCGAATTGCCGCTGATCATCGCGCTGATGCCGGTGTTGCCAAAACACGCCGTCGATGCCGCGACGTTTGAGAACACGACGCTCAAGCAACCGATCGGCAGCGGCCCATACGTGGTCGCCGACATCGATGCCGGCAAAAGCGTCAGCTTCAAGCGCGATCCGAATTATTGGGGCCGCGATTTGCCGATCAATCGCGGCTTGTGGAATTTCGACGAGATGCGGCTCGATTTCTATCGCGACGGCAACGCCTATTTCGAAGCCTTCAAGGCCGGGCTCTATGACGTGCGCAGCGAGACCGATCCCGGCCGCTGGCAGACCGGCTACGACTTTCCCGCCGTGCGCGACGGCCGCGTGGTCAAGGATTTGTTTCCGAGCGGCCTGCCGAAATTCGCTTCCGATTTCGTCTTCAATACGCGGCGGCCGATTTTTGCCGATATCCGCGTGCGCCAGGCGATTGCGCTGTTGTTCGATTTCAAATGGGTCAATCGCGACCTGTTCTACAATCTCTATCAGCGCAGCGCGAGCTACTTCGATGACTCGGAATTGTCGGCGCATCACCGGCCGGCAGACGCGCGCGAGCGCGCGCTGTTGGCCCCCTTCCCCGATGCCGTGCGCCCTGATGTCCTCGACGGCACCTGGTCGCCGGCCGACGGCGACGGCTCCGGCCGCGATCGCGAGACCTTGCGGCAAGCGCTTACGCTCTTTCGCGCCGCGGGCTACGAGCTCGACGGCACCAAATTGCGCGATCGCACGACGCATCGCCCGTTCAGCTTCGAGATCATGGTCACCAGCAAGGACGAGGAACGGCTGGCGTTGACCTTTTCGAGCCAGCTCGCCCGCGCCGGCATCGACGCAAAGGTGCGGCTGGTCGACGCCGTGCAATTCGATCAGCGCCGCTCGACCTACGATTTTGACATGATCGAATACCGCTGGGAGCAGTCGCTGTCGCCGGGCAACGAGCAGGCGTTTTATTGGGGCTCGGCCGCCGCCGATCAACAGGGCACGCGCAACTATATGGGCGTCAAAAGCGCCGCCATCGACGCCATGATCGCAGCGCTGCTCCGCGCGCGTGAGCGCGACGATTTCGTCGCCGCCGTGCGCGTGCTCGATCGCGTGCTGATCTCGGGCAGCTATGTGGTGCCGCTGTTCTACCTGCCGCAGCAATGGGTGGCGCGCTGGACTTATGTCGAGCATCCGACGCGCACCTCGCTGTACGGCTTTCTGCCTGAGACCTGGTGGCATCGGCCAGCCAAACAGGGATCCGCGCTGCAATGATCCTTGGCACGATCCCTGGTGACCCGAACACACAGCCGCAGCAAGGCGGCAGCCGCGTCACCATCGACGAGATTTTCCGCCGCGTCGCGCAGCGCCGGCCCGAGGCGCTGGCGCTGGCCGACGCGCCGAACCGCAAAACTTTCACCGACGGCGCGCCGCGGCGCCTGACCTTCGCCCAGGCCGACCGTGCCGTCTCGGCGATCGCCGGGCGGTTGCGCAAGATGGAGCTTCCGACCGACTCTATCGTCGGCATCCAATTGCCCAACATCGTCGAGAACATCCTCGCCATTCTCGGCGTCATGCGCGCCGGCATGATCGCCGCGCCCTTGCCGCTGTTGTGGCGCCGCGCCGATGCGGTCGCGGCGCTGTCGCGCGTCGGCGCCAAGGCGCTGATCACCTGCGGCCATGTCGGCAACGTCAACCACTGCCATCTCGCCATGCGCGTTGCCGCCGACGTATTTTCGATCCGCTATGTCTGCGGCTTTGGCGCCGATCTCCCCGACGGCGTCGTGCCGTTCGACGATTTGTTCACGGCCGAAAAGCTCGACCCGGTGCCGGCGCTCGATCGCGAACGGGCGAGCAATCCGGCCGCCCACCTTGCGGCAATCACCTTCGACGTCGGCGAAGCCGGCGTCGTGCCGGTGGCGCGCAGTCATCTGCAATTGCTGGCCGGCGGGCTTGGCGTGCTGCTGGAAAGCCGGCTGGTGCAGGACGCCACCATGCTGTCGACGCTGGCGCCCTCTTCGTTCGCCGGCATTTGCCTCACGCTGCTGCCCTGGCTTCTGAGCGGCGGCAAGCTTCTGCTCCATCACCCGTTCGATCCGCCGGTGCTGGTCGGCCAATGGCGCGGCGACGACCGCTGCGGCGCGCTGGTCGTGCCGGGCCCGGTCGCGTTCCGCCTCGCCGAGGCCGGCGTGTTCTCGCGCACCGGTCCGGCCTGCGTGCTGGCGCCGTGGCGCTCGCCGGAACGGCTCGGCTCTAGTCCCGATTGGCGCGAACGCGACACCGTCCTGGTCGACGTGTCGATTTTCGGCGAGATCGCTGCCGTCGCCGCGCGCCGCGGTCCGGTCGGCCGGCCGGCGCCCATTCCGTTCGGCGGCATCGTGGCGCCGCGCGGCAGCCCGGGCGCGGTCGTGGTCGCCGAAGTGACGGCGACGGCGCACGGCACCGTGGCGCTGCGCGGACCGATGGTGCCGCATCACAATTTTCCGCTCGGCGCCGAACGCTCCGGCCAACCGCATCTCGCCATCGGCCGCGCCGGCGTGATCGACACCGGCTACACCTGCCGGCTCGATCCCGGCTCCCGGACGCTGGCGATCACCGGCGCGCCGCCGGGTATCGTCAATGTCGGCGGTTACCGCTTTCCGCTGCACGATCTGCAGGACACGCTCAGCGGCCTCGACGCCGGCGCCACACTGGCAACCCTGCCCGATCCGCTGCTCGGCCAGCGCCTGGTCGGCAATGCGGTTGACCGCTATGCCGTGCAAGCCGCGCTCAATGCCGCGGGCGTCAACCCGATCGTGGCCGAGGCCTTTGTCGACCGCAGTGAAGGCCAGGCCCAGCCGCGGATACGCAACGTGGCCGGACGTTGACGCGCCATTAACAGCGCATTGGTTATTGTCGGGCGTCGTTCCTCTAATCCTGCATCCGGCCAGCCTGTATCTGAACATGGCGCTGCAAGGTCCGTTTGTCGTCGTTGCCGATAGCCCGGCCGTGGATGTCGTTGCGGCATTGCGCGCCGAGGGCGCCTTCCCGATCATCGAAGCCAGTTGGGCGGACGCGGCGGCGGCGCTGTCTTCCGTCGAGCCCGAAGCGATCGTGCTGGCCGAGCCGTGCGGCGATTCTTTTCGCGCAGCTGCTTTGGCGAAAGCGCTCGCCGCTACGGCCAAGAAAAACGATCGTGCCTTTACGCCGATCATCGCCCGAACGCGGGACGACGGCGCGCCCGTTCTTCCGGACGCACTGGCCATCGCGGTCAACGCGCCGGTCGAGCGGATCAATCGCCGCCTCACAAGCCTTCTGCGAATTCGCGCGTTGCACGCCACGGTGCTTCGCCGAACCACGACACTCGCCTCGCGCGGCGAACTGCCGCCCGAACTGCCGTCGAGCGATCCGCTCGACGACGCGACCGTGCTGTTGATCGGCCGCGGCCGCTGCTTTCCGGCGCTTTCCGTTGCGCTCGGCGAGCGCGTCGGCTTGATCGGCGCGCTCAGCGTCGAGAGCGCGGCGCGCACGCTTAATGCCCGCGACATCGACGGCATCGTCATCGGCGACGGATTTGGTCCGCGCATCGTCGAGGCGCTGCTCACCGTGCTGGCCGACGACGTTCGTTTCCGCGACTTGCCGGTCGCCGTGCTCGGCGGCCATCCCGCCACTATCGAGCCGTTCTGCCTCGGCCTGCCCAATCTCGAGCGCACCGCCGAAGGGCCGGAGCGTCTGGTCGAGCGCTTCCTGCCGTACGTGCGCGTGCACGCCTTCGGCCAGCGGCTGCGCCGCATGCTCAAATCGCTCGACGCCCACGGCATGGTCGATCCCGACACCGGACTGTTGGCCAACGAGGCGTTCTGGCGCGACCTCAACCGTGCCGTCGACGATGCGGAGAAACGCGGCATCGGGCTTTCCATCGCGCGCTTTTCCTTCGCGCACGCCAATCGCCGCCTCAGCGTCGATGCCGCTCGCGTCTTGAGCCGGCTGATGCGGCAAGTGGATTTCGCCTGCCGCGAGGCCGACAATTCGATCTTCGCCGTGTTCACCGAGACCGATCTGCGCGAGGCCCATGTCATCGCCCGGCGCATCGCCAGCGTGCTGAAAAACACCATGCTGGCGCCGGAGAAGAAACCCATCGATGCCGCGGTGACGCTGGCGACGCTGAAATCCAGCGACAGCGTCGATTCCCTGATCGCCAGAGTGATCGGCGAAGCGCCTGGACGATGACAGGTATGTGATAACTGCCTGGTCTTCGTCGCCAAAGCCAATTCCCCCCACTGCGCAACATGGGCTAATCTCGACGTTATCGACTCGAAGGACCGCGTCATGGCGCAACAAACCGAACAACCCGCTGAGCCAGGATCCGTGCATATCGACGTCATCTCCGACGTGGTCTGCCCGTGGTGCTACATCGGCAAGCACCGGCTGGAAGCGGCGCTGGCGCAAACCCCCGACGTCGCCGTCAACATCAACTGGCGGCCCTATTTCCTCAATCCCTGGATTCCGCGCGAAGGTATCGACCGGCAGACGTATCTCGAAACCAAATTTGGCTCCGTCGAACGCTATGCCGCGATTGCCGAACGGGTCGGCGCCGCCGCCGCCATGGAAGGCCTCGTCTACGCCCCCGACAAGATGACCCGGCAGCCCAACACGCTCGACTGTCACCGTCTCATTCTTTGGTCGCGCAGCGCCACCGATCCCGCCCGCATGAAGCAGCGCCTGATGGAGCTCTACTTCGCCGAAGGCGCCGACCTCAGCGATCCCAAAATTTTGATCCAGGCCGCGGTCGATTGCGGCATGGACGGCGACCTGGTGCGGCGACTGCTGGCCAGCGACGCCGACGTCGACCGCATCGAAGGCGAAGTCAACAGCGCCAAGGAAGCCGGCATCGACGGCGTGCCCTGCTTCATCTTCGGCGGCAGCGTCATCGTCACCGGCGCGCAATCGCCGGAATATCTCGCCAACGCCATCGCGCGCGTGTCCGGGCGCTCTGCGCGGATGCCGGCCTGACTTCTTTCCTGCCCCGCGATAGCGGGGAAGGGGGACCACCCGAAGGGTGGTGGAAGGGGCGCGGGCGGCGACGTGATTTCGATGATGCAGGTTTAAGTGCTGACTACGAGCTGGATAAATCATTTCATACTCTGAGCGTTTCAAACCTGCCTGCTTTCACTGCTGTCAACGGCAACGAAGCTTCGAGTCCTGCGCCCCCTCCACCACGGTTCGCTCGCTTCGCGAGCTCCAGTGGTCCCCCTCCCCCGCTTCGCGGGGGCGGATGGTGCGTGCGATGCCGTTCTCCCGGCGCATCCGCCGGCATGCCCGCCCTGCAAAAGCGCGATTGCACCTTGGAGCGCCGCGGACTAGACAGCGGCCAGTCGGGCAAGAACAAACGGCGCCGGAAGGATTTCCATGTCGGCAATGACCGCGGATGCGGGCGACGTCGCGCAGCGCTCGTTTCGTGAAGTGTGGGTGATCAGCCTCGGCCACGCGCTGACCCACTGGTATCCGGCGACGTTCTATCTGCTGCTGCCGCTGATCGGCAAAGAGCTCGGCCTCGACTACGCGCAGATCGGCTCGATCCTCACCGCCCAATACGCCGCCGGCGCCATCGCAAATGTGCCGGGCGGCATTCTGGTCGACACCATCGGCCGCAAGGGCCTGTTGATGGCGATCTCGCTGTGCTGGATCGGCATTCCCTATCTGCTGATGGGCGAGTCGCACGCCTATTGGATGATGCTCGGCTGCGCCACCTTGGTCGGCATCGGCAACAATCTGTGGCACCCGACCGCGATCCCGTGGCTCGCCGACCGCTTCCCATCGCGCAAAGGTCTGGTGATGGCGTTTCACGGCATGGGCGCCAATGTCGGCGATGCGGTCGCGCCGCTGGTCATCGGCATCCTGCTGCAAAGTTTTAATTGGCGCACCGTCGTCTTCATGAACGTGCTGCCGGGCATCGCGGTCGCAGCGTTCATTCTGGTTTATGTCGGCCGCCTGCAAATGGCCGATATCCGCGCCGGCATCGCCAAGGCGAAACCGCACGCGGTCGGCGGCGTCGAGCGGCTGCGCATGCTCGGCGCGCTGGTGAAGAACCGCGCGCTGGTTACGCTGTCGATCGGCGCCGCGTTCCGCTCCATGACGCAGAGCGCGCTGCTGACTTTCCTGCCGCTCTATCTCGCCCGCGTCATGGGCTATCCGACCAGCGGCATCGGCGCCTGCATGTTCGCGCTGCAGGCCGCGGGGTTTATCGCAGCTCCCATCGCCGGCTATTTCTCCGACCGGGTCGGCCGTCGCCAGATCATCATGTCGAGCATGTCGATGACCGCGGTGGTGATCGGCTTCATGATCTTTGCCGGCGGCACTGGCTGGTTCGTGCTCTTGGTGGCGCTGCTCGGCTTCTTTCTGTTCGCGGTGCGCGCCGTGCTGCAAGCCTGGCTGCTCGACTCGACGCCGCCCGGCATGGGCGGCAGCGCCATCGGCATGCTGTTCGGGACGCAAGCGATCGGCCAGGCGCTCGGCCCGGTCTGCGCCGGCATCGTCGCCGACCACTTTGGCCTGATGGCCGCGTTCTATTTCCTCGCCGGCACCATCGTGCTCGCCAACCTGATGGTGTTCGTCACGCCGTCGAATTTGCGCGAGGAGCCGCAGGTGGTGCGGCTGTGAGCAAGCGTTCTTGTTAGACCACGGCGCCGACGAAATTTCCCCACCTTCCCCTGGAGGGGGAAGGTCGACGCGCGAAGCGCGGCGGGTTGGGGTGACAGCGTCCAAGGGCTCTCGTGCTAGCGGCAGCGCCGCGCACCCCACCCCGCCCGCCTGCGGCGGTCGACCCTCCCCCTCCAGGGGAGGGTGATGCACCCGCTCAGCCATGGACGAAATTCGACGGCGGAAAGCGGCGCAAGCTCCATTCCGTGCGCGTCTGCGGCCGCCGGCGCCGCGGGCCGCCGTCGATGACGTCGAAGTGGGCTGCCTTCTGCTCGGCCGGCGTCAGCAGCGGCCAGTGGCGCCCAAGGCAGGCGCCGGGACCGGCCTCGGCGATGCAGCAACGATGCCGCCGGCAATAGCCGCGCTGGCAGCTCTTCCAAGGTTGCGTCACCTGACAGAACAGCGCGCGGATCGCCGCAAAGGCGGCTTTGCGTTGCGCGCTTTCCTGTTCCGGCGTCAGCCGTTTCGGCGTGTGGGGGCGATCGTTCGATTTTTTGCGACGTGCTGGCATGGCGTTCCTAATCCCTCTTCGCTCGTAAAGCTCCCGCGTGCATCATTTCCGTCACCCTGAGGTGCGAGCGCAGCGAGCCTCGAAGGGCGACGGCCTCGGCGCTCCGGCCGGCATCCTTCGAGGGCCGCTTCGCGGCCACCTCAGGATGACGGACAAGCTCGCTCGTTCTCGCGATGCATCCGCATCCGAGTTTTGGCAACAAACGGCACGAAGTGTGCGCCTCCAAAAAATAAGGGGAGGCAGAGCGCCGGAAGGCGCAAATGAATGGGCCGCATCAGCGGATGCGGCGCGCGCTGAGCGCAGCGCGCTCGCCTTTCGGCGCTCCACCGCGGCGCTCGCTCCGGCCATTTGCCAGAGCTCAATCCGGGCCGCGCATCACGCGATGCAGCGCATCGCGCTTAAGCGAAGCACCTCGCGCGCCGGTCGTAATGCCGGCGGGGTCGATGCCCGGACCGCCCGAGAGCGGCAGTGACGAGCCGCCGCCCGCAGGAACCGCACCCGCCCCGTCAGTCGGCGTCACCGGTTGACGTCCCTTACGTGAGCAGGATGGAGCGCCTGTTAGCGGATGGCGGAGACGAGTCAAGCAGCAACGAAATTGCACCGAGGCTCTCCCGTAAGCGTCGGAAAACCGGGCATTTCTTGTAGGCGAGCCATTGAATTTGCGGGAGCGCGCAAGGCCGAACGGCACAAAACCAATTTCACTCTCAAAGATTCGTTGCCCAGTGAGCGTAGCCCGCATGAGCGGAGCGATATGCGGGAGTTTGGGCGGATAATCAGACCCCGGATGTCGCTTCGCTCATCCGGGCTACGCTTGCTGCAAGTCAGCCGTGGGCACGCTTCGCTTTGCCTACCCTACGCTCGCTTGCTAATCCGCCTACGCGCTGCGAACTCCAGCCGGTAGTAGCCCGCAGTCATCGCATTACGGCGACCAGCACGTGGCGTTCTTCTGATCGTTGATATGGACCCAGAACCGGCTCGCCGGATTTCCCACGTTGCCGTAGGCCTGGAAATTCCAAATCCCCCTTCCATTCGCTCCATCGTGAAATTCTGCGACGCGCCATTTTGTTGATCCAGTTCCTTTTGGATCAAACTCCTGTTCGCACCTTGCGTTGGCCTGTGCGAGTGAATTAAACGATGAAGCCGGCACCGGAGCGGTTGTTCCGACGATGGCGCCGGACCAGCGGTTATACAGGTCGGTATCGTTCACGGACTGCGGAACTGGGAAGGCCGGTTGTGGCATGTAGATACACAACAGCGGCAAGCTGGCGGTGCATAGCTGGTCGCCGATAGACGCGTTGCAAGGATTCGGGTTCGAGACTCCGCAACCAACTTCGACGGTGCCGTCTATCGAATTGACCGCCTCCAACCGCCAAGTCATGCCTTTGGTTGGTCCGCACTTGCCCGCGCTACCGGCATTGAAGATACCTTGGATTTCTGATGGCGCGAGCGGACGGTTGAAGATTTCCACCTCGTCGATCGCTAGGTCGGATTCCCAACCGATCCACAATGCATTGGTACTGGACGCGATGGGAAGAGGATTAGAGTTATAAGTTACGGGTACACTATTGAGCGTGGTGCCAGTGCTATTGGCATAGAGGGTAACTGTCTTACCGCTTCGCACGACAGCGACGAAGATCCACGTTTCTAAAGGCGCAGTAATGTCAGGTCCGTCATAGTTCAGCGCGCCACCATTTGTACCGTCTCCGATCGAGAGCACCAAATTGGTTTGGCCGTTGAGGAGGTTCTTTCCGAGCTGCAGGACGTAACCAGTATAAGCGTCGTGTTTCAGCACAATACGTTGTCCTACTGCGGAATTATAATGATAAAGCTTTATCCATGCATCTATGGTGAAGTCTCCTGTCCCAAAGTTGAGATCTGTTGCGTTTGCGTTGGGGACCTGCGCATAGATATTAAAGCCGAATTGCAGCGCATTACCGACCTTTCCCGGAACTGATACGGGTCCGCCGTTCCACGTGTTCGCTTTGATAGCGGCGAGCGCCGCAGGTCCGGCTCCAATGGGCGAGGCGTTGAAGGTGGTCCCGTTGTGGCCGCCAACAATGTCAAGGACAGTGGTTCCCGTCTGCTCATTGAGTGGCCACCACGCGATCAACCCTGCGGGACGTGGCGCGCAAGTCTGGGCGTGTGTAGGCAGCACCGTTAGCGCCAGAACAAACACACAGGCAGCCGTTACTAAAAACGCGGTCGAAAGTATCGATGGACGTTTCATCGTGGCCTCCAAAATATCTATAATTGCCACTCCAATTAATTCTCGTATCTTCCGCGAGGCGTCGATGCCGCCCGGATTTTGCTCCGCTCCATCCGGGCTACGTTTGCTCGCTGCGGACTCTAGCCGGTTGTAGCCCACAGTGCTCGCGTTACGGGTTCGGCCAGCACGTGCCGTTCTTCTGATCGTTGATATGAACCCAGAACCGGCTCGACGGATTTCCCACGTTGCCGTAGGCCTGGAAATTCCAACCCCCCGCTCCACTCGCTCCATCGTGAAATTCGGCGACGCGCCAAGTCGGTCCGAACTCCTGTACGCACCTGGCGTTGGCCTGTGCGAGCGAACCATTAAACGATGAAGCCGGCACCGGAGCGGTTGTTCCGACGATGCCGCCGGACCAGCGGTTATAGTAGTCGGTATCGTTCACGGACTTCGGGACCGGCAATATCGGAGTGAAGGGCTTGAAACACAACAGCGGCAAGCTGGTGGTGCATAGTTGGTCGCCGACAGACGCGTTGCAAGGATTCGGGTTCGAGACTCCGCAACCAACTTCGACGGTGCCGTCTATCGCATTGACCGCCTCCCATCGCCACGTCATGCCTTTCGACGGTGGCGGTGGCTTGGTTGGCATGCACTTCCCCGCCGTACCCGCGTCGACGATGTTCTGGAGTTCACTTGCCACGAGCGGACGGTTGAAGATTTCCACCTCGTCTATAATCGTGTCACAGCTATTAGGATTACCGGGGCATCCGCCGATGCTCAATGGGAGACCGCTGGATGCGTTGGCAGTGCTAGGGTTAGGCGTTGAGAGTGGACCGGAAGTGGCCAGGGGGCTACCGGGAGCTGCCGTATATAAGGTCACTGTTTGTTTTGTTCGATCAACGACAACCGCAACAAAGGTCCATGTGTCTTTAGCGATCGCTGGTCCAACCCACGACGGCGAGAGTGACGCGACATTGCCATTTCCCATGCCGAAACTTAACGTGTTGGGGCCTCCAATGCCCAAATAATAGCCAAGAGCGGTCGATATATTGTAGTTGCTCACGATCGGACTGGGGAGACCTTTGACCCATGCGTCGATGGTGAAACTGGTTTTGGTCCCAAAGTCGAGGTCAGGACTGTCGGGGACACTCACGTGACTTTGAAAAGCAAAGTTCAATCCGCCGCCAACAAATCCTGTCATGGGCTTGGGGTATTGCCCAGTCCCAATTGGGCCACTCGCCGTGCCAGGATGTTTGCCGAGGACATCCGCAACGACGGTGCCCGACGTTTCATTCAGCGGCCACCAGGCGACCAGACCGGAGGGTTGTGGCGCGCAAGTCTGAGCCTGTGCAGACAACACCGTTAGCGCCAGAACAAGCCCACAGGCAGCCGTTGCCAAAAACGCGGTCGAAAGTTGCGATGGACGTTTCATCTTGGCCTCCAAAATATCTATAATTGCTACTCCAATAAATTCTCGCATCAGTTGATATATACCATGGATTGAAATAATACTCAATGCACGCAAAATGCGGCCATCGGGCGGTTTTTACTAATCTTATTGGCCGTTATCACGCCGCCTTGGCGCGTTCCGCGATCCCAACCAGCGTCCGCAAAATCCCCGTCGCGCCCTTGAGCCGCTCCGGCGCGGTCTCCCACTCATCGAAAAACACCACCTTCATATCCGGCCGCACCCGCGCGCCCTCCGGGTGCTTGCCGATGTAGGCAATCAGCCCCTCGGGATTAGCGAAAACATTCTCCCGGAACGCCAGCACCGCGCCCTTCGGGCCGACTTCGATGCGCTCGACATTGGCTTTTCGGCACAGCGATTTGATCGCCACCACCTGCAAGAGATATTCGACCTCCTGGGGCAGCGGGCCGAAGCGGTCGACGAGCTCGGCGGCGAAGGATTCGATGTCGCGCTCGTCTTCGATTTCGGCGAGGCGGCGGTAGAGCGCGAGGCGGACCGGCAGGTCGGTGACGTATTCTTCCGGAATAAGCACGGCCGTGCCGATGGTGATTTGTGGCGACCATTTTTCCGCAAGCGGGGCGCCGAGGCCGGCTTTGAGCGACAAAACCGCTTCCTCGAGCATCTCTTGATAAAGCTCATAGCCGACTTCCTTGATGTGGCCGGACTGCTCCTCGCCCAGCAGATTGCCGGCGCCGCGGATGTCGAGATCGTGGGAGGCGAGCTGGAAGCCGGCGCCGAGCGTGTCGAGCGATTGCAGCACTTTCAGGCGGCGCTCGGCCTGCGGCGTGATGCGCCGGTTCGCCGGCAAGGTCAAAAGCGCATAGGCGCGCAGCTTTGCCCGCCCGACCCGGCCGCGCAGCTGATAGATTTGCGACAGGCCGAACATGTCGGCGCGATGCACGATCAGCGTATTGGCGGTCGGGATGTCGAGGCCGGATTCGATGATGGTGGTCGAGAGCAGCACGTCGAACTTGCCGTCGTAGAACGCCGACATAATGTCTTCGAGCACGGTCGAGGGCATTTGGCCGTGGGCGACGGCGACGCGCACTTCGGGCACGTGCTTGTCGAGGAACGCCTTGGCGTCGGCGATGTCCTCGATGCGCGGGCAGACGTAAAACGCCTGGCCGCCGCGATAGCGCTCGCGCAATAGCGCCTCGCGCACCACGATGCCGTCGAACGGCGAGACGAAGGTGCGCACCGCCAGGCGATCGATCGGCGGCGTGGCGATGATCGACATTTCGCGCACGCCCGAGAGCGCCAATTGCAAGGTGCGCGGGATCGGCGTCGCGGTCAGCGTCAGCACGTGGACCTCGGCGCGCAATTGCTTGAGCCGTTCCTTGTGGGCGACGCCAAAATGCTGCTCTTCGTCCACAACAATCAGGCCAAGGTCCTTGAACTTGATCGCCTTGCCGAGCAGCGCGTGGGTGCCGATGACGATGTCGATGGCGCCTTCGGCGATGCCCTTCTTCACGTTCGCCAGTTCCTTCGCCGCGACGAGGCGCGAGGCTTGCGCGATATTTACGGGATGCCCGCGCAGGCGCTCTGTGAAAGTTTTTGTGTGCTGGCGCGCGAGCAAGGTTGTCGGCACCACGACGGCGACCTGCTTGCCGTTCATGGCGGCGATGAACGCGGCGCGCAGCGCGACTTCGGTCTTGCCGAAGCCGACGTCGCCGCAAATCAGCCGGTCCATCGGCCGGCCGGAATTGAGATCGTTGAGGACGGCGCCGATGGCGGCGAGCTGATCGTCGGTCTCCTCGTAGGGAAAGCCGGCGCTGAACTCGTCGTAGAGGCCAGGCGCGACGGTGAGCCGGGGCGCCTCGTTCAATTGCCGCTCGGCCGCGATTTTGATCAGAGCGCTGGCGATTTCGCGGATGCGGTTCTTCATCCGCGATTTGCGCGCCTGCCAGGCGCCGCTGCCGAGGCGGTCGAGCTCGACATTGTGGCCTTCGGAGCCGAAGCGCGACAACAGCTCAATATTCTCGACCGGCAGGAACAGCTTGTCGCCGCCGGCGTAATGAATTTCCAGACAATCGTGCGGCGCGCCGGCGGCCTCGATGGCGCGCAGGCCATGGAAGCGGCCGATGCCGTGGTCGACGTGGACGACCAGGTCGCCGGCGGCCAGACTCGTCACCTCGGCGATGAAATTTTCCGAGCGTTTGGATTGCCGGCGCGAACGCACCAGGCGCTCACCCAAAATATCCTGCTCGCTGATCAGCGCCACATCGGCGGTCTCGAAACCGGATTCGACGCCGAGCACGGCGAGCGCCACTTCGTGGCGCGGCAACGCCAGCGCCTGCTGCCATGACGCCACGGGGGTGAGATTGACCAGGCCGTGCTCGGCCAAAACGTGCGACATACGTTCACGTGAGCCGTCGCTCCACAGCGCGATCATGGCGCGCTTGCCGGCGGTTTGCAGCGCGTGCACGTGTCTGGTCACCGCCTCGAACACGTTCGTGTTGGGCTCGCTGCGCTCGGCGGAGAAATTGTGGCCGGCGCGGGCGGCGATCTCGATGGTGTCGGCGGCCTCGGGCGCCGCGAACGGCGTCAGCCGCGCCAGCGCGACATTGTCCAGGCGCTCGCGCCATTCGGCTTCGGCGAGATAGAGCCGGTCCGGCGGCAGCGGCTTATACGGCGCCCCTGCCCCGGTCTGATCGAGCGCATCTTTGCGCGCCTGGTAATAATCCAAGATCTGCGCGAGCCGCTCATGGGCGGCTTCTTCGGCCAGCGGCTCCAGAAGTATCGGTGTCGCGGCGCGCTCCCTCTCCCCGGAGGGGAGAGGGTTGGGGTGAGGGGGTTCGGAATTTCCGGGAGAGTCGCCGATAGGCCCGAGCCCCCTCACCCCGCCCTCTCCCCGCAGGGGAGAGGGAGAAGAAAGAGACGCCTCGTTACCGAGATAGTCGAACAGCGTTTCCAGCCGCTGATGGAACAGCGGCAGCCAATGCTCCATGCCGGCGTGGCGGCGGCCTTCGCTCACTGCTTCGTAGAGCACGTCGTCCGGCGCCGCGGCGCCGAACGCGGCGACGTAGCCGGTGCGGAACAGCCGGATGGTGTCGGAGGTGAGCTGAAACTCGGCCATGGGGACGAGATCGAGCGCGCGCAGGTCGGCGTTGGTGCGCTGGGATTCGGGATCAAAGCTGCGGATCGATTCCAAGCTGTCGCCGAAAAAATCGAGTCGCACCGGCGCATCCATGCCGGGCGCGAACAGATCGATGATGCCGCCGCGCACCGCGTAGTCGCCGGGCTCGCGCACCGTCGAGGCGCGGTTGAAGCCGTTCAATTCGAGCCAATGCGTGATGCCGCTCATCGGCAGCACATTGCCGGGCGCCGCCGCCAGCGATTGCTTGCCGACCACGTCGCGCGCCGGCACCCGCTGCAGGATCGCATTCACCGTGGTGAGCAGCACCGCCGGGCGTTCGCGGCCTTTTACGCCAGCGAGCCGCGCCAACGCGGTCATGCGCTGCGCCACGATGGCGGCGTGCGGCGACACCCGGTCGTAAGGCAGGCAATCCCAGGCCGGGAATTCCAAAACCTCGATGTCGGGGGCGAAGAAGCCGAGCGCGCGCGACAGCATCGCCATGCGCGGGCCGTCGCGACAAATCACCGCCGCGCTGATGGCCGGCGGCGACGCGCCCGCGGCGATGGCGCGGGCCAGATCGGCGATGACAAGACCTTCGGCGCCGTCGGCAATGCCGGCGAGCGTCAGCGGCCGGCCGGGTTTTAGCCGGACCGCCGGCGACTGGGATTTCGTTGGCGCCGTCACCGCTCTTCCTTGGCGCGCGCGTGAAAGGTTTTGAGCTGCCGCAGTACGGCGGTGTCGTAATCGCTCGGGATATCGCCCTCGCCGCTGACCCAGGCATAGAGGTCGGAATTCGGCACTTCGATCAGCCGCTCGAAATCGTCGAGCGAAGGCTCGTCCAGCGTGCCGATATGGGCGTCGGCGAAGCGGCCGACGATCAGGTCGGTCTCGCGCACGCCGCGGCGCCAGGCGCGGAACAAGAGCTTCTTGCGCCGCTCATCCAATCCCTCGCTCGATCGTTCCGTCATGGTGGCTCCGAAAAAACGCCGAAAGCCCGGACGCGGCCGGGCGAGGGGTATATAGAGAACGATGGGGAAGATGTCAGCTATTGTTCACCGTCATCCTGAGGTGGCCGCGAAGCGGCCCTCGAAGGATACGGCCGAGGCGCCGAGGCCGTCGCCCTTCGAGGCTCGCTGCGCTCGCACCTCAGGGTGACGGAATTATCGTACGATATTCCAATGCGGCCGAACGTCCTTAACCCGCTGTTCGCAGCCCTCTCCACCCTGCCCGGCATCGGGCCGAAGCTGGAGAAGTTTTTTGCGCGCCTGTTGTCGCGCGAGGGCGAGCCGCCGCGCGTCATCGACCTCTTGTTTCACTTGCCGACCGGGTTCGTCGACCGGCGCGATCAGCCGAAGCTGAGCGAGGTGCGGCCGGACACGGTCGTTACCGTTGCCGTCACCGTCGAGCGCCACCGGCCGCCGCCGCCGCACCGGCCGCGCGCGCCCTACAACATCGATACCTTCGACGACACCAACACGCTGACCATCACCTATTTCAACGCGCGCAAGGACTATCTGGAAAAGCAGTTTCCCGTGGGCGAGCTGCGCTACGTGTCGGGCACGTCGACGTTCTACGACGGCCATTTGCAAATGGTGCATCCCGACCGCGTGGTCGATGCGGAGGGCTTTGCCAAACTGCCGCTGATCGACCCGGTCTATCCGCTGACAGAAGGGCTGCACCCGAACCAGGTGCGCAAGGCGGTCGATCTCGCGCTCGAACGCGTTCCAAAGCTGCCGGAATGGCAGGACGCGGCATGGCTCGCGCGCAATCGCTATCCGGATTTTGCCTCTGCGCTGCGCGCGATCCATCGCCCCGAGGAACCGGCGGCGCTCGATCCGTCAGGCGTGGCGTGGTCGCGGCTGGCTTATGACGAGTTGCTCGCCGGCCAGCTCGCGCTCGCCTTGCTGCGCGCGCATATGCGGCAGCGGCCCGGCCACGGCAGCGCCGCCGAGGGACGTTTGCGCGAAAGGGTGACCGCGGCGCTGCCCTATTCCTTGACGCCGTCGCAGCAGCGCGCGGTCTCCGATATCGTCGCCGACCTGGCACAGCCGCATCGCATGCTGCGGCTCCTGCACGGCGACGTCGGTTCGGGCAAAACCGTGGTCGCGCTGCTCGCGGCCGCGACCGTGATCGAGGCCGGCCGGCAGGCGGCGCTGATGGCGCCGACGGAAATTTTGGCGCGCCAGCACTTTGCCACGATCGCGCCATTAGCTGCCAAAGCCGGCATCCGCGTTGCCATCCTCACCGGTCGCGAGCGCGGCCGCGAACGTCCCGAAATTATTTCGGCGCTCGCCACGGGCGACATCGATCTGATCGTCGGCACCCACGCGCTGTTCCAAGAAGACGTGGCCTTTGCCGATCTGGCGCTGGCCATCGTCGACGAGCAACATCGCTTCGGCGTGCATCAGCGGTTGGCTTTGGCGCGCAAAGGCGAAGCGGTCGATCTCCTCGTGCTCACCGCAACGCCGATCCCGCGCACTTTGGTGCTGACTTTTTTCGGCGACATGGATGTCTCCGAATTGCGTGAAAAACCCGCCGGCCGGCAGAAGATCGACACGCGCGCGATACCGCTGTCGCGGCTTGCCGAAGTCGAGGATGCCGTCGCCCGGGCGCTCGACGAAGGCCGCCGCGCCTACTGGGTGTGCCCGCTGGTCGAAGAATCCGAATCCATCGACCTCGCCGCCGCCGAGGAGCGTTACGCGGCGCTGAAGAAACGCTTCGGCGCCGCCGTCGATCTGGTCCACGGCCGCATGCGCGGCGCCGACAAGGATCGCGCCATGGAGCGCTTCGCCGCGGGCGAGACCCGGCTTCTGGTGGCGACCACGGTGATCGAGGTCGGCGTCGACGTGCCGGAAGCCAGCGTCATGGTCATCGAGCACGCCGAGCGTTTTGGCCTGGCGCAGCTGCATCAACTGCGCGGCCGTATCGGCCGCGGCGCCGAACGCTCGACCTGTCTGTTGCTCTACAAGGCGCCGCTCGGGCCGACGGCGAAGGCGCGGCTTGCCATCCTGCGCGAGACCGACGACGGGTTTCGCATCGCCGAAGAGGATCTAAAACTACGCGGCGAAGGCGACGTGCTCGGCACCCGGCAAAGCGGCATGCCCGGCTTCCACATCGCCCGCATCGAGTTTCACGGCAAGCTGTTGCCGGCGGCGCGCGACGACGCCGCGCTGATGCTGTCGCGCGATCCGAAGCTCACCACGCCGCGCGGCGAAGCGCTGCGCGCCCTGCTCTATCTGTTCGCGCGCGACGAGGCGATCAGGCTGTTGGGCGCGGGCTAGCCGCCGAGCCTAGGGTTGCCAGGGCGTATAAGGCAGGAACTCAGGGCAAATCTGGACCTGACAGGTATGGTGTATGCAGACATGGTGCGCACAGCCGATCTTCCCCGTGCTCGCGCAAAACATGCAAAGGTCGAAAATTGGCCCTTTGCACTGCGCCGCAATGATGCATCGTTGCGCTGCGGCCTGCGCCGGAGCGCCGACCAGCGCACTCATTGCGACGGCAGCGGCAAACAACAGCGAAGTCTTCGACAAAGTTTTGATCATCATCAGCCCCTCTGATTTGCACGGAGCATTTGTTGCTTCCGGCTTGCGGAAGCGCGGCGCCGGCAATCGCCTTGTTTGAAATGTTCCGCGATCAAAGGTTACAAGTCAAATAGTTTCATATGTGTGGTTGCAAAAATCCACATCGAATCGACGCGCAGGGCGCTGCGCGTGCTGCTCTATCTGTTCGCCCGCGACGAGGCGATCCGGCTCTTGGAAGCCGGATGAACTACGATCGCGGCGCACCGAAGCGGTTCGGTCCATCAGTGCCCTTGAAGCAGAACCAGACGATCAGCAGAATTGCGCCGATGCCGGTAAGGGACAGCAAGAGCCACCACGCCGTGCGGTCGGTATCGTGAAGGCGCCGCGCGGCAACCGCGAGGCCCGGCAAAAAGGTGGCCAGAGAGAAGATGCCGTTGAGCGGCGACACACCGCCGTGGTAGCCGAAGATGGCGGCATCGACCGCCAGAGTGACCAGTCCACCGATCACCGCGAACAGGACCCAGAACCAGTATTCCGACCGGCAGGCGCGGCCCGAAAATGTGACGTAGTTCGAAAAGCCGGACTTGATTGCTTCAACGAAACTCATGATAGCCCCCCGGGCGTTGTTTTGCCCGCGGACCTTAGCAGGTCGTTCGGCAAAGCGCGCCGGTTTATTTCGCGGCCGTGGTCTCAGGCGCCCGCGCGGCCTGCGCGACGCGCGCGGTCTCGGCCAGCGTCGCCAAGCGCTTCTGCGCGTCGTCGCCGCCGGGCTGGATGATGCCCGCCGACATCAGAAGCTGCATCGCCGCCTCGACCGTAATGTCGAGATCGATCACGTCGCGCCGCGGCACGTAGAAAAAGAAGCCGGTGGTCGGGTTCGGCGTGCACGGCATGAAGGCCGAGACATGCTCGGTGGCCGGCAACCGCTCGGAAATTTCCGCGCTCGGCGACTGGGTGAGGAAGACCAGCGACCACATGCCGGGCGACGGGAATTCGACCAGGCCGACGCGGCGGAAGCTCGAGCCGGAGCTCGAGAACAAAGTCTGGAAGATCTGCTTGGCGGTACGGTAGATCGGCCGCACGATCGGCATGCGGCTCAAAAAACCCTCGCCGATGTCGACCAGCTTGCGGCCGACCAGGTTGGCGGTGAGGAAGCCGAGCAAGGTCAGCGCCACAAAGGCGATGATCAGGCCTAAGCCCGGAATATGCACCGGCAGATAGGTTTCCGGCCGGTACGTCACCGGAATGAACGGCCGCACCAGGTTGTCGACCCAGGTGACGAACCACCAGATCAGCCACAAGGTGACGGCCACCGGTCCGGCCACGATCAGCCCGGTCAAAAAATAATTGCGGATGCGGCTCACCGCGCCGGGCGAGGATTTCGCTGCGCTGAGCGGCAAGCCTTGTTCATTATTGTTGGTCATGCGGTCCAATCGCGCCAGCCCGGCAGTATATAGGCGCTTCGCCTGCTTGGCGAAGCGTCGCCGCTAAGGGTCGCGGCTCTATTCCACCGTCACCGATTTGGCAAGGTTGCGCGGCTGATCGACGTCGGTGCCCATGATCACGGCGGTGTGGTAGGCGATGAGCTGCACCGGCACGGCATAAACCAGCGGCGTCACCGTCGCCGGCATGGTCGGCAAGGTGAGCGTCACCCAGGGCTTTGAATTGGCGGCGCGCGCGCCTTCCGCGTCGGTCAGAAGGATCAGCCGGCCGCCGCGCGCGGCGACCTCTTCCATGTTGGAGACGGTCTTCTCGAAAATATGGTCGTAGGGCGCGATCACGATCACCGGCATGGTCTCGTCGATCAGCGCGATCGGGCCGTGCTTGAGCTCGCCGGCGGCATAGCCCTCGGCGTGAATATAGGAGATTTCCTTGAGCTTCAGCGCGCCTTCGAGCGCGATCGGGAAACTCGTGCCGCGGCCGAGATAGAGCACGTCGCGGCATTTGGCGAGATCGCGGGCGAGGTGTTCGATCTGCGGTTCGAGTGCGAGCGCTTCGGCGAGATGCCGCGGCACTTCGATCAGCGCATGGACGAGTTTCTTCTCGTCGCTCTCCGACAACACGCCGCGGGCGCGGCCCGCCGCAATCGCCAGCGTCGCCAGCGTCGCCAATTGGCAGGTAAACGCCTTGGTCGAAGCGACCCCGATTTCCGGTCCTGCCAAGGTCGGCATCACCACGTCGCTCTCGCGCGCGATGGTCGAGGTCGGCACGTTGACGACGGACAGAACGTGCTGCCGGTGCTCGCGCGCATAGCGCAGCGAGGCGAGTGTGTCAGCGGTCTCGCCCGATTGCGACACCACGATCGCCAAGCCGCCCTGCCCGAGCGGCGCCGAGCGATAGCGATATTCGGACGCGATATCGACCTCGACCGGCAGATGGGCAAAGCGCTCGAACCAGTATTTGGCGACCATGCCGGCGTAATAGGCGGTGCCGCAGGCGGCGATCGAGATGCGGTTCAGTTTCGCAAAGTCGAACGGCAACGGCATCGGCAGCGCCACGCGCTCAGCCGCCATGTCGATGTAGTTGGCGAGCGTATGGCCGACGACTTCGGGCTGCTCGAAGATCTCCTTGGCCATGAAATGGCGGTGATTGCCCTTGTCGATGTGCATCACGGCGGCTTGCGATTTCAGCACCGCGCGCTGCACGACCGCGCCCTGGGCGTCATGGACCTCGGCGCCGGCGCGCGTGACGATCACCCAGTCGCCGTCCTCGAGATAGCTCACCGTGTCGGTGAACGGCGCCAGCGCAATCGCGTCGGAGCCGACGAACATGGCGCCCTCGCCGTAGCCGATGGCGAGCGGCGAACCCTTGCGCGCGCCGATCAGAAGATTGTCCTCGCCGGCGAACAGGAACGCCAGCGCAAACGCGCCGCGCAGCCGCGGCAGCGCCGCCTTGACCGCCTCGACCGGGGAAGCGCCCTTCTCCATTTCCTGGCTGACCAGGTGCGCGACCACCTCGGTGTCGGTCTCGGTGACGAATTTGGCGCCCTTGGCCTGTAGCTCGCGGCGCAGCTCGACGAAATTCTCGATGATGCCGTTGTGCACGACCGCGAGCTTTTCGGTGGCGTGCGGATGGGCGTTGTTCTCGGTCGGCCGGCCGTGGGTCGCCCAGCGGGTGTGGCCGATGCCGATCGTCCCCAAGAGCGGCTCACTGGCCAGCCTCGCTTCCAGATTCTTGAGCTTGCCTTGGGCGCGCCGCCGCGTCAGCACGCCGCGCTCCAGCGTGGCGACGCCCGCGGAATCATAGCCGCGGTATTCGAGGCGCTTGAGCGCATCGATCAACTGCGGCGCGGCTGCCTCCTGGCCGACGATACCGATAATCCCGCACATGGCTTTGACAGTCCCCTGTCTGGTATCAGTAATCAGTAATCAGGTATCAGGTATCAGGTATCAGGTATCAGGTATCAGTAAGAGGCCGCATGTTTTGCCGTCTGATACCTGATTGCTGATTTCCTGATACCTGATCCCTGTTTACCGCTGAAAATCAAATAACGTGTCGCTTCGTGACAGATTTCTTCGCCGAAAGCTTAATTAATCCGTGCCGGTCGAACGGCAAGAAGCGCGCTCAATCGTCCGAATGGGCCTTCTTTTTGCTCAAGGATTTGAGCGCCCGCAAGCGCGCCGCCCAGCCTTCCTTAACCACTTGCCGACCGCGGCCGACCGCCAGCGCCTGCGCCGGTACATTCTTGGTGATCACCGAACCCGAGCCCACATAGGCGCCCTCGCCGATCTTGACCGGCGCCACCAGTGCCGAATTCGAGCCGATGAACGCGTCCTTGCCGATCTCGGTGCGGTGCTTGGCGCGGCCGTCGTAATTGCAGGTGATGGTGCCGGCGCCGATATTGGCGTCGGCGCCGACGAAGGCGTCGCCGATATAGCTCAAGTGATTGGCCTTGGCGCCGGCCTCCAGCACCGCTTCCTTGACCTCGACGAAATTGCCGATGCGCGCGCCGTCGCCGAGTTTTGTCCCGGGCCGCAACCGCGCGAATGGCCCGACCGAGACGCCCTTGCCGACATGGGCGCCGGCGAGATGCGAGAACGAGTGGATGACGGCGCCGTCGTCGATTTTCACCTTGGCGCCGAACACCACATAGGGCTCGACCACGACGTCCTTGCCGAATTTGGTGTCGGAAGAGAGGAACACCGTCTCGGGCGCGACCAGGGTGACGCCGGCGTCGAGCGCCGCCTTGCGCAGGCGCGCTTGCGCGATCGCTTCGGCTTCGGCGAGTTGGGCTTTGGTATTGATGCCGCGCACGTCGTCCTCCTCGGCTTCGACCGCTATCGCGCGCAGCT
>Ga0210405_10001081_pt1 | contig 32839 bp, 32 predicted proteins | sample IncBWH11MmetaG_FD_155492 | JGI IMG/M metagenome (GOLD analysis project Ga0210405, IMG submission 155492) | Forest soil microbial communities from Barre Woods Harvard Forest LTER site, Petersham, Massachusetts, United States - Inc-BW-H-11-M | ecosystem: Environmental > Terrestrial > Soil >...
CGGCCACCACGGGACCAAACAGCGCGCCGCGCCCGGCTTCATCCAGACCCGCGATGCGGATCCATCCAAGCCGCCGCGCCGCTCGCTCGAAACGGGAAGAGCAGAGTCACGCCATATTCGTGTCGTCGAACCCGAATTTTAGCACCCAAAAATGAAAAAGGGACAAGCAGTTGCTTGTCCCTTCGGGAATTTCTTTGTGGTTAGGCTTAAGCCTTAGCGGCGGCCACAGGCGCCGGAGCTTCTTCCCGCGCGGCGCGCTTGATGCGGGCGGCCTTGCCGCGCAGATTGCGCAGGTAATAGAGGCGCGAGCGGCGTACATTGCCCTTGCCTACGACATCGATTGAGGCGATCGAGGGCGAGTGCAGCGGGAAAATGCGTTCGATCCCGACGCCGAAACTCACGCGGCGGACGGTAAAGCTGGCGCTGCTGGCGCGGCCCTTCTTCGAAATCACCACTCCCTCAAAGGTCTGGATGCGTTCCTTGACCTTTTCGCCTTCGCCTTCCATCAGGCGCACATGCACCTTGATGGTGTCGCCGGCGCGGAACTCAGGAAGATCTTTGCGCAATTGCGCTTCATGCAACTTCTGAATAACCGGATTCATTTTCGCTATTCCCTGCAGACCCACTCAGGCGGGGCCAGCACTTCTAAGGCAAACATCAATTATAGACAAACTATAACAGTTTGCCTAGCGGTTTTGGGCTGAGAAAAAGCTGCGTTGAAATCAGGCCCGCGCCATCTGCGGATGCGAGCGGCGCATCACCGTGGCCGCAAACCGCTCCATTTCTTCGAGTTGCGGGCTGAATTGCAACAACAGCAGATTCGCGCCTGCCCGCTCGAATTCGGCTACGCGTTCCGCCACTTGCTCCGGCGTGCCGACAAGGCCGGAGCGCAAGCCACGGTTTGAAACCGAATAATCTTCCAGGGAAACCCGCTGCTCGAGTTGCGTGTTGGCCAGCCACTGCTGGTAGTTCGCGTAGCCGGCGGCGCTCTGTTTCACGTCGGTGATCCGCCGCAACTCCTCCTGGGCTTCACGCTCGGTTTCGCGAACAATCGCATACGCCGCGACGCCGTATTGCATCGGCGGCAAGTTCAGGCGTTCCCGCCGCTGCCCGAGATCGGCAATTCTCGCCTGGATCTTTTCCGGAGAGTCGCCGTGCATCACGTAGGCGTCACACTTTTCCGCAATTAGTTGCTTGGCGGCTTCCGATTCTCCGCCCGCATATATCACAGGTCGCGGCCGGGAAACGGGTTTTGGTTGCAGCAAATTTGCGTCCACGCGGTAGTACTTTCCCGCGTACGAGAAATTGTCCTTTGTCCACGCGCCGTTCAGCACGTCCAGCCACTCGCTGGTGCGCGCGTAGCGATCGTCGTGCTGCTCAAACGCAACACCGTACTTCCGCGCCTCTTCCGCCCACCACGACGAAACCACATTCAACGAAAGCCGCCCGCCGCTGATGTTATCGATGTTCGCTGCTTGCTTGGCCAACAATGCCGGGAGGTGGAACGTGGGACGCACCGCCACCATCAATTCGATTTTCTCGGTGACCGCCGCCAAGGCCGCTGCTGTTGACCAGGCATCGAGAGAAGGCGCTTGCGGACCCTTGATGTCGTTGAGATTCAGTTCGGCGATCAGGGTAAGATCGTAGCCGAGAGCTTCGCTGCGCTGCGTCAATTTCTTGACGTAGCCCCAACTCGCTTCCATGTGTTCATCTTCAATATTGCGCAGCCACCCGCCGAAAACCGGCATCCAGTATCCGTAGCGCATGCCCTGCTCACCTGGCCTTTCCCGTGCCTACGGCTTGCTGCGCCTGCTTTGCTTGGTGGGCCTGCGCTTCGAAAATCAGATAGTCGGCCAGCCGCGAGTAGGGATTGAAGCCGACGATGCGTTCGGGGTCCGCTACAAAATTGGAAAGCGCGTTGACGTCGTAATAGAGCAGGCGTCCATCGCGGTCGTCAATCACATACTCAATTCCGCCGACTTCGATGCCCGCTTCGCCCATGATGCGTTCCACATCCTGAACCACTTGGCGCGGAGGAGCATAGCCTTCCACTTGAAGGCCATTCTTTGGAGCGTCGACCGGGCATGCTGGCCTTGCCAATTCTTCTCCCCGGGTGCTCTGGCAAATATCCGCCGGGCACAAATTAAACGTATCGCCGGTGGTGTGGATTTGAATCGCATAGAGGAACTTTCCGCCCAGCACTTCGACGCGCGTGATCACACTGTCCCGCGCCGGGAAAAATTCCTGCACCAGCGCGACTTGATCGATGCCAAAGTAGAGTTGGTTTTCTTCCACGGCGTTCTTCAACTGCTCGGGCCGGTCGAAGCGGATAATTCCGGCGCCGCTGCCGCCAATGTTTGGCTTGACTACAAGCGGATACCCGATTTTCTCCGCGGCCCCCAGCGCCTGCGAGGGATGGTTAATCACCAGCGCCTTTGGGTAGGGCAGCCCCAGCGATTCGAGCAGGGTAAGTTGCAACGCCTTGGAAGTTTCGTGTGTGAACGCGCGCGACCCGTTTACCACGCGGACACCTTGCGCCTCCAGGTGCTGCAAATAATTCATGGTGTAGAAAATTACGTGGCCCAGGCCGCGCTGCCACGCCGAAGGGCTCATTCGGTTGAACACCAGCGAGTATTCCGGCTCGCGCAGGGCCACGTCATAGGAATGTTCGCCGGCGTGAATCTTCTCCCAGTTCACACCGCGCGCGTCCAGTTGCTGAAACAGCGGCCGGTACCAATCCGGGTGCTCGTAGTAAATGCCGATCGGTTTTGAAAGATGTACCCCGCGCACGGGGGCCTCGCCTGTTCCGCTCATGATTTCCTCTTTGGCTGCCTTTCTTTGGATGCGCGGTTCCGGTAATTCGTCAGGATACCAAAAGGTCGGGCCGGTTTCGCCGGGTCTTCTCTGCGGCCTGCTGGGCGCGCCATTTGGCCACTTCGGCATGATGCCCGCCGATCAGGACATCCGGCACCTTCCAGCCACGGAATTCAGCCGGTCGCGTATAGTGCGGGTAGTCCAGTAGAAGCCTTGCCTTGCCGAATGCTGACTTGCCGGCCATCGAAACGGATCCACCTTCATCGAGTTTACGGAACGACTCGTTCTCGGTGGACGCTTCATTGCCAAGAGCACCGGGTAGCAGCCGCGTTACCGCGTCCAACACTATGGCTGCGGGCAATTCTCCCCCACTCAAGACATAATCGCCAACGGAGATTTCTTCCGTGGCCAGATGTTCTGCCACGCGTTCGTCCACGCCCTCATAGCGGCCGCATATCAGAACGATTCGTTGCAGCTTGGCCAAGCGCCGCGCCGTTTCCTGCGTGAACAATGTCCCGGCGGCGGAGAGCAGCACCACCGCCGTTCCCGTCGGGAGCGTGGGTTTCTGGGCTGAATCGCCCACCGATTGACCCAACAACTTCTCCACCGCCTCAAACAGCGGCTCCGGCTTCAAAACCATCCCTTCGCCGCCACCAAATGGGCGGTCATCCACCGTCTTGTGCCGGTCCTTGGTAAATTCGCGTAGATCCTGCACGTGAATTTGCACAATGCCCGCTTCCCGGGCGCGCCGCACGATGCCGTGGTCCAGCGGTCCAGTGAAAAATTCCGGGAAAATGGTGATCAGGTCAAAGTGCACGTTACTCGCCCGTGTTCAGGTCGCTCAAGCCTTCTGGCAGCGTAACATCAATGCGCCGGCCGGCAACATCAATGCGCCGGCAGATATCCTCCGCCAACGGCACCAGCAATTCCCCTGCAGCTGTCTGCACCTGCAGGAGCGGCGTGCCCGCCGTTCCTTCGCCCGGAAAGTAGACATCCTGCACGGTACCGACCATGCGCGGCGCTTCTTCCATCGCGCATGCAGGAGACGAAAGCTTCGTTTCCGTCACAGGATTTTCGAAAACGGAGCAACCAATCAGGTCGCTGACGAAATACCTGCCGGCGGGAAGTTTCACCCGGTCCGCAATCGGGATCAGCACCTCCAACCCGCGGAACTTTTCGGCCGCGTCAATCGAAGAACAACCTTCAAAATGAAAAATCCCGTGCTCCGGGTGATTGCGGTCCACCCAGAAATTCTGCAAACCGATCGCTCGTGGCTCGCTCTGGGCTTGGCGTAGAAAAATCTGCAGGCGGGAAGAAAGTCGCGCGGGAAAATCGGTAAACAGCTCGGCCAGAACTTCGCCTTTGTTGCCGCGCGGGCGAATGATGCGCGCAACCTGCACCCAGTCTTGCTCTTCAGCGGGAAGTTTCAATCTTCGAGTATCTCAAGCGTGAAGCGCTTGTGCAGCTTCATTCCGGCGGCGCCCAGCAGCGTGCGGACGGCTTTTGCCGTGCGTCCCTGGCGCCCAATCACTTTACCCAGATCTTCCGGGTGAACTCGCAATTCAAGAACGGTCACCTGCGAGCCCTCCACGGCGTTCACTCGCACTCCCTCCGGATGATCCACCAGGGCTTTGGCAATCTCCTCAACGAGCTCCTTCATCTGGAACCCCTCTTCCGTGTCCAATCGACGTACCGACCCGCATGCCCCCTCCCCCGTCGAAAGGAGTGCCGGCGAGTTTATGACCTGGACATGAGCAAGAGAGCTGAGCTTAAGCCAAAACTAAGCTATTTTTTGCAGCTTGAGAAAACTCCGAACAGTATCGCTCGGCTGTGCTCCTACGCCAAGCCAATACTTGATGCGATCGGAATCCAACTTGATCTCCGCGGGCTTTTTCAGCGGGTCGTAAGTCCCGACGGCTTCCCGCACGCGCCCATCCCGGGCGCGGGTCCGCTCGATAACCACCACGCGATAAAACGGCTTCTTCTTTTTGCCAATTCTGGCCAAACGAATCGTTAACACTAAAGTACGTCCTCCCTAAAGACTTTCTATTCTACGTGAGTTCCCACCCCGCAGCAATCGCCGGTTCGGCTTCGAAAGCCCCTTGGGGTAGCGAGGTGGCACCCTACCCTCCTGACAACAAGACCCCTGGGGGCCCGGGCAGAACTGCCCATCCTGTTTTGTGCCTTCGATAGTAAGAATTTGAATTTTGCGTTGGCCACGGCCGCGTCCCCCAGCTAGGCTTCTTGCCATGGTCACCAACCCGCAGAGGACCGCGCCGCATTGTTGCTGTAGCTGTTGCGCACTCGTGTCTTCTGGTGTGGGGAGGCTGAGCCTCTAAGAGTCACTTTCAGCCCCGAGGAATCGCAGCCCACCGCCGGATGACTTGGCAGGTGGGTTTGTCATTTTGGTGCATAGTAGTCGCCTGTACGGCCGGATGGCGCGGTAGCCAAGTGGTAAGGCATGGGTCTGCAAAACCCTCATCGGCGGTTCGATTCCGCTCCGCGCCTCCAAATTTCAATTCGCTTTCCACTGCCCAAACCATTGATTTAAAGTTCTTGCATTCCGCACTCCCCTCGGCAAGACTTTTGGTACCAATCCGGGCAGTTTCCAACGTCCCTCCGCGCGGTCGCCTCCCGGGTTCCAACTCTTGGCGGAGCACTGCATTTTGAAGCCGTTCCATTCCATTCTCCTCTTAGCTGCTATTCAGGCGGCTTGCTTGATCGAGCCGAGTTGTGTCGTGGCGCAGAGACCTGGCGCGCCGCCGCAAACTCCACACGGAACTCAGTCGGACGCGGCTGCTGGGACCGCCGACCTGGTCGTAACCCTCCGGGATGATAAGAATAGCGAACTGTCGCAATCGGCGAAGCTGACTTTGCGAGCTCGAAATGGCGACCCACGCGGGGTCACGATGTCCGAAAAGGGCCGTGCTCGATTCCGAAGCATCGCCCTGGGCGAATATGAAGTGCAGGTGGAAGCTCCGGGCTATGCCACCACGAAAGCAATCGTCTCGCTCGAGCGCCCGGGAGAGTCGCACAATCTCGACATAAAAGTGCTTCCGGGTTCAGGCTCTGCCGTCGCAAATACTCCTCGCCCGCTTTCCTTGAAAGAGCAAAAAGAACTGACGGCTGGGTTGCGCGCCCTGCAGGCGCAGAAATTTGAGGAAGCGCGAAAACACTTTCTGATTGCCGCGAAAACCGCGCCCAATCATCCCGACGTCGACTATCTTTTGGGCGTGCTTGCTACGATGACCGGAGATATGGGGGCGGCGAAAGAGTATCTGGAAAACGCGGCCGCCAAATACCAGCACCTTCTCTCCCTTACGGCTCTGGGAGAAATTTACCTCAACGAGGGAAACCTCACCCTGGCTCAGCAGCGCCTGGAAGCAGCCTTGAAACTCGCTCCAAACACCTGGCGCGCCGACCAGTTGCTGGCGGCAGTAGAACTCAAGCAGGGTTCTTATCCGCAGGCGACCCAGCACGCGGAGCACGCCCTGCAAATTGGCAAGACCGAAGCAAAGGGCGCGCGCCTTACGCTAGCCGGTGCCTTGTGGGCAACGGGCGATCACCAGCGTTCCGTCCAAGTCCTGAACGAATTATTGAAAGAGAATCCTACCCACGAGCAGACAAAGGAAGCGCAAAGGTTGCTGGAGGGAAACGGGGGGGCGACGGCGCCGCCATCGTCCTCAGAAGGCACCTCATCGGCGAACCTGAGCAGCGCGACTTTTGCAATTGCGCCGATCCTGACTTCCGCGAACCTACCCTCGGCACTCGCAAATCCGCTGACCCCTTCACCGCATTGGTTTCCCCCAAATGTGGATGACTCGATTCCTCCCGCAGATGCGGCGGTGTCGTGTCCTTTGCTACAGATCGTGCGGCAGACCGGAGACCGGGTGTTGGAATTTGTTGGCAATGTCGACCGGTTCACGGCGACGGAATCCCTGTCGCATCAAACGCTCAACGAATTCGGGCTGGCGGTGCGCTCTGAAAAAATCAAATTCAATTATCTGGTCTCCATCCAGGAAATGAAGCCGGGCGTCTTCGACGTGCAGGAATACCGCGACGGTCTCACGACAAACGAAATTTTCCCTGAGCATGTCGCTACCCTGGGCACCGTGGCCATGGTTTTCGTGTTTCATCCCAACTATGTGGGGGATTTCGATTTCCGGTGCGAGGGGCGGGCGCATCAAGGCAGCCAGGAAGCCTGGCAAATCCACTTTTCGCAAAAAGCGGACCGCGCTTCTCGCCTGCGCAGTTACCGGCTGGGAACTCAATATTTTCGCGTTGGCGTCAAGGGCCGAGCCTGGATTTCCACCGAAACTTCTCAGGTGCTACGCATGGAAACCGATCTCGTCTCCAAAGTCCCGGAAATCCGACTGCATACGGAACATCAGGACATTTTGTACGGCCCAGTCCCCTTCCAGAAAAGGCATATCGTGCTATGGCTGCCACTGGCCACGGAAACGTATCTGGATTTCAACGGCCACCGAATTCACCGGCGGCAGGAGTTGAGCAACTATCTGCTGTTCTGGGTGGATGATCGTGAGACCATCGAAAAGCCAAAGGCTACCGAAGTTCCGCAGGAATCCTCTCCAGGGAGTTAGAGGCGTCCGTTCTATATAGTCTTCTTAGGATCAGCTCAGGCGGTTCAGCCCGTTAAAAGCCGCAGCCTTGTAGCATTCGGCGAGCGTCGGATAGTTGAAAACCGTGTTAATGAAATAAGTGATTTTGCCCTTGAGCAGCATCACGGCCTGGCCGATGTGCAGGAGTTCTGCTGCGTCTTCCCCGAAGATGTGTACTCCCAGCAATTCCAAGGTTTCCCGGTTGAAGAGAAGCTTCAACCTGCCATCTGTGTGCCCCGAGATCTGTCCGCGCGCAATTTCCCGGTAGTACGCCACACCGACTTCGTACGGCACATCACTTTCCGTGAGTTGCTCTTCCGTCTTCCCGATGAAGGAAATTTGGGGAATGGTGTAAATGCCGTAGGGGTAACCGGCAGGATCGGATTCCATCTGCAGGCCAAACGCACGCGCAGCCGCGATGCGGCCCTGCTCCATCGACACTGAAGCAAGGCTCGGAAATCCGATAACATCGCCCACGGCAAAGATGTGCGGCACATTGGTGCGGAAATCTTTGTCGACTTTGATTCGCCCTCGATCGTCCGCTTCGATTCCGGCCGCTGCCAAATTCAGGCGATCGATGTTCCCCTGGCGCCCGACCGCGTAAAGCAGCGCATCACCCACAATGCGTTTGTTACTGCCCAGATTTGCCGCAACTTTCCCATCCGGCAACTCTTCCACGCTTTCGACTTCTTCATTCAGGCGCATGGTCGCGCGCCGGTCGCGCATGTGATAGCTCAGCGCCTCCACCATTTCCGCGTCGGCAAACTCCAGAAGACGCGGGCGTTTTTCCACGATAATCACGCGCACACCAAGCGTGGCGTACATGCAGGCATATTCCACGCCGACCACGCCGCCGCCGACCACGATGATAGTCCGCGGAATCACCGGCATGGTCAGAATCTGGTCGCTGTTGATGATATTCCGTCCGTTGATAGCCACCTTTTCATTTGTGGCCGGTTTCGTTCCGGTGGCCACCACCAAGTACGCGGCTTCCAGTTCGCTGAAACCCGTGCTGTTTTCCACGCGGATGTGGTGCGGATCTGTGAACGAGGCTGTGCCGTGGAATAGCTCCACATTGTTGCGGCGGAGTTGGTCCTGCAGCACCGCGGCTTCATTTTCGATGACCCGATTCACGCGAAAATTCAGATCGCTCATCGTGACGTTTTCTTTGGTTTGGTGGTTCGCGCCGTAAAACGCCTGATCGTAAAAGCCAGAAAGATGTAGTACCGCTTCGCGCATCGTCTTGCTGGGAATCGTTCCCGAATTGATGCACACCCCGCCCACCATGGCATGCTTTTCCACCACGGCCACGGCTTTTCCGATTTTCGAGGCTTGAATCGCGGCTCGCAGCCCACCAGGGCCGGAGCCGATTACTACGAGATCAAACGGTCGCATTTAGGGAGTCCTGAACATCTTCGGCGGGTACCGCGGGTTCTGTGGGGGCGGCTCCTTCCGCACCCTTAGTATAAGTGACTCCCGAGGCAAGTTTCTTGCTCTTATTCGTTCCATTAGCACCGCCGTGCGCGAGGGCCATCAGATGTTCCTGGACAGAGAATCCCTTAGTGCCCTTTCCGCGGCGAACGTAGCTGTAGGTTCCATCCGACCCCAAAACGCGGGCTTTCAAATTATCCGCCAGGCAGAACGGCAGAATCTCATCCGTTATTCGCTGCCGCAAGAGTTCATCCTTCAGCGGAAAGAGAACTTCCACGCGATCGTAGAGATTCCTCGGCATCCAATCCGCGCTGCCCAGGTAGATCTCTGACTTGCCCCCATTCCCGAAATAAAAAATACGGCTGTGCTCCAAAAACCTGCCCACGATGCTGCGCACGCGGATGTGGCTGCTGATCGCCCGTAAACCCGGGACCAGCGTGCACTGGCCTCGAACAATGAGATCAATTTCCACGCCGGCCTGCGAGGCGCGGTACAGCGCCTGAATGATCGGCGGGTCGACCACCGCGTTGCACTTGGCGATGATCCGCGCCGGGCGACCGCGGCGCGCATGGCGAGCTTCACGGTCAATCAGCGCGATGCAGCTCTTGGCCATGTCTCCGGGCGCGACCATCAACGGCTTGTAGTGAGCCTTTTCGGCGTAGGCCGTCAGAAAATTAAATACGTCGTGGACCGCGGAGGTAATCGCTGGGTCGCTCGTGAACAGGCTCAGGTCGGAATAGAAACGCGCAGTGGAAGGATTGTAGTTCCCGGTGCCGAGATGGGCATAGCGCCTGATTTTCCCGTCGGGGTCCTGGCGCACAATCATCGCGAGCTTCGCGTGTGTCTTCAATCCCACCAGCCCGTGAAACACCTGCACGCCGGCGTCCTCAAAGCTGCGCGCCCAGCGGATGTTCGTTGCTTCATCAAAGCTGGCTTTCAATTCCACCACCACAGTCACTTCTTTCTTGCCCGCGGCCTCCAGCAGAGCGCGTGCAATCGGTGAATCCGAATTTGTACGATAGAGCGTTTGCTTGATCGACAGCACCCGCGGATCATGCGCCGCCGTCTCGAGGAAATGCACCACCGGTTCATAGGAATCGTAGGGATGATGCAAAAGCAGATCTTGGCGGCGCAGTGTTTCAAAAAGCGAGTCCGCGTCGTGCCCGATCTGCACCTGCCGCGGTACGAACTTCGGGTACTTCAGATCCGGCCGGGGAGTTTCATCATATAGATGAAACAGCCGCTGCAAATTGACCGGGCCCGCGGCGCGGAAAACCAGTGATTCGTCGAGTTCAAATGTGGATACCAAATGATCCACGATCTCCGGATGCGCCCCCGCCTCGATTTCCATACGCACGGCGTGCCCTTTGCGGCGTTGCGCCACCTGCGAATCCACCACATCCATCAGTGTCCGGGCCTCTTCTTCCTCAACATAAAGATTGCTGTTGCGAGTGATGCGGAATGGCGCAGAGGCGAGGATTTCGTATCCCCGGTACAGTTTTCCCGCGTAAGTTGAGATGATGTCCTGCAAAAACACGAAGTGAATGCCGCCATTTCCTGTTGGAACTCGCAGCAGGCGCGGCAAGGCCCGCGGCACCGTGACCACGCCAAAAAAAGGCTTCTCCGCGGAGTGCCGTTTCCGTCGCAGCAGAAAAGCGATGCACAAAGCCTTGTTCAGCACGTGCGGAAACGGATGGGAGGGATCCACGGTTACCGGCGTCAGCATAGGGTAAACGCGCCGGTCGTAAAACGCCTTTGCCAAGTGCGCTGCTTTGCTGTTCAGATGGTCCACGGGCAGAACACGAATCTGGTGTTTGGCCAGCGCGGGAAGCAATTCTTCGTTCCAGCACTTGTACTGCTCCCGGACGAAAACCTGCATCGAAGACGTGACTCGTTCCAACTCCTCTGGCGGAGTCAGGCCATCGGTGCTGACCTCCCTGGAACCATGCTCGATTTTTTGCAGGAAGCTGGAGACCCGGATCTCCACGAATTCGTCCAGATTATTGGCGGTAATGGCGAGGAATTTCACTCGCTCCAGCAGGGGGTTGCTCCGGTCCTGGGCTTCCTGCAGGACGCGGTGATTGAACGCCATCCACTGCAAATGGCGGTTGAGATAGTACTGCGGATCGTCGAGGGCGATGCGTTTCATGATGCGTCCGAAGCGGCGAGTAAGATTATCTCACGCGTATTACGCTGGCATGAACGGCCGGGTTCCGCAACGTCATCGAACGATTCACGATGGATCACCTGACCATCGTCATCCTCTGCAATCGCGCGGATTTCGATCCGACCGCCCTGGCGCTTAAGGTTGCCAATCTTTACCTGGGAAGTGGAAAGTAGAACAATCGAGCAGCCTTGCCTCGCGAATCCCTCAGCTTCCTACATGTTCAGCAAGGGTTACTGACCGTGATAGGTGTACGCCCTTGCAATCGAGCCAAACCGGTTCACTCATTTTGCCAATGCCCTGAACGTCTCCCGATGCTGCTTCATGAACTCACGTCCGAGTTTCACCTGTCTCGCGATTTCCGGGTCGTAGGGCGTCAACAGAAAGCCCTCCGGAGTTTCCGAGGCGAATAGGACGTCGCCCTTCTTCAGCCTCAGTCGATCGAGAAGTTTCTTGGGGAGGATGACGCCGGTAGAGGTGCCAATGGAGCGAAGCTTGAGTTTCATGAGGCTTCCTCAATTACTTTAGGGATTCCAATTCAATCAGAAGCAGTTATCCATCTTGTCTCGCTTCATCGTGTAAGACGTGGCGTGCTGTGCTTTAGCCCATTCCGGCGAGCTTCCCGAGGCCCTTCATCCGGGAACGCGCGGCCATTGCGCCATATTGCTTCATCATGGTGCGCATCTGCAGGTATTGCTTGAGGACCTGATTCACGTCCTGCACGGTGGTGCCGCTGCCCTTGGCGATGCGCTTGCGACGCTTGCCGTCGATCACGTTGTGGTCGCGGCGCTCTTCGTTGGTCATGGAGTTAATGATCGCTTCAACCTGTTTTAGCTTGCCTTCGTCGACGGAAGCGTCTTTCGGCAGATTCTGCAGCGGCCCGACTTTCGGGAGCATATCCACCAACTGGTCGAGCGGGCCCATCTTGCGAATCTGTTTCAATTGATCGCGGAAATCTTCCAGCGTGAACTCTTCCTTGCGCAGCTTGCGCTCGAGCTCCATCGCGGCTTTTTTATCGAAGGCCGATTCCGCGCGTTCGATCAGCGACAGGATGTCGCCCATGCCCAGCACGCGGGAAACGATGCGCTCGGGGTAGAACGCTTCGAGGGCATCGTACTTTTCACCGAGGCCCACGAATTTCACCGGCGCGCCAGAGACCTTGCTGATGGAAAGCGCCGCGCCACCGCGCGCATCACCGTCGAGTTTGGTGAGAATCACGCCCGTCAGCCCCAGCCGCTTGTGAAATTCTCCGGCGGAGCGCACTGCGTCCTGCCCGATCATGGCGTCCGCGATGAACAGCATCTCGGTTGGCTGCAATTCCTTCTTCAGCGTCGAGAGCTCGTTCATCAATTCGTCGTCAATGTGCAACCGCCCGGCCGTGTCCACGAGGACCACGTCGCTCGCCGAAAGCTTGGCTTCCTTGATCGCGCCGCGCACAATTTCGAGCGGCTTGTCCGTGCCCGTGGCCGGCCAGACGGAAATGCCGATCGCCTTAGCCACTTGCGAAAGCTGTTCGCGCGCCGCGGGGCGGTACACGTCGGTGGAAACAACGATTGGACGATGGCCATGCTGCGAAAGCCATTTCGCGAGCTTGCCAGTGGTGGTGGTCTTGCCGGAACCCTGCAGGCCAACGATCATCCACACCGAGGGAGGCCGCGACGCAAACAACGGCTTGGCATGTTTGCCCAGAAGGTTGGTCAATTCGTCGCGGACGATCTTGACCACCTGCTGGTCCGGCGAAAGCTGCAGCATCACTTCGGTGCCCAGCGCCTTCGCGCGAATGTTGGCCAGCAACTCGTCGGCCACGGCGACGTTCACGTCGCCTTCGAGCAGCGCCTCGCGTATTTCCACCAGCGCCGCGTCCAGGTGCTCATCGGAGAGTTTCCCCTGCCCGCGAAGGTTTTTGAATGTTCGTTGCAGCCGTTCTGTCAGGTTTTCAAACATACGTGTATTTGGCTCTTATCTATGCCTCTACTATTGTACCGCCAGCCGCCCCGGGCTGCAGCAGAGCAACTGGCGTGCTCCCTGGTTGAGACACTTCAAACCTGCTGCAAATGCGTGTCTTTAAAGTGGGTCGGATACTTCAACCCAAACCCCAACGCGCGATCGAAACCGATATGTGCCAACCAGATCAGCGCGTAAGAAAAAAGACTGGAATCCATCCGAAAGAGGCTTACCAGGAACAAAATCACCGGCCCTGCCAAGGTGTGCACCAGATTGTACAGAGCGGATCCCCACTTCGCGTCAATCAGATATCCCAGCATGAAAAGATCGGGCGCCAGGCAGAGCGCGGCAAACAACCACCAGCCGTAGTGGTTCGCATGATAACCGTATACGGCGAGGACGAAGAGTGAAGCGCCTTCCAGATGAAGCAGCCAGCGAGGTCGTGTCAGCATGTTCGTGGATATACCCCTTTTGAAGGTTCGCCTAGAAGCTGAGTTTTACCCCAAGCTGGGCCGCGAAAGGAATACCGACGGTGGTGCCGGGGCCGAAAAAATCGCCGAGCGCGCCGGCGGGTGCGCGCAACTGGCTAAAGCTGGTGATGGGCCGTGTCATAGAGCAATCAGGGTTCAGGCAGAGCGCCGTGGCGTTGGCGAGATTGTTCACCGGGGTCGGCAGCGCCGAGATATTGGTTACATAGTTGGCGCCGGGATTATCGCGATTGAATAAATTGAAAAACTCCGCGAAGGGCGTGACCGACCAGCGATCGTGAACGGTGAACGGACGGCTGACGCGGAGATCGGCTTGAATATACGGCGTGCCGCGAAGTTCGTCGAGGGTCGTCTTCACGCCGTTCACCACCGCGCGATCTCCCGCGGGCGTCGTCAATGTGAATGGTCGCGCGCTTTCCGCTTGCGCTAGCGTCGCCAACTGGATGCCACCCGGCAATTGAAATGTGCCCACCAGAACGAACCGGTGGCGCACATCTTCGCCGGAGGGACCATAATCGCCGGGCGCAAAGGCATTTTGCGGATCGCATACGCCATTCACGTAATCGAACAACTCGCCCAGCACGCAGCCCCAGGTCTGCGCTTTGGCCAACGTATAGTGCGCGGTGAAGTGTGCGCGCCGGGAAACATTGCCCTGCACGGCCACCGACAACGCGTCGTAGCTGGAGCGATTGTCCGAGCGGAAAACGTTGGCCTGCGCAAATACATAGCTACGATACGAACGCATGCCGGTTTCGTGCGTGTAGTCGGCGCTGATCATCCAGTTGGCGGAAAGCTCGTGCTGAATTCCTGCAGTGGCATGCAGCGCGTACGGCGTATGGTAGTTGGGATCAATCAGTGCGGCAGGCGGAGCAGGAAACGCGCCGCTGACGGTTCCATGGTTTACGGCTTGAAATGCGGTAACCCAGCCGTTCTGCGCCAAGTCGTCGTAATACAGTCCCACTCCCGCGCGAAGAACTGTCTTCTGCGAACTGCCCAGCGTGCGGGCAATTCCAAGCCGCGGCGCAATCGCTTTGCGATAGTCGTGCGGAATGCCGTTTACGAGGCCAGCGCCGAGCGCGGGATTGACGCTCTGGTCGCGGCCGGAGGCGATAAACAATCCAAACGTGGTGTCATAGCGAAGGCCGAAGTTCAGAGTCAAATTCGATGTGATGCGCCAGGAATCTTCCGCGTAAAGACCGAGCCGCTGAATATTCTGTGAAAAGCTTCCATCCGTTTTCGGCGTGGACACGCTGCCTGCCTGGTAGTCTGCTGAAAACTGGGCCAAATTTCCGGGTTGCAGGTAGAAGGCAGGGTTCTGCGGAAATGTAACCAGCGTTTCCGCGTTGGACGTGAGCGCACCGCTCAAGACCGGCTCGTGAATGAAATTTACGCCGAAGCGCACTGTGTGGCGGGCCAGCACGTGGGCCACATCGTAGCGAAGCTGATATTTTTCCTGGTTGCGAAGAACGGGAAACGCCGCGATGCCCGTGACGAACTGGTTGTCGCCGTAGGTCTCGAAGCCGGTAATCGCGCTCGAAGTCGTTGTGAACGGAAATGCCAGCGAAAAACCCTGAGTTTCGTTTCGCGTTTGCGTCAGATGCAGGCCGCTGGCATTCAGCACCAGTGAACCCAACCAATTCGGGGAAAAAGTGTATTGCTGGCCGAGGACCAGGCTGAAGTAGTTGTTGTGCGAGGTCACCCCGGTGGATGGCAGCGCCCCCTGCTGCACGAGGGCGTTGTGCTGCGTGTAGGAGTCAAGCGCGCCGCGGAGAAACCAGCGCGAATCAACCGACTGTGCCCAATCGAGCCGGGCCATTGCCAGGTAATCGCGGAAGGGCACGGGAACGCTGCCGGGCACGGCGATGCTGGTCACGCCGGGGATCAATCCGTCCGTCGCTAACTGCGCCAGCGCGTTGAATTGGTCGCGGCTTGCGGGGCTATATGCAATGCTGGCATTCTCGCGCACGTATTCGAGTGCAGAGAAAAACCACAAGCGATCTTTGACGATTGGGCCGCCAAGCGTGCCCACATAATTTTGCCGGGAGAACGGCTGCTTGGGATCGGGCGCTGGATTGTCGATGGGAAAACGTGCGTTTAGTGCGGCGGCGCGCTCATAAAATGCCAAGTCGCCATGCCATTCATTGCTGCCGCTGCGCGTGGTGATGACAACGGAACCTGCCGTGGTCCGGCCGGTGTCCGCATCCATTTGCGCGGTTCGAAAAGCGAACTCCTGAAGCGCATCCGGCGAGAAGTTTTGCAGAAAGCCGCCGATGTAATCGTCGGAATTATCGCCGCCATCCACGGAGATTTCATTGTTCAGGCCGGAGCTTCCTCCCGTGGCCACGGCCGTAATGCGCGCTTTTGTGGGGTCGGACGGCTCCACCGGCTCGGTACCCGGCGCCAGGTAAGCAATATTTGCGAAGCTGCGCGCTGCAAGGGGAATCGCCTCAAGATCCTGGCGGAAGATCACGGCCTGGTGCACCGCACTTTCCGACTCCAATCCGGCCGCGGTTATCGAAGCGCCGCCGTCAACCATAATTTTTTCGCTGACGGACTTCGGCCGCAGCGTGATCGTGATTTCACGGACTGAACTGACAGCAACGACCACTTTTGCGCGTGCAGCCGTAAATCCGCCCGCACTTACGGTCACCAGATAGGAGCCGGGCGGAATCTGCTCGACCTGAAATTCCCCGCGGGCATCGGATTGCACCGCACGAATCAAGGATTTCTCGGAATTACTTGCCGAAATTCCCGCCCCTGCGATTCGCGCTCCACTACTGTCCTGGACGGTGCCACGAAGCGTACCTAGTGGATTTTGCGCGAACAATGATGCAGGCAAGGTCGCGCACGTCGCCAGCAGCAGTAAGAAACCGAGAAATCGTACGGGCTTCATGTTGAAAGTGTGATTCGACACCGACTCACATATGAATCAGAAGTATAACTCGCGGCCGGACGATGACCGGGGACGGACAGAAAGTTTGCTTGCAGTTCGATGGTTTCGTAACTAAATCTTAACGTAACTTTTCGTCTATACCCTGATTTCCACCTTTACCCCGTTACCCAAAAGGGGTAGTTGCGCATCGGCCATCCGAGGTGAAAGAAAAATACTCGATTTCGTGATGCGCAACCGCTTCCTGATCCATACAGTCGCTAATGGGCAGCAGAAGTTTGTGGCAGAAAGGCAGGGCGTCATGAAATCATTCTCCATTCTGTACTGGTACAACGTGCTGCGGGCGCAATATCAGCTCACAATGTTCGATGCGATTCGATACGCATGGTGGTTGTCGAGATAGCACAGAACTGAGCCTGGCTAGCTGTCGTTATCCTTTCGACGCAGAATCGCCCGAGTGCTGCCCAATATCGTTGATGCAGTACCCACACTCTGGGAAAACCCCTCATGCTTGCCCTGAGTGACTTGTGCGATGGGTTCGCGCGGCACCTCTCTTTTTCCACCCTGCGCCGGTCTTAAGCTGGAAGAAAAATGCGGACCTCGGGGTATTGCCAGGTTATTTCAGATATTCGTCGAACCACGCGACCGTGCGGCTCATGACGTCTCTCAGGTGCTCTGGGTTCACAAACATGTGGCCTTCGCGCTCGTACACGACCAATTCTGTTTTCACTCCAAGAGTTTTCAACGCGTGCCAGAATTCGTAAGATTGCGGCGTGGGACACTCGCCGTCGCTGTCGCCTACGATCACCAGCGTGGGCGTTTTCACCTTTTTGATAAACGTGATCGGCGCGCTGCGGGCATACACTTCGGGATCGTCATAGACCGATTTGCCAAAAAAGGGAATCATCCACTGGTCAATTTTGTTTTCGCCGTAATAGCTGGACCAGTTGGCGATGCCCGCCCCGGCCATTGCTGCGCGGAAACGATCCGTTTGCGTGACTCCCCACATGGTCATATAGCCGCCATAACTCCAACCCGTCAGGCCAAGCCGCTGCGGATCTATCGGCGCCGTGCGAATCGCTTCATCCACGCCAGCCATATCGTCGCGCCAGTCGCCATAACCAAAATCCCTGACATTCGCCTGCGTAAATGCCTCGCCCTGCCCGAAACTCCCCCGCGGATTCGGCAGCAACAAAAAGTAGCCATGCGCGGGCAACGCCATCTCGTAAGCGTGAGCGCTCGGCCAGTTGGGCTGCACACCCTCACCGGGGCCCCCGTGCACGCAAACCACCAGCGGATACTTCTTGGAGGCGTCAAAGTTTTTCGGATAGATCAGCCAGCCCTGCACTTCGAATCCGTCACTCTTCCAGTGCAAACTTTTCGCTTCGCTCCATTCCGGTTTTATCCCCTCATTCCGGTTGGTAACTTTCTTCCAAGTCCCGATCGGACCAGCCCAGACCTCCGGCGGATCCTGGAACGAACTGCGCATGAAGGCTGCAGTCTTGCCGTCGGGAGTCAGCGAAAGACTGGTGGACCAGAATCCGCTGGTCAGCAATTCCGGCGCATGATACAGCGAATCAATCTGGCCGCTGCCCGGGTCAATTCTCGCGACGCTGGATTCTCCGTCCACGTTTTCCATGTCGATAATCTTTGCGTCGCTGGTCCACGCCACAACAACCGCCGAAGCCTTGCGTTTCGGCGTGAGATTCCGCGGCACGCCTCCGGCACGCGCAATCAAAAACACATCACCGCCCACGGAATCTTCGTCGCTCATCAGCCCTTCAATAAAGGCAATGCTCTGGCCATCGGGGGAAATTGCCGGACGGGCGATTTGCAGTTTGGGTTTGTAGAGCAGTTGCATCTCGGCTGAAGCAACGTTCACTGCAAACAATTCCGCGATATACCAGTTGCTGTCGCCATTCCCTTTGGCAGCGGTCAGGACGATGCTCTTTCCGTCCGGCGCCCAGTCGTACTCATAAATGTAGGTGTCCGCCGGAGTAACCTGCCGCAGATTTCCGGTGGCGGCTTCTACGATGGCCAGCCTCTGTTCAAAGAAGGCGTCTTTGATTTCTCCGGTTTCCGGCGTTTCGGCCACCAGCGGCCCGGCCTCTCGCGTGGCGTTTTCGGTGAAGAGTACGGCGATTGATTTTCCATCCGGCGACCATTGCGGTCCCGCAAGAAATCCTCTCACGCTGGTAAGTTTGCGCGCCGGACCTCCGCCAGCACTCGAAACGTAGAGCTGCGGCTGGCCGGATTTCACGGCGTCGGAAATGAATGCAATCTGCGTGCTGTCGGGCGACCAGGCGATGTTGCCTTCATTGAAATGCGCTGTTGGCGCGCCCGCGGTCACGCGGATCGGTTTGCCAACCGCCGGAGCGTCCTGCACAAAAATGTCTTGTTTGCCTGTCGGGGCGCCGTCCTCGTCGGCCCGGATCTCCCCCCAGGCAACCCGCTTTCCGTCAGGAGAGATGGCCGCCTGATCAAAATGCTGCGCCTTGAACAAGCTCTGCTTTGATTCCTTCGCTGCTGGTTTGGGGGTGGGCTTCGCAGCAGCCGTGGAGGGCTTGGGACTCTGCTCCGCGAGCACACTTGTGCCCAACACGCAAAGGCACAGCGTAATCGCCAAATTCTTTAAATGAAATTGCATGCGGAATCCCCCAGATGCGCGGTTATAGCAATTCCATACGGTATTCGGTTTCTCGCCGGGCCGCAACCTGACGCACGATAATTGGGCGTTCGCTGCCAAGCGGCGATAGAATCGGCGGGACATTTACGGGAGGCGGCAATGTTTGACCGGCGAGGATTTCTTTCTTCCATGATGGCAGTGGCGGGCGCAGCTCCCGCATTTCCCCGGAGTTCGTCGGGCGAAGATCCGTTGGAAGGTATCCCGACAAAACTTCCCGACAAATCTCTCTACGACAGGAATGAAGAGGGCTATTGGGCGGAACTTCGCCGGCAGTTTCTGATTCCCGAAGACGAAGTTTATTTGAACAACGGCACGGTTGGATCCTCCCCAGCGCCCGTGCTCCGCGCGGTGTTTGAAGGCTATCGCGACGCCGAGCGGCTGGCGCAGCCGGATCCGGAAGACTATCCGATCTGGGGCTACGCAGCCTGGAACCAATTTCGAGATCCTCTGGCGGCATTTCTCGGCTGCACGCGCGATGAACTGGCGCTGCTTCGCAACGCCACCGAAGCCAACAGTTACATCGCCAACGGATTGGACATGAAAGCCGGCGATGAAGTGTTGATGACCGACCAGGAACATCCGGGCGGCGAGCAACCCTGGAACCTCCGGGCCAAACGCTATGGTGTCGTGGTGAAGAAAGTAACTTTGCCGAAGCCGGTGCCGAATGCCGCGACGGTTCTGAATCTCTTCAATGAGGCGATTACGCCGCGGACCCGCGTGATTTTTTTCAGCCACATCTCCACCATAACCGGCGTGGTCTTGCCGGCAAAAGAATTGGCGGCGCTTGCGCGCTCCAAGGGAATTCTGTCGGCGATTGACGGGGCGCACGTCCCCGGCATGATGAAGCTGAACCTTGATGACCTCGGCTGTGATTTGTACACTTCCAGCCCTCACAAATGGCTTCAGGCGCCGAAGGGCAGCGGCTTCCTGTACCTGCGCGAGGAAGTGATCGACCGCATGTGGAACACGCTTGCCACGGAAGGTTGGGACAATCCCAAAATTCGCGCAGAACGCTTTCAACGCATCGGCAGCTCCAACGTGCCGGTTCTTTGCGGATTGCGAGCGTCGATCGAGCTTGCCAATGAAATCGGGATGGAACGCATCGAAAAACGCCACCGCCAGATGGCCGATTACATCCTGCAAGAAATGGTGAAGCGCGGCGCGGTTTCCTGGACTTCGCCGGATCCGGAAATGCGCTGCGGCATCGCCACCGTGAATGTGGCGCCGCATAAAATGCCCGACCTGGAAAACTGGATGTGGAAGGAAAAGAAAATTCGTATTCGCGGCGGCGTGCCCAGCAAGATTCGCCTCTCCACTCCGTACTATCTGTTACATAAAGATGTGGACCGGTATCTGGCAGCGTACGACGAGTATCGTGCAGCTCATCCATCCGTGTGACAGGCGCATCCAAAAAATCGGGGTGAACTGGCGGAAGAACTCGCTATCCTGAAATACGGAAGGGAACTTTCGATGGTGCGCATCTGGCGCAAAGGAATTGCGAACGCATGCTTCGTCTGATCGGCAGTTGTTTTGGGTTGCTCTGGGCGCTGTTGGCGCTCGCCGCGTTGCCGGTTTGCGCGCAGGACAACTACACGCGCTTTGAATTTGGCACGCAGTTTTCGACCGTCCGGCTGACGAATTCAGACCTGGGCGCGACCAACTACTCCGGCTTCGGCGGCCGCTTCGATTGGAACCTGAACCGGCGATTGGCGCTTGAAAGCCAGCTCGATTTTTTCCCGGAGCATGCGCGGTCGCTGCTCAGTATTCAGGGTGGGCAGACGCTGCAGGCCGTCTTCGGGCTGCGCGCCAAGGTCATTCAGACGCGCCGCCTTTCCATCTTTGGATTGATCCGGCCCGGATTCTTTCACTTCACGGATGTCTTGTATTTCAACTCCAGTTCGACTACAGGTTTCGCCGAACGCCCCGAAACGCATTTCGCGTTCAATCTTGGCGGCGGGCTCGAGTATTACTTGAATCCGAGATGGGTGTTGCGCGCGGACATCGAAGGCAATCCGTACCGCGTGCCGAACACTAACGTAGTGCTTTCCGGCGGCAGCGCTTTCAGCGTGGGCAAAATCGACGACACCACGCGATTCAGCTTTGGCGTGGCTTACCGGCCCGGCGCCCTGATTGAAAATGAAAAGGAGACCAACGTTCCCGGCAAGTGGGAATTTGGCCCGCTATTCTCAACGATGTTCATCGGCCGCGAGGGACCCACGGACGGCGTGCGCACGGAACCCGGTTTCGGCGGTTATGCTTCCTACCGCTTCTATCATGTGTTTTATTTCGACGGTGACGTGCTCTATTTTCCCCGGAGCTCAAATTCTTCCGGGCCGCATGACGGCGGCGAAATCCTGCAGGGACTTTTCGGGCTAAAGGCCGGAATTCGCCGCAATCATTTCGGTATATTCGGGAAAGTGCGGCCGGGCTTCAACAGTTATTCCCAGGCTCTGAGCGCCATTTCACAAGCCGGGCAGGAGAGCTTCGATCGTTCCACAAATTTTGTGCTCGATCTGGGCGGCATTGTGGAATTCTATCCGGGTGAGCACGGCACGCTGCGGCTGGAGGCCGGCGACACGCACATTTATTTCAACACACGTGATGTCAATTTTGGCGGCGCGATTGTTCCGGCGAGCGGCGGAAAACTGCAGCACTCCATTCAATTCATCGTAGGATACGGTTGGCGATTCTGAACGCTGCGTTATGCTCGAAAGCGCGATTCAAAAGTGCGAGGCACCATGACAAAAAAAGTCTGGGAAGCAGTCGATACTTATTTCGACAAAATGCTGATACCGCACGATTCCACGCTGGATGACGCTCTGGCAGCCGCTGCCGCCGCGAAATTGCCGGCAATCCAGGTTTCCTCCGTGCAGGGCAAATTCCTGCATTTGCTGGCGCGCATTCTGGGCGCGCGCAATATTCTCGAAATCGGCACGCTGGGCGGCTACAGCACCATCTGGATGGCTCGCGCGCTACCGGAGGGCGGCCGGATCATCACACTGGAAGCGGATCCGAAGCACGCGGAAGTGGCGCGCAAGAATTTTGCGCGCGCCGGTGTGGAAGGCAAAGTCGAGCTGCGGCTCGGTAAAGCCCTGGACACACTACCGAAAGTCGCGTCGGATGGGCGCGGTCCGTTCGACCTATTCTTCATCGACGCCAATAAATCCAACATGCCGGAATATTTTGAATGGTCGCTGAAACTCGCTCGGCCCGGCAGCGTCATCATTGCGGACAATGTGGTGCGCGAAGGCGCCGTGCTCGACACGAAGAGCAAGGACGCGGACATTCAAGGAATCCGGCGCTTCCTGGAAATGGTCGGCAAGGAGAAGCGAGCGAGCGGCACGGCATTGCAGACAGTAAGCACCAAGAATTACGACGGCTTCGCTCTTGTCCTGGTCACGTCCTGACTACTGGCAACCTTGAAGATCACGCGTGTGGAGCCCGCCGGTCAGGAGTTCTTGATTTCGCGCAGCAATCCGCTGGTGACGTCGTAGACGAATCCGCGGACCGCGACCTTCTCCGGAATCCACGGGTGCGTGCGCAGTTTCTGCAACTGGTGGCGGACGTTTTCTTCGATGTTCTGGAAGGCGTAGAAGAAGGCGGGAGAAAGGGCGGCGGTGCCGGTGCGATTCTGGATTCGGGTGCGCAAATCCTGCTCGCTGGTGTGCATCAGCCCGCAATCGGTGTGGTTGATGACCATGATTTCCTCGGTGCCGAGCAGGTAATGCGAGACGACCAGCGAACGCAGCGTGTCTTCCGTGACGATGCCGCCCGCGTTCCGGATGATATGCGCGTCGCCCGTCTTGAGTCCCAGTGTGCGAATTGAAAGCCGCGTATCCATGCAGGTCAGGACGGCGAGCTTCCGCTCGGGACGTGGTGTCAGTTTGCGCAGTTCGTGCGTGCGCGCGTAAATTTCGTTTGCGGCGAGAACTTCGTCGATGACGCTCATGGCTGATCCAGTTTAACCCAGCCTCAAGCTCCTCACACACGAGGGCCCGCTATTTCAACAGACTACGGCAGCCGGTCCGCGTTCACTCAAAAACGAGATCAGGGAATCGTGGCGCTGACTTGGCTGGAGTAGGCGCTTTCCGCCCCGGTGGAATCCAGTTCGGTTGCGACGTAATAGTAAGTTTGTCCCGAGCTGACACCCGAGTCGACGTAGGTGGTGGTGGAAATCATGGACGTGTCTACCTTGGAGTACGGCCCGCCGGACGTTGTTCCGCGGTAGATATTGAAACCCGAATATGTCGAGGAACTCGGTGTCCAGGTCAAAGACACTGTGTGGCTTACGGGTGTGGCGCCGGTTCCGGAGAGCGCGACGACCAGCGGGGAATTCGTGGCATTGCTTACTACTGTGAGGCTGCCTGCCAGGCTGCCCGCTGAAGCCGGGGCGAACGCGACATTGAAAGAAGTAGATTGGCCCGCGGCGAGGCTGAGCGGCAGCGCGATTCCGTTAGTGCTGAATCCTGTTCCACTTGCGCTGACCTGCGAAATGGAAACGCTGGAGTTCCCGGTGTTGGAAATCGTAACGCTCTGTGTGGCGCTGGTTCCCGTCGTCAAGCTTCCGAAGCTCAGCGACGCGGGAGCTGCGGAGAGCTGAAGAATGGTCGAGATGCCCATCCCAGTGATCGGAACCACCAGCGGAGAATTCGGCGTGTTGCTGATAAACGTGATGCTCCCGGAAAATGTGGCTGCAGAGGCTGGATCGAATCCGATGGTGAACGCGGACGAACCACCCGCAGGAACGGAAAGCGGCAAGACCAGCCCGGAGGAGGTGAATCCGGTCCCGACAAGGGACGCCTGAGATACAGTCAGTGTAGCTGTGCCGGCGTTGCGAATGGTGAGTGTCTGCGTGTTAGTTACGCCCACGGTGACGTTGCCAAAGCTGACGCTCGAAGGCGTCAGCGAGATCTGCGGCTGTACACCGGCGCCGGTCAGAGAAATCGTTGCGGGAGAATTCGTGGCATTGCTGACAACCGTGACGCTGCCCGAAAGGCTGCCGGTTGAAGTTGGAGCAAAAGTGACACTGAAAGATGTGGATTGTCCCGGGGCGAGGCTCAAGGGTAGCGCAATTCCAGTGGTACTGAATCCCGCTCCGTTTTCACCGATCTGCGAAATGGAAACGCTGGAGGTTCCGCTGTTGGAAATCGTGACGCTCTTTATGGCGTTAGATCCGGTTGCCACGTTGCCAAAGCTAAGCGACGTGGGAGATGCGGAGAGCTGAAGTGTGGTAGCGGTACCTGTGCCGGCGAGGGGGACCACCAGTGACGAATTCGGTGCGTTGCTGATCAGCGTGATGCTTCCGGAAGCTGTGCCCGCCGAGGCCGGCGCAAAGCGGATGTTGAACGCCGAAGAGCCACCCGCAGGAACGGAAAGCGGCAAGGCCAATCCAGAGGAAGTGAATCCGGTCCCTAGGAGGGATGCTTGAGTTATGGAAAGAGTAGCGGTGCCAGGATTCCTAACGGTAAGTGTCTGGGTGCCGGTAGCGCCCGCAGTGACGTTGCCAAAACTGACGCGTGTTGGCGGGACCGAGATTGGCGGTTGTACGCCGGTGCCACTCAATGAAATCGTCGTGGGAGAAATGGTCGCCGTGCTCACGACTGTAATGCTGCCCGCCGCCGCGCCCGCAGTTGCCGGCGCAAAATTCGCAGTGAGCGCAAGGCTTTGACCCGCAGCGAGAGTCACGCCGGTGGAGAAGCCGGAGAGAGTGAATCCCGCCCCAGTCGCAGCAACCTGAGAAATAGTGACACTGCCGGTCCCCGTGTTCGTCAGCGTAAAGGGTTGCGATGTGGAGCTTCCCACCAAAGTACTTCCGAAGCTCAGACTACTTGCGCTGGAGGAGAGTAAGAAAGATTGCGTCGGCGGAGGCGCCGCGTTTGTTCCAGTGCCGGAGACAGTGACAGAAATCGTTCCTGTTCCGCCCCATTTTCTGCCCGTGCGGACCACGATGCGCCCGTTGTACGTGACCGCTGCGTTCGGCCGGAACGTAACTTGAAAAGATGTACTGGCGTGAGCAGCAAGCGATATCGGCGAAGCATTTCCGGTGATAGTAAACTCCGGCAGGCTGCTCGAAACCTGTTGAATCGTGAAGCTCTGCGGACTACTGTTTGTCACCACTACCGTCGCTGCCCCGCTGGTTGTGTTCAGGGCGACTGAACCGAAACTAATCGAAGAAGGCGTGACTCCCACTCCGGCAAATGCGGCAACAGGAAATAAAACGGAACCAACTAAGAATAATCCAATAAACAAACACACCAGCCGCGTCTTATCCATGTGAGGGCAACCCTTCTTCAATAATTTTGTGAGTGCGGCCGGAACGGAGAGGGTGGGCGTAGCGTTTCGCAGCTCGTGAATCTTACTTGCAGAGCGAGAGTATGTTCATAGCCGTTCTATTACTACTGGCGATGAGAACAGAATTGGGACAGGTGCGGGGGTTCACCTTTGGGCAACTCCAACCTGCCCTTGGTCGTAGGATTTGTCCGACGTGGCAGTGTCCCAAAAAGGTACAATGCAGAATGCGGATTTTTTCGTTCAGAAGAATCGCTTGGCGTTTGCTGCTTAGATGGTGAGTGTTCGACTTGCCCTTTTCCGGTGTCAGTGCTTGTCCTGGAAAACCATCTTCCCACCGACCATCGTCATCCAAATCTTTGTCTTTCCGATCTCCTCGTGAGCCACGGAAAAAATATCCTGTGAAAGGACAGCAAGATCCGCTTCCTTCCCGGGTTCCAGCGTGCCAAGACGATCTTCGGAAAATCGCGCAAAGGCTGAGCTTTTTGTATAGGCGTTGACGGCCTGTTCGACCGTGATTTGTTCTTCCGGCACGTAAGCCTGAAGGGTCGGCACGCTGCCCGCTTGTCCTGCTCCGTCAAATACCCATCCCGGAACATTATTCGGTGACGGAGAACGCCAAACCTGGCGCCGGACCGTTTCCTGAATGCTGACGAAAGGATCGGGCGGCCAGGTGCACGGCCAGTCGCTGCCGAAGGCCAGCATCGCCCCGCTCTGCTGCAGGCTGTTCCAGCGGTCGGTCGGCGTTTTGTCCTGTGGATCGAAGTTCGCGCCGATGTCGCTGCAGCAAAAAGTTGGCTGCATGCTGACCAGCACGGAGAGTTTTGCAAAACGCGGCAGGTCCTGCGCGGAAACAATGTCAGCGTGTTCAAGGCGGAAACGGCGGTCGCGCGAACCGTTTTGCTTCTCCACGGCTTCGTAAGTGTCCAGCACAAATTCAACCGAGTCTGCGCGGAGGGCGTGCGTCATGATCTGGTAGCCACGCTTGTCGAGCTCCAGAACGAGTTTCTTGTATTCCTCCGGCGCATAGGTAAGCGGAGGGATCATGCCGCTGCCGCCGTCGGCAAAAAACTTTACCAGGTTCGCGGAAACCCAATCGTCGTGGTAGAGAGTGCGGGCCTTTTCGAGATTGGCGAGAAATTCGGGCGTCAAATGGTGATTCACTGCGACCGCGCCGAACGAGGTCCGCGTACGAACTGTCAGTTGTCCGCGATCCCGCAGGGCGGCGTACAGTTCAATTTCCGCCAGGCTGCCGGTGCCATTCACCGCACTCGTGATGCCATAGCGATTCAAATAGTGGCTGGCCTCCCGGAGCATGGACAATTTGTCCTCAAGAGGCACGGCGGCGAAAACTGCTCGCTCCACGATTTCCATGGCCGCTTCCAGCAAAATTCCACTCGGATGACCGCTGGCATCGCGGATGATGTATTTCTCTTCCGCAGGATCGGCCACGGGCCGATCCGCAATTCCAGCCAACTCAAGCGCCTTGGCATTGACCCACAGAGCGTGTTCGCTGGTGTGGTGAATGATCAGGGGGCGGTCAGGGACGGCTCGGTCCAGGAGATCGTGCGATGGAGTCGAGGGCGGGGTCGTGCTGAAATCCGCTCTGCCGAACAGAATCTTTTCGCTGGGATGACTCGTGGCGTAACTTTTGATTTTTTCGAGTAAGGCAATGGCGTCGTCCGGCGTGATGCTGAATTCCGGATTGGAGAGATTGATCCCGTGAAGCGCCATGGCGCCGAACCACATGTGGGTGTGGGAATCGGAAATTCCGGGAATGACTGTGCGCCCCTGGAGATCGATAACCTGCGTCTTCGGTTGGCGTCGGGCCAGGATTTCCTGATCCGTGCCCACCGCATCAATGCGCGTGCCAGTGATAGCCAGAGCCTGCACCCACGGAGCTTTCGCGTTGCCCGTGTAAATGTGCCCATGGATGAATAGCGTGTCGCTTGCCGGCAGGAGCGCTGGCATCAGCAACACCAGACTCACGACACACGAACACAAATGCCCGTGGGTCTTTCGCATGGTTCCTCCGTTTGCGGATGGATTGTATCGTGATATGGCAACACCGGTTCTGGCGATTTTCAAAGGAAAGATATCACCGGAACAACAGTGGAACGAACTCCGTCAGGTTCCTCCGCCACACCAGCCAGGTGTGCGCTCCGGGCGTTTCGATATCAGAGTGATGAATGCCTTTGGAGGCGAGCCACAGACGAAAAGCTCTGCTGAGTTCGATCAAGTTGTCGTCGGTTCCACATGCGATCCAGAGCAGCCGCAATTGCGCATTGGCACTGGCATCCAAGCCGGGAAATTCCTTGTCGAAATCCTTCCGAATCCCACCGGAGCTGAAAGCGCCTATCCAGGCAAATTCGTTCAAGGTATTCAGCCCCGTGGAAAGTGATTCCGCGCCGCCCATGGAGAGGCCGGCGATGGCACGCGAGTCGCGATCTTTCTTCACGAGGTATTCCGCTTCTACCCGTGGGATTACTTCCGTAAGCAGCGCCTCGCGAAAGCGGTCGAAGTTCCGTTGCGTGATGCCCGGATCCTGAAACACTCCAGAGCCAGGCAAGAGAACTTCCGGTGCCCCGTAGCCGAGCGGCATTACGATCAGCATCAGTTTGGCTTTTCCGCGCGCAATCAGATTGTCCAGAATCACATTCGCGCGGCCCACCGCCGTCCATGCGCTGGCGTCGTCGCTGTAGCCGTGAAGCAAATAGAGGACCGGATAGGTTTGCTTCCCGCGTGGGTCGTAACCCGGCGGAGTGTAGACGAAATATCCGCGATCGTCGCCGACCACTCTCGAGTGGTAAAAATGGTGATGAATTTCACCGTGAGGCACATCCGCAATTTCCCAGGCAGGTGAGGCGGAGTCGCCGGAATTAGCGGATGGCGGCGGAACGTGCACCTCGTTCGCACGATAAAGGAAGTTTGGCTTCGTCGCATGGTTAGACGGGTCAAGCATGGCTACGCCATCAACGAAGAACGTATACCCGTAGTAGTCAGGAGCAAGCGGATCGGTGGTTGCGCTCCAAATTCCCTCCGCGTCTTTCTGCATCGCGAGTAGCTTGCTCGCCCCATCGATTTGCACGCTCACCTCTTTAGCATTTGGCGCGCGCAACCGGAATGTCGCCCGATGATCGGCCAGCACCTCGGGTGAAGTGACTGGTCCCGGCGGCGTCTGGGACGTTGCCGCCGGCGTTTGCGGCTTCTGAGCAGGCGGCGTCTGTGCGCGAACTACTGCAACTGCGACCAGAATCACCGAAACGATTGGGATAAGTTTCATGGTTCACCGCTGCGGCAATCTGTACCGCAAGATTCCTTTCCCCGTCCTGAGTTGACGGATATTACCGCATTTGGCATCTTCGGCAATGCCCTCAAATGCAGCCATGCAAATCCGCTTATCTGACATCAGAAAGCCGCCCGAGCGGGCAGGGCGTTTCCTTGATGGGGCATGGCCTCCTGCTTTTTCCGTCTAGTTCGTCTCGGCACAACTGTACCACGGGGCTATTGACAGGTTGCAGCTGTATATATAAGAATCCTACATGTAAGGGGAAGATCTATGATTGGTGCGGGAATCAAGCGCGGCACGGCGGAACTGGCGGTTCTGAGCGTTCTCGAAGGCGGGGCAATGCATGGCTATGAGATGGCGCGGCGCATCGAGCAGCAAACCAAGGGAGCGCTGCGGTTTACGCTCGCGGCACTTTATCCCATGCTTTATCGCATGGAGCAGCACGGGTGGATTCGTGGGGCGTGGGAAACGAGCAGCAACGGCCGGCGCAAGCGCTGCTACCGGCTGACCCCAGCAGGGAGGAAGAAGCTGTCGCCGCTCCGGCGCGAATGGGCGGAGCTTTTCCGCGCTTTGCGACGGCTCACGAAGGTGGCTCATGCCTAATTGGCAAGAACTCGTCCGCCAACACCTCTCCGGCCTTGCTCTGGATGCCGCAGAGAAGGACGAAATCCACGCCGAGCTCACCGCGCACTTGGAAGAATCGTATGAAGTATTTTGCGCGGAAGGTTTGCCGCAACGGGAAGCAGTGGAACGAACACTCGTGCAGGTCGCAGACTGGCAGGATTTGCAACGCAAGATTCTTATCGCAAGGAGGAGGAAACAACCCATGCAGAAACGCGTGCATCAGCTGTGGATCCCCGGATTACTTACAATGATGCTTTCGACGATTTTCTTGATAGCGCTGCAAAAGCTTGGATTCCAGCCGCGCCTCGTTGGGAGCGGCCCGAACGGGATTCTTTTTTACGCACCGTGGCTTGCGTCCCTTCCATTCTTTGGGGCTCTGGGAGCTTATCTCTCGGCTCGGGGCGGCGGTTTGCTGGGAACCGCGCTTCTTGCCAGCGTTTTTCCCGTGCTCGCGCTTACTGCAGTGTTTCTCTTGATGTTTCCGATAGACTTCGTCGTTGAACGGGTCATCGAAAGACCAGTCGATTTTGGCACTGTGGCAACCGATCTTCTGCGGGATGGGATTGACTGGATCCTGGTTCCGGGAGTCGCTCTCTTGGCGGGGGGATTCCTCGTCCACCTTTTGTTCAACCGACACTCGTGGTCAAACGAGACGGCGGTCGGTTAGCGATACGGAGAATGCCTGATTATCCTCAGCATCGAAATTCCTGACGTGGCCGGACTGTGCCTGTACCCCGCGCTTTGTCCATCCCTCATTGACAACCCGATCGATAAATCACCCCCGCGTTTTCTTGACCCTGTGCGCGGGCGACAAGTACACTAGTAAATTCCGGATGCTGCCCGAACTGTGGCAGCCGGGCTTGACGGAGAAGACCCCAAAGCCAACGCGGCAGGTGGTGTGAACCGGCGGCAAAAGGCCGCTCGAGCGTTGGAGCATGAGGGTTTCCCGGGCTGGATAAAGATTCGACGAAGAAACAAGGGGGAATGCTTTGCCAAAGCGTACATACCAACCGCGGAAACGCCGCCGCGCCAAGACACACGGGTTTCGCGTGCGTATGAAGACCAAGGGTGGCCGCAAAGTGCTGGCGGCGCGCCGCAAGAAGGGCCGTCATCGCCTCACGCCAGAGTAATGGCGAAGGCCCCGCCGCGGGCCAGAAGTTTCCTCGCGAAGCCAAGCTGGTGCGGAAAAGCGAGTTTGATCTGGTGTACCGCGCCGGCAAGCGCCGCTCGAGTTCCCACTTCACTGTTTTCGTTCGCGCCAGTGGACAGCCGATCAGCCGCTTCGGGTTCAGCATCAAGAAGGCATTGGGCGGAGCGGTGGTGCGCAACCGCATACGGCGGCGCCTGCGGGAAATCGTCCGCTGCCACCGGCAGGAGATAACCTCGGGATGGGACATCGTCATTCATCCGAAGCAGACTGTGGCCACGGCGCCGCTTCCGGCGCTGACGGCGGATTTTCTGCGGCTGCTGAAGGGGTTGTGATTGAGCCTTTCAGCAACGGGGAAAAAGCGCCCGCCCCGCAAAACCATCCGGGGTGCAAACTGCGCACCTCAGAAGGCGGCCGCTACAAAGGCTGGGCGGTTCGGGCTGCGCTCTTTGCGTTGAGTTTCTACAAAGCCTACCTTTCGGTTCTGTTTGCGGGCACATGCCGGTATGAGCCGACCTGTTCGCGCTACGCGTATGAAGCAATTGAACGATTTGGAGTGCTGCGCGGCGGCTGGCTGGGATTGAAACGTCTGCTGCGGTGCCATCCGTTTTCAGGAAAATTTGGATACGACCCGATTCCGGAGAAATGGGAAGAGATGCGAGCGAATTCCGACGTAGTGGGTAAAACGCGCGAGGTGAGATCGTGAGCACTCCGCCGATGAATCAGTTGCCGCCGCTGGGAAAATCGAAAGACAAGTTCACGCCGGAGTTGCGTATCCTGGTGGCTTCGCTTTTGTCCATGGCGGTGATTCTGCTCTGGGCAAAGTTCTTTGGCCCGAAGCCGCCGGTCAATCCGCCGCAGGAAAACAAACCGGCGCAAGTTTCGACAGCAACTCCCGGAAACGCAGCGCCTGCAAACACTCCGAGCGCGCCCGCGGTTCCTGCAAAGATTTCCGCGGCAACTGCGCCGGTTGTCCTTCCGACGGCAGACTCGCAAGAGCGGACCATCGTGGTTGAGAACGCGCTGTATCGCGTGGAATTTTCCAATCGCGGCGCGGTGGTGAAGAGCTGGCAGTTGAAGAATTACAAGGACGATTCGAAACCGCAGAAGACGCTGGACCTGGTACACCCGCAGGCCGCGACCGAGACCGGCGGCTGGCCCTTCGCCCTGGTTTTTGATGATCCGCAACTCGGAACCCTGGCCAATACCGGACTCTATAAAATTTCGAGCGATGCAAATTCCGTGGAAGCCCCGGCCGACCTGACGTTTACTTGGAGCGACGGCCATTTGCAGGTCACCAAGAAATTTCACTTCGATCATTCCTACACCGTAAACGTCGAAACCACCGTGACCAACAACGGCAACCACGTCATGGCCGGATTAGGGTGGCTTGGCGGTTTTGGCGATTTAACGGTGACGAATCCCATCCCCGTGGAGACAGTTTTCGTTTTCTACAGCGAGGGCGGAAAGCTCACGACTATCGCCCACAAGAAACTCGACGGCCCGGAAAAATGGGGCAACGTGTGGCAAGGCGGCAAGGAGTTCACTGGCATTGAAGACCGCTACTTCACCGCCGCGTTCCTGCCATCGCTTACCGATCCGACCCCACTGCAAACCCGTTATTGGAAGGTGTTTCACAACATTAAGGTGGACGGGAAAGATCAGTCGGAACCCGTTCCGGAACTCGCTACAGCTACGTCGGCGCAGAATATGGCGCTTCGCGTTTATGTGGGCCCCAAGGATTACGACGATTTGAAGGCCATGCACCCGCCGCTGCATTCGCTGGTGCAATTCGGCTATCTGGAATTCATCGCCGACCCGTTGTTTCATGGCCTGAAATGGCTGCACAAATACATTTCGAACTACGGCTGGGCGATTGTGGTGCTCACCCTGGTCATCAACATGGTGCTCTTCCCGCTGCGCATTTCCAGCTACAAGACCACGCTGAAAATGCAGCGCGTCGCGCCGGAGATCAAGCAGATCCAGGAGCGCTACAAGAAGTACAAGATGAATGACCCGCGCAAGGCCGAAATGAACAAAGAAGTGATGGCTATTTATTCGCGCGAAGGGATCAATCCGATCGGTGGCTGCTTTCAAATGTTCTTGCAGATGCCCATCTGGTTTGGGCTCAACCGGGCGTTGAGCTACGCGATCGAACTCCGGCACACACAGTGGTTGTGGATTACGGATCTGGCGTCCAAGGATCCTTACTACGTTCTCCCCGTGTTGGTGGGCATCACGATGTACCTGGTGTCGAAGATGACGCCCATGACGACCACCGACCCCCAACAGGCCCAGATGATGAAAATCATGCCGCTTACCTTTTCCGTGATGTTTGTAGTTTTCCCTTTTTCTAGCGGCCTGGCGTTGTATATTTTGACCAGCAGCCTGGTGGGTATCGTGCAGCAGCTGTACCTGAACAGGACGCATCCTCTTCCCGCCCCGGCGAAGCCAA
>Ga0210405_10001083_pt1 | contig 32838 bp, 25 predicted proteins | sample IncBWH11MmetaG_FD_155492 | JGI IMG/M metagenome (GOLD analysis project Ga0210405, IMG submission 155492) | Forest soil microbial communities from Barre Woods Harvard Forest LTER site, Petersham, Massachusetts, United States - Inc-BW-H-11-M | ecosystem: Environmental > Terrestrial > Soil >...
CGGGCAAGTCAAGCGGCGCGGGCGGGAGGGCCGGCAGCGTCAAGCTCGGCGACTTCCTCGTCGGTGAACACGCGGCTTCGCGTCAGAAAGCGCACGCCCTCCGGTGCTTCCACCGAGAACCCCGAGCCGCGCCCGGGAACGACGTCGATGATGAGCTGGGTGTGCTGCCAATATTCGAACTGCGCGGCGCCGATGTAGAAATCGCAGTCGGCGATGCGCCCCAGCAGCACGTCCTGCGGGCCGACCCTGAAGTCGCCCAGGGGATAGCACATTGGTGCCGACCCGTCGCAACAGCCGCCCGACTGGTGAAACATGAGGGCGCCGTGCTGCGCCTTGAGGCGCGCCACGATCTCGGCCGCCTTGTCCGTAATCTCGACCCGGTTGATCATCTTCTTGCTCCGCTACGGCGTTCACAGGCGCGGGGACGAGCCTCGCGCCTGTGAACGCATCGATCCGCCTCTAGAAGAAGCCGAGTGCCTTGGTCGAGTAGCTGACCAGCATGTTCTTGGTCTGCTGGTAGTGATCCAGCATCATCTTGTGCGTCTCCCGCCCGATGCCGGATTGCTTGTAGCCGCCGAACGCCGCATGCGCTGGATAGGCGTGGTAGCAGTTGGTCCAGACGCGGCCTGCCTGGATGGCGCGGCCGAACCGGTAGGCGCGGTTGATGTTCCGCGTCCAGACGCCGGCACCGAGCCCATAGAGCGTGTCGTTGGCGATGGCGAGCGCCTCGTCCTCGTCCTTGAACTTGGTGACCGAGACCACCGGGCCAAAGATCTCCTCCTGGAAGATCCGCATCTTGTTGTTGCCTTCGAAGATTGTCGGCTCGACATAGTAGCCTTCCGCGAGTTCGCCCTCCATGCTGGCCCGCTTGCCGCCGGTCAGCACCTTGGCGCCTTCCTGCCTGCCGATGTCGAGATAGGACAGGATCTTTTCGAGCTGGTCGTTCGAGGCCTGCGCGCCGATCATGGTTTCCGCGTCGAGCGGATGGCCCTGCTTGATCTTCTTGGTGCGGGCGACCGCCTTGTCCATGAACTTGTCATAGATCGTTTCCTGGACCAGCACCCGGCTCGGGCAGGTGCAGACCTCGCCCTGGTTCAGCGCGAACATGGCAAAGCCTTCCAGCGCCTTGTCCAGGAAGTCGTCGTCGGCGGCTGCAACGTCGGCGAAGAAGATGTTCGGCGACTTGCCGCCGAGCTCGAGGGTGACGGGGATGATGTTGTCCGAGGCGTATTGCATGATGAGCCGCCCCGTCGTGGTCTCGCCGGTGAAGGCGACCTTTGCGACACGCTTGCTCTGCGCGAGCGGCTTGCCCGCCTCGACGCCAAAGCCGTTGACGACGTTGATGACGCCGGGCGGCAGCACCTCTGCGATCAGCTCCATCACGACGAGAATGCCGAGTGGGGTTTGCTCGGCCGGTTTCAGCACGACGCAATTGCCGGCTGCGAGCGCCGGCGCCAGTTTCCAGGTCGCCATCAGGACCGGGAAGTTCCACGGGATGATCTGGCCTACGACGCCGAGCGGTTCATGGAAGTGATAGGCGACGGTGTCATGGTCGATCTCTGAGAGGGCGCCTTCCTGGGCCCGGACGACGCTGGCAAAATAGCGCCAATGATCGACCACCAGCGGCATGTCGGCATGCGTCGTTTCGCGGATCGGCTTGCCATTGTCGAGCGTCTCGACCAGCGCGAGCAGGTCGAGATTGGCCTCGATCTTGTCGGCGATCTTGTTGAGGACGCGGGAGCGCTCCTGAACCGACGTGCGGCCCCAGGCGTCCTTGGCCTTGTGGGCGGCGTCCAGCGCGAGCTCAATATCGGCCGCGGTGGAGCGCGGGACCTGGCAAAGCCTCTTGCCGGTGATCGGGCTTGGATTATCGAAATACTTGCCCTCAACCGGCGCGATCCACTTTCCGCCGATAAAATTGTCATAGCGGTCGCGGATCAGGACCTGCTTCGAGATCTTGTCCAAAGCCTGCTGGTACATGGCATCTCTCCCTGATGTGACAGCGCCTCTTGGCGTCTGGGTCGCGGTTCAACTTGTCTGGTCTGATCCCGCTCGCTCTGCGGTCCCGGCGCGCGGAGACTTGCCTGCTGGCGGGCAGGGTTCGGGTTCTCGGATTCACCGCACGGTTGAATGGCCCCTGGGCGAAACCGGCGTCAGTCTGCGCTTCGCTCCCGCGTGCCGTCAACGTTATATTTTCTTGGATACGACGTGGGTCGGTACTTGGAAGCTCGGTCCAGCGCCGGTCTGGAGTTCAGGGCAGGAACGCCTTCAGTATGACTTGTGGGATACAATATATTCGTTAGAATATAGCGGAGGCTGGAAGGAAAAGGCCGAGAAGAAAGAAGGGAGATCAACAGGATGACCCGTGATGCTCCTGTAGCTCCTGCGGATCGAGGCGCATCGGAAACGCAGCATCGATGTCTATATTGTGACCGCGTCATCCCGGCGCTTGCTGATGAGGACCTTGCGGTCGGACTCGACTCCAAGCTCGGCCTTGTCTCGGATGAATGCGCCCTTGTCTGCAACGAGTGCACCGCAAAACTGATCGAAACGCGGTCGCGAGAGGCGGTCGTCACTGGGCGGCGGAAATAAATCGCTGCAAATTCATGCGACACGCGGCCTGGTGAATCGGCGACATGCCGAAATCAAGTCGTTGCTCGCTCCGGCCAACGGCGGACGTCTCCATGACGTCTGGGTCCTACATGGCTCGTCGACGTGAAGTGCGTCTACGGATATTCGATAGCCTTCAGATATGTGCACCACCATCTGTGGACCGGCATACTTTCTTTTCTGGTTCGGTCAGAGTACCTCACCTTTTACCAGACAGGAGTACGCAACATAAGCAAGGTCACCCTGAAGCGGCCGATTGCGGTGTTTGATACCGGAATCGGCAGCTACGCCATCGCCCGCAAGATCGCCGACCGCTTCCCCCGCCAGGATGTCCTCTACTTCGTCGACCGCGCGAATTTCCCCCTACGGCGGCGAGAGCAGGGCCGAGCTGCTCGCGGCGGTGCAAAGCACGATCGAGCGCCTCGAGAGCTACAGTCCGACAGCTGTCGTGGTCGCCTCGAATGCGCCGTCAATCATGGTTCTCGATGACCTCATGGCTTGTAGCCGGACGCCGCTCGTCGGCGTGTTTCCGCCCGTGCGACGTGCGCTCAAGGCGTCAGTCACGAAGCGGATCGCCTTCTTGGGCGTGGCCTCGTTGATCGTGAGCCCCGAAATTACGGCATACGTCGAACGCGAGGCGGCAGAACAGGGTAGGGTGTCAGAGCGGCCGGGTTACGATCTTGCGGATTTCCAACGCATGTTGGGGCATCTCGGGCTTGATCTCGCGATCGAGCGTGCCGTTTGATCCCAAAAAGGGTAACTTGGCTCGCGATGGCTGCGGATCGATCTAAGGTGCACGCCGCCCGGCAATTGCCCATCGATCGCCCAGTAGATTACGATGATAACCGGCATGATGTACTGGTCCGTAGTTCCATCCTGCGCGCCAATCCCGGCAACAATACGTGGTAGAATGCTGATGCTTGACACCCTAATCACGCGCTTGCCCAAATGCGAGATGCACATTCACATCGAGGGCAGCCTCGAGCCGGAGCTGATGTTTGCGCTGGCGCGCCGCAATGGCATTTCGTTGCCCTATGCGTCGGTCGAGGCGTTGCGTCAGGCCTATCAGTTTTCGAACCTGCAGGATTTTCTCGACATCTATTATCAAGGCATGTCCGTGCTGATCACGGAACAGGATTTCTACGATCTCGCCTGGAGCTACTTGGAGCGCGCGCGCGCTGACAACCTCGTGCACGTCGAAATGTTCTTCGACCCGCAGGGCCACACGGCGCGAGGCGTTGAATTCTCGACCGTGATAACTGGTCTCCATCGCGCGATCCTGGATGCCCGGCAATCACTGGGCGTCCGGGCCAGCCTGATCATGTGCTTTTTGCGCCATCTCGACGAGGCGGATGCGGAAAGGACGCTGGATGCCGCGCTGGCGTTCAAGGACCGAATTGTCGGCGTTGGCCTGGACTCGTCGGAAACGGGACATCCGCCGAGCAAATTCAAACGTGTCTTCAACCGTGCCCGCGACGCAGGTTTCTTCCTGTCAGCCCATGCTGGCGAGGAGGGGCCGCCGAGCTACATCTGGGAAGCGCTCGACGTGCTCGGGGTCTCACGAATCGATCACGGCATTCGCTCAATGGAAGATCAGGTCCTGGTCGGAAGGCTGGCGCGCGAGAAGACGGCATTGACGGTGTGTCCGCTTTCAAACCTGCGGCTGCGGGTGGTCGACGACCTCGCAAAGCACCCGCTGCGCCGGATGCTGGACAAGGGACTGGTGGTGACGGTCAACTCCGACGATCCCGCTTATTTCGGCGGATACGTGAACCAGAACTACCGCGCGGTATCGGACGCGTTGGGACTTCATCGCGACGAGATCGTCACGATTGTTCGTCATGGAATTCAGGCTTCGCTGATGACACCATCAGAAAAGAACGAGACATTTGCGGAGATCAATCGCGTCCTGGCCACGATCGCGTGAGCCCTGCTGGAACGGTCTAGATGGCGCGCCCGCCACGATTCGAACGTGTGACCTTTTTTCCGCCGGGCGTCCATCGTCGCGTCTGAAGGTCACTGTGCTTCCAAGGCTAGCAATCTCGGTCGACGTAGGATCGGCGATAGCCTGGTGCTGCCGATCGTTATATTTAGATTAATATAACATATTGGTGAACGTCTTCAGGCCCGTTCTCGGAAGTCCATGGCTTGGTTGTCCTCGACTTGAGGGCAGGCGCTCTCTATCTGGCAAGCAAGAACAGGGCCTCATCAATACCGTCGGGTACAACTCATGTTTGATCTAAAGGGAAAAGTCGTCGCAATCACGGGCGCGTCCAGCGGTATCGGCGAAGCCGCCGGCCGATTTTTGGCGGCGCAAGGCGCCAAAGTCCTGCTGGGCGCGCGGCGGGTGAATAATCTCCAAGCCATCGCAATGGATATCCGCGAGGCAAGCGGCGACGTCGAATTTCAAGCCGTTGATGTCAGCAAGCGCGACGAGGTGGCGTCGTTTGTGAAGAAGGCACAGCAGTCGTTCGGGCGGCTTGACGTGTTGATCAGCAATGCTGGCCTGATGCCGCTCTCGCCTCTGGATGACCTCAAGGTCGACGAGTGGGATAGAATGATCGACGTCAACATCAAGGGTGTTCTTTACGGCATCGCAGCTGCGTTGCCACTATTCCGCAAGCAGGGACGCGGTCATTTCATCAACGTCTCTTCCGTTGCAGGTCATCGCGTGGCGCCAACCGGCGCGGTCTTTTCTGGCACCAAATTCGCGGTGCGCGCGATCTCAGAAGGATTGAGACAGGAAGCAGGCGACAAAATCAGAGTGACGATCATTTCACCGGGCGCCGTGGAGTCGGAGCTGGCCGAAACGATCAGCAATCCCGAGGTGAAAAAGCGCATCCAGGACTATCGCAAGGTCGCAATTCCCGCCGAGGCGATCGCCTCAGCCATGGCTTACGCCATTGCTCAGCCGCCAGAGGTCGACGTCAGTGAAATCCTGATCCGGCCGACGGCGCAGCCAAACTAGGCAGGTCGTTCAAGTCCCTCCGATCTCATCACAAAGGTTATGAGTCCCCGGTATTCATGCAAAAGCCGGACGGTCTGCGTTTCAAGATTGTTGCCGTTCAAAATCCGAAACCAACGGCGTGAAGCGACTGAACATGTGCTCCAGTTTCGACAGGTCACGTAAAAGGCATACGGCGTGAAAGCATAGGGAGAGACAGATGCCGTCAAACGAGCGCGCGAAGACGATCTTTCCTGCGGCCGTATTGATACTGGCGATGGCCGTGGCGGCTACGACCCATGGCGCTGCTGCCGCGGCAGAATGCCAAAATCAGGATGTCGGCATCAGTCTCTCGCCAGGTTTCTGCGCCACAGTCTTCGCCGACAATCTCGGCCATGTGCGTCACCTTGCGGTCAGCAGCGACAATGTCGTTTATGCCAATAGCTGGAGCGGGCGCTACTACCACAACGACACGCCGCCGGCCGGAGGATTCCTGCTCGCAATCAAGGACACGACTGGCAGCGGAAAGGCGGCCGTCATCCAGCGCTTTGGCCCGGACAAATCCACCGGCGCTGCCGGCGGCACCGGCGTCGCGCTCTACAATGGTGCGCTCTACGCTGAACTGAACGACAAGATCGTCCGCTATGTGCGTACAACGGGCGAGATCGCGCCGTCCAGCAAAGCGGAGACCGTGTTGTCCGGCATGCCGCTGACCGGCGACCATCCAATGCACCCGTTTGTCATCGATGCGACCGGTAACCTGTTCGTCGACTTGGGATCCGCCACCAACGCCTGCCAAGCGGCCAATCGCATGCCTCTGTCGCCCGGTCACGATCCCTGTATCGAGCTCGAGACGCGGGCCGGCATTTGGCGCTACGATGCCAACAAGACTGATCAGACCTTTTCGGCGTCCGAGCGGTACGCGACCGGCATACGCAATGGCGAGGGTTTCGCGTTCGATAAGGCCGGTCGGCTCTATGTCACGCAACATGGCCGCGATCAGCTGTCGCAGAACTTGCCCAAGCTCTATACGGTCGAGCAGGGCGTCGAGCTTCCGGCCGAGGAGATCCTCGAGCTGAAGCAGGGCGGCGATTACGGATGGCCGGAATGCTATTACGACCAGGATCAGAAAAAGCTGGTCCTGGCGCCGGAATATGGCGGCGACGGCGGCAAGACGGTTGGAGTCTGTGCTGGAAAGCAGGAGCCGGTCGCCGCCTTTCCCGGCCATTGGGCGCCCAACGACATGCTGATCTATACCGGCACGCAATTCCCCGAGCCTTATCGCGACGGCGCCTTGATCGCCTTCCACGGTTCCTGGAATCGCGCGCCACGGGAGCAAGCAGGTTACAATGTCGTCTTCCAGCCGTTGGCCGACGGCAAGGCGGCGGGCGATTATGTGGTGTTCGCGGACGGCTTCGCGGGCGTGCACAAGGATCCCGGTCGCGCTGCCTTTCGGCCGAGCGGCCTCGCTATGGGCCCAGACGGCGCACTTTATATCGGTGATGACGTCCATGGCCGCATCTGGCGGGTGACTTATCGCGGAGATGCGGCGACCGCGCGGCTGGCCGCGGCGCCGGCATCCGCCGTGGCATCGGGCCCTGGCGGCGCGGCGGTGCCGCCCGAAGGGACTCATGCGGAGGCTGGGCGCGCCACCGCGGATCTTCCGGTGCCGCCCGGCGCCACCAAGGATCAGGTTGCGCTGGGCGACCGTATCTTCCACGGCGAGGCCAGCAACGGCACCTGCAGCGGATGCCATGGGTCCGATGCCCGAGGGACGCCAGTCGGTCCTGACCTGACTTCCGGCATTTGGGTCTTCGGCGATGGCAGCCTTGCGGCGATCACCAAGACGGTGACCGACGGCGTGCCGCGCCCGCGCAACTATACTGGTGCCATGCCGCCCAAGGGTGGCGCGGAACTGTCGGCTTCCGATACTGCTGCAGTGGCCGCTTATGCCTGGGCGGTCGGCCACTCCCATTAAGCGCTTAGGCGCGGCGCTCCGAAAAACAATTTTCGATATTTATGCGGCTATGCCGAGCTCATGGAACACTCCTCGCATGGCTTGTCGGAGCGCGTGATAGTGCGCGTCGAGCGGCGTCGGGTTGTGGGCACCGCGGCTTGGTTTGAGGTTCTGGGCGGCAGCGAGCAGTGGTTTAATGGCCTTGTCTCTGAGAACAACCAGGGCGTAATCGCCTTGAGGCCTGCCGGCCCGGCCTCAGCCCTTGGCTAGTGAGCGCCACCCGCGCACCGCTTTGATTCTGAGGCCCCTGGCGTTGTCGTGGGAACTCACTCGGGCAACGTCGCCGGTTTAAATCCCCGCTGAGCCAAGATCTTCTGACCTTCGGGGGACAGGATGGTCAGCGCGAGCAACTGCGCCGCCGGATGAGCATCCTTCAGCACCGCCAACGCGTATTCCGGCCCGACTTGAAGCTCGGATGGAAGTTGGACCATGGCGGCGTCCGGCAACAATTGCGTGTACCGATCCCGCGATGAGCAGTAAACGATGGCCGCATCCACGCGACCGTCCAGAATGGCGTCGACATCGGTATCACCCGATTTGGGCGGTGGCGCACCCGGCGGCGTATCGAGGATGACAGCTCGAGCTTGAATCGCAGCGCCGTTACCTGGGCGCAATTGATCGATCAAGCTGAACAGGCGCTCGGTGTAATCGCCCAGCGGGTCGATCTTGGGCGGCGAAATGCCGATGCGAACACTTGGGTCAAGCAGCTTGTCGAGAGTTGTCTGCGTCGTTGCGCCGAACTTCGTGGGTGAGAGCAGACAGACGGTGTTGCGAGCGAACAGCGCCATGACGCTCGCCCGGCCGTCCTCGACCAGCTTGCGCGCATGGCCGACGTCCGCCGAGGTGAAGAGGTCGACGTGCTCCCCCTTCTCGATCCGTTCGCGCATGCGCCCCGATGGACCAAACTGCGTCTTCACGGTCAAGCCGTGGTCGTGCCCGAACTCGGACGCGATCTGCCCGATCGCCTCACGCAGACTGCCCGCGCCGTAGAGCACCAGGTCCTCTGCGCATGCCATCGAACTTGTCATTGCCAAAACAATCGCCGCCCACGCGAAAGTCCGCACGGTTCCCTCCCCGTCGTATCCATATGGATATATCGCATATCAATCGAAGCTGAATTTCGTGCCTTGTTATCAACTTCGGTCACACGGTGCAATCCGATGTCGGCAATGGTCAGGTGCATCAAGCATTCGCCCAGGATGGGCTGATGGCTCGTCGTCCCGAGGATGTTGTCTCGACTGTCAGGCCGACGCCATACAGCTCAGTCAGGCGCTCGCCGTTGAGCAGATTATCGACCGACCCGATCTGAAAACGACCGCTTGATCGTAAAAGCGCGATTTGGCTGGTGATCGCAAAAGCGATTTTCCGGTTCGTCCCGCGCCAAAGAGTAGCGGCGAGAGACCCTCCGACAGTGATTGTGGGCTCAGGCTGAGCGCGCGCCGGTATGAATGATCGATCCGACGTGCTGGCCTCGCAGCGCCGCGGTCAGGCGGCCGGGAACGAGCCCGTTCACGACCTGTACGCGCGCGATGTGCCGCGCGTTCGCCATGACCTCGAGGAGCGCGCGATCGACCGGCAGTGTGCCCTTCAGCTTGGCAAGTTCGGCGGCGCTGGTCTCCCTGATTAGCTGCGCCTGTTTCCCATCGGGACCATGGGGATCAGCGGTGTACACGCCGTCCACGTCCTCGACGATCGTGAGGCCGGCGGCTCCCAGCGCGTCGGCGAGCAGAAATGCGCCGGTGTCGGCCCTGTGGAGCGGGATGCGCGAGGTCGGGAACTCGTGATGGTGATACGGAGGAAACGCGCTCCCTACGACCGCGCGGGCCGCAGAGAGGTGAATGGCGAGCTGGCTCGCGATGGTGGGATGGTCGACATAGGAGACACCCTCCGGCGCAAGCAGGCACGCAAGGATATGGCCGTTCTGACCGGCCTCGCTTGCGGCGAGCGGAGCAAGCGACCCGACCGGCAGGCCGAGGTCGAGACCGACACTGTAGAGATGGCGGGCGCGCACGCCGGCCCCGGTCAGGATGAGCAGACGGTGCTCAGGCAAGAGCGTCCGCAGTTCGTCCACGAGCGGAAGGATCGCCTCATGGCCGCGATCCATGATGGAGCGGCCGCCGATCTTGACGACCTGCAGCCAAGGGAGCAGCCGGATCGGGTGTCCGCCGGCGACGGGGAGGGTGAGATCGTCGTCAAGAAGGGTCTGGCGCGCGAGCGGTGAGGTGACGTGCTTGATCTGGTTGGTGTCAGCCATGGCGATGGGTTCTCTTCAGCTCGCAGTGATGATGGTGCCGACGTGCTCGCCGGCAAGCGCGCGGGTCAGATTGCCGGAGACAAGGCCATTCACGATCTGCACCTCGCGGACATAGCGCGCCGAGACGAGCAGATCGAGCACCGGGAATTCAAGGATCGAGTCCTGCAGTCCCTTGGCCTTCATCTCGGCCACCGAGATCTTTGGAATGAACGTGGCGGCCTTCGAGGTCTTTGGGTTCGCGGTGTAGAGGCCGTTTTCGTCCTTCACATAGATCATCGCCTTGCAGCCAAACTGCTCGGCAACGAGGAAGCATCCGGCGTCGGTGCGGTAGGGCGGGATCATGCTCTCGGTCGCGGGACGCATCCAGAGGCTATAGGGCGGCATGCCGCTGAAGATGACGGCGTTCACCTCAGCGAGGTAGAGTGGCACGGCCGAGAGCGCGGCGCCGCCGACGGCGGAGACGCCGTGCTTCGCGAGGAGCTGCCCCAGCATCGCCGCGTTCTGATCGGCTACCGAGGCGCCGAGTTGCGAGAGCACGCCGGCCGGCAGGCGAAGCCCCGCCGCGATCGAGTAGAGATGCCTGGCGCGGGTGCCTGCTCCGGTCCCGATCACGAGCTTGTGGAGCTTGCGGGCAGAGACAATCTCGTCGACCAGCGGGTAGACCGCGGCGCGGCCGCGATCGATGACGCTCTGTCCGCCGATCTTGATCACGGTGGCATCTGGCAGGATGCGGAAGTCCTCTGCCGCCTCCACCGCGGCCACAAGCTGTGGATCGGTGAATGAACGCTGCATCAGGAGCGCCTCGAGCTCCGCCGTCGTGTTTGCCATTGTGGGGCTTCCTTTTTCTTCCAATGCCTAAGCACGGCTCAGCCGAGCACTTGCTTCGAGCGCTCTCGACTGGCGGCCTCCCCGAGGCCGGCGGACCATAACCGTCATTCTCACGGTCCGCGACATAAGAACTGCCTGGCCGGCCGTAATCCCAGACGCTCGCCGGCGTGATCTCCCATTGACAGGCTAGCCGATATGATAGAATTATAACACAATAAGTTGCAATAATAACAAAATGTCACCATCGTACCAGCGCTTCGGAGCGGGCGGCGGGAGGAGAATTTGGATTTGTCCGGACCGGTTGCAGCAGAGCCTCCGCCGCCGACGTCGCTTGTGATGGTCAACGGCATCAGCAAGCGCTTTGGTGGCGTGCGAGCGTTGCGCGACGTGAATCTCGAGGTCCGGGCCGGTGAGGTGCACGCGCTGCTGGGCGAGAACGGCGCCGGAAAATCCACGCTGATCAAGATCCTCAGTGGTGTTCATACCCTCGACAGCGGCGCGATCGAGATCGCGGGCAAGCCGGTGGCATTCGACAGTCCGGCGAACTCGCGCGACGCGGGGATTGCCGTCGTCTATCAGGACTTGAGCCTGGTTGAATCGCTCAGCGTCGCCGACAATCTGTTGCTCGGCCGCGAGCCGCGCATGCGTTTCGGCTTTGTCCGCAAGCGCGAACTGATGGCGCAGGCCAAAGCATTCCTGGCCGAGCTCGGCATTCCCCTGGATACGAAAGTGACGGTCGGCTCGCTGCCGTTCGCCTACCGCCAGATGACGGAGATCGCAAAGGCGCTACTGGGCGAGGTGCGGTTGCTCATCCTCGATGAGCCGACGTCCTCGCTGACGTCGGACGAAGTCCGTATCCTGTTCGATGCGATCGGGAAGGTGACGCGCCGTGGAGTCGGCGTGATCTATGTCACCCATCGGCTCAACGAGGTTTTCGAGATCTCGCAGCGTGTCACGGTGCTCCGTGATGGGGCCAATGCCGGCACATTCGTCACCGCCGAAACCGACATGAAGCGGCTGGTGAATGCCATCGTCGGCACCGATCGATTGGCGCCCGCGGCGTCGCGTGCCGAGCCCGCGGCAATGCGCTCGTTCGACTCCTCACCGATTCTGTCCCTGTCGGGCGTGTCCAACGATCGGCTGCACGCCGTCGATCTGTCCGTGCTGAAGGGCGAGATCCACGGCCTCGCCGGATTGATCGGCAGCGGACGCACGGAGATTCTGGAGACGGTGTTCGGCCTCCGGCCGCTCGAGAGCGGCGCGTGCGCGATCGCGGGTCGACGATGGCTGCCGAAGAGCCCGGCCGATGCGATCGACCAGGGCGTCGCGCTGGTGCCGGAAGATCGGCACGTGCAGGGCCTGGTCCTGGACCATTCGATCGAACGCAACCTCACCTTGTCACGGATTGCCTATTTCTCGCGGTGGGGCTGGATGCAGCAACGCGCCGCCGCCAGGCGCGCAGAGGCCGCGATCGTCAAGCTTGCGGTCAAGGCGCAGGGTGCCTCCAGCCTCGTCAGGACACTCTCCGGTGGCAACCAGCAGAAGGTCGTGTTCGGAAAATGGAATGATCCGAGGCCGCGCCTGCTGCTTCTGGACGAGCCGACGGTTGGCGTCGACGTGGGCGCACGCGAGGAAATCTATGGCGTGATCCGGAATGCCGTCCGCGACGGCACCGGCGTCCTCCTCGTCTCCTCGGATCTCGCCGAATTGATCGAGCTCTGCGACCGCATCTCCGTGATCGTCAATGGCCGTGTGGCCCGAACGCTCATGCGTGGGGAGATCGATGATGCCGAAGAGCTCCATCATCTCCTGCAGATGTACCAGGCTTCCGGACAAGGCGTATTGCAAGAGCTGCCCGCATGACCGAACTGACCGCGCCCAACGTCGTCGCCTCGTCGACCCGATCCGACCGGCGCCGCAAGTTTCTGCAGAACCTGCTGCGGGGCGAGCGGCCTTATATGCTCTACATCGCCTTCGTGATCCTGCTCGTCGTGTTCAGCCTGTCGTCACCCTGGTTCCTGTCGCTCGACAATTTCCTGAACATCGGACGGCAGACGACACTGGTGTCGATCATCGCGGTCGGCATGACCTTCGTCATCATTGCGCGTCAGATTGATCTTTCGGTTGCATCGACATTGGCGCTGTCCGGTATGGCCGCGGCGCTCGCGATGAACCAGATCAACAACAGCTGGATTGTGGGCGCCGTCGCCGGGCTCGGCACCGGCGCGCTGGTCGGGCTGCTCAATGGCGTCCTGACCACGGAGCTATCGATCCCATCCTTCCTGGTGACGCTCGGCTCGCTGAGCATGGCGCGGGGACTGGCAATGATGGTCACCAACACCAAGCCGGTGATCATCACCAACGAGAGCTATTTTGCAATCTTTGGCGAAGGCACGTTTCTGGGCATACCCGTGCCGATCGCCTGGACGCTGGTGGCGACAATCGTCGGCATCCTGCTGCTGCATTACAACGTGTTCGGCCGTCGCATCTACGCAGTCGGCGGCAACCCGACCGCGGCGCTGTATTCCGGCATCAACACCAAATGGGTGACGACCGCGGCCTTTGTCCTGACGGGCGCGCTGGCCGGCCTTGCGGCGCTGGTGCTGTCCGCGCGTTCACATGCCGCGCGGCCCGACGTCGTGCAGGGCATGGAGCTCGACGTCATCGCCGCGGTGATCCTCGGTGGCTGCAGCCTGTTCGGCGGGCGCGGCTACATCCTGGGAACGCTGTTCGGCAGCCTGATCATCGGCACGCTCAATAATGGCCTTGTGCTGCTCGGCGTGAGCTCGCCGATGCAACTGGTGATCAAGGGCGCGATCATCGTTGCCGCGGTTGCTTTCACGAAACGCTAGTCAAGCTCGAGCGCAGCGCATGAGTCACAGGTTCATTGCGCGGCGTGGGTAGGGCAAGGTCGCTGGCCCTCCGGTGAATCGGCGACCAAAACGGGAGGAAACAATGAAGCCAATCCTACGACAAACCCTGCCGCTGACCGCGCTGATCGCGGCGACGGCCATCTCGATCGTCCCCTCGGCCCGCGCCGAAGTGCCCGCGACCTGCGTCAAGGGCGTCGATCTCGCGACGCTTGGACCGAAATCGATCGTCGGCCAGGGACCCCACGGCGAGAAGGCGGCCTCGCCCGAGGTGCTCGCGCTGTCGGAGGCCGATGCCGCGAAGATCAAGGAGCGGAATTTCAAGGTCGGCATTTCCATGCAAACGGTCAACCTCGACTGGTCGCAGCTCCAGATCCAGGGTATCACCGATACGCTGAAAAAGTACGGCGTGACGGTGACGGGTGTCGCATCCGCCGAATATCAGGTCGACAAGCAGATCGCCGATATCGAGAACACCATCCAGCAACATCCCGACGGCATCATTTCGATCCCGGTCGATTTCACGGCGACTGCGCCAACCTACAAGAAGGTTGCCAAGGCCGGCATCAAGCTGGTCTTGATGGACAGCATCCCGACCGGCCTGAAGCATCCTGAGGAATATGCGTCGATGGTCTCCGCGGACAGCCAGGGTAACGGCCAGATCGCGGCACAGATCCTTGCCTCCTGTATGGCACAGGGCGCTACCATCGGTCTCGTCAATTTCGGCGTCGACTATTTCAGCACGAACGAACGCACCAAGGGCGTGCGGGAGTGGATGAAAGCGAACCGGCCCGATATCAAGATGAAGCAGGTCGATTTCACCGATCCGCCGAAAGTCTCGCAGATCGCGGGCGACTTCCTCACCGGCAATCCCGATGTGAAGGGGCTGTTCGCCGTCTGGGATCAGCCGGCGCTGGACACTCTGAGCTCGATGCGGGCGCAAGGCATCGACATTCCCGTCACCACGGTCGATCTCGGCCTGCAATCGGCGATCGAGATCGCCAAGGGGGGTCCGTTGAAGGCGACCGGCTCGCAGCGGCCCTATGACCAGGGCGTCGCGGAAGCGATGGCTATGATGAACGCGCTGCTCGGCAAGGAAACGCCGGGCTGGATCGGTGTGCAGTCGCTGCCGGTGACGCAGTCGAACGTGCTGGAATCCTATCGGACGGTGTTCAAGAAGGAGCCGCCGACGGAGCTGACCGACGCCTGCACCAAGGCGAAACCCGCCTGCAACTGACATTCGGCCTGCGATGCGCGGTCTCACAAGGCCGCGTATCGTTCGTCTCCGGTCAAACCGGATCCGGACGAGGCGATCTCGTCGGGATCAGGTCGCCTTGGTGACGTATTCGACAGGGAGGCTGCGGAAATGCTTGCGCATGTCTGGCGTCACAGAACCGCCGACGATGATCTGCGAAAACGCACTGATGTCGGCGAAGAAGGCCGGCTTGAGGCTGCCGAGCTTGCTGGCATCGACGACCAGGATGCTCTCCATGGCAGTGGCGATCACCGCCTGCTTGATCGCGACCTCGTGAAAGTTGGAGCAGCTCGCGCCGCGAGTCCAGTGGATGCCGCCGGCGGATATGAATGCCTTGTTGATCCCGAGCCGCCGCAGGTAGGACAGGCCGTCATCCGACGCAAATGATTGCGACGACGGGTGGTAGAGTCCGCCCATCAGCATCACCTGTGTGGCCGGCCGCCGCGCGACGATCGTGGCCACGTTCAGCGAATAGCAGATCACCGAGAGCGGCAGATCCTCGGGCAGGCAGTCTGCCAGCGACTGCATCGTGGTGCCGCAGTCGATGAAGATCGTGTCGCCTTCCCTGATCGAGGCAGCCGCGGACCGGCAGGCGAGGCGCTTGTCCTGGGTGTGCTGGTCGATCTCCTGTTCGAACGTGTACTTGATCCCGGTCGGTGATGCTGCATTGACGACATAGCCGCCAAGGAGAGCGAGCGCGGTGTCCGACCCGGCGAGGTCACGTCGAACCGTCATTTCGGAAACCTTGAGAAGCTCGGCGGCGTCCTTCAGGTGCAGCGCGCCGCTTGTCTCGACGGCGCGGCGCAGCCTCTGCAGGCGCTGAACGCGGGTCTCGCTTGGTCGTGCGTTCGCTATTTCAGCCATTTTGCTCATCGCGCCTGGTTATACGGTTGACAATGATCTTACAATGTTGTGAATTTATCAACGTAGATATGTTATAATAATAACATGCGGGTTGATTGGAGTTCCGGTGTCCGACGATGTCGTTCGTCCGCAGGCGCCAAACCCCGGCTGGCAGGTCAGGGGAGGATCACATGTTGCGATCGACACCTTCAATCTATCTGGCGATCTCGTCGATTCGCGAGGACCCCACGGCGCTTCGATGACGCAGAGCGTCTTGATTCAGAATGCGTCGGCGCAGCCCCCGTCCCGGGGCGAGGAGCACGCGCATCCGGTCTCGCGCAACCGTGGCCGCGCGCTCGAGATGGATTGGGTCGACGAGATCAGGATCAATCTGTCCGCTGCCGAACGGCGCGTTGCCAGCTTGCCGGGGCGGCGAACGGTCAAGAAGGACGCGCAGGCGGCGTGGCTTCTCAAGGCGATCACCTGCATCGATCTGACGACGCTCAACGGCGACGATACAACCGAGCGGGTGAAGCGCCTATGCGCCAAGGCCAGGGCGCCTGTGCGCGGCGACCTCCTCGAGGCGCTCGGGTTTGCCGGGCGCCAACTGCATACCGGCGCGGTCTGCGTCTATCATCGCTTCGTCGCGACCGCCGCCGAGGCGCTCGATGGATCGGCGATCCCGGTCGCCGCGGTCTCGACCGGATTTCCGGCAGGTCTCGTACCCCACGACCTGAAGCTCAAGGAGGTCGACGCATCCGTCCGGGACGGCGCGCGGGAGATCGACATCGTCATCACCCGTGAGCATGTGCTCACCGGCGATTGGCGTGCACTTTACGCGGAGGTCCGGGATTTCCGCGCCGCCTGCGGCAACGCGCATCTGAAAACGATCTTGGCCACGGGTGACCTCAAGACGCTGCGCAATGTCGCAAAGGCATCGATGGTCTGCATGATGGCCGGCGCGGATTTCATCAAGACATCCACCGGCAAGGAAGGCGTGAATGCGACGCTGCCCGTGACGCTGGCGATGCTGCGGATGATCCGCGTCTATCAGGAGCGCACCGGCTACAGGATCGGCTTCAAGCCGGCCGGTGGAATCTCGACCGCAAAGGACGTGCTCAACTATCAGTTCCTGATGAAAGAGGAGTTGGGACGCGACTGGCTCGAGCCGGATCTGTTCCGCGTCGGCGCTTCGAGCCTGCTCGCCGACATCGAGCGGCAACTCGAGCATCACGTCACCGGCCGTTACTCGGCTTTCAACCGCCACCCGGTGGGATGAGACTTAAGCGATGAGCGTCGCACATTACTTCGAGACCATGGAGTATGGCGCCGCGCCCGAAGCGGACGGCGAGGCGCGCGCCTGGCTGGCGCGGCATGGCGCCACGTTCGGGCATTTCATCCGCGGCAAGTTCGTCGCGCCGCATTCGGGCAAGCACCTCACGACGATCGAGCCGGCCACCGGCGAGGCGCTGGCCCGCATTGCGCAAGGCTCGTCTGCCGATGTGGAGGCGGCGGTCAATGCCGCGCGCACCGCGCAGCTGCCGTGGGCAAAGCTCGACGGTCACGGCCGCGCGCGTCATCTCTACGCGTTGGCCCGCATGCTGCAGCGTCACGCCCGGCTGTTCGCCGTGCTGGAGGCGATCGACAATGGCAAGCCCATCCGGGAAACCCGCGACCTCGATGTGCCGCTCGCCGCGCGCCATTTCCTGTATCATGCCGGCTGGGCCCAGTTGCAGGAGCGGGAATTCGCCGATCAGCTTCCCATCGGTGTGATCGGGCAGATCATCCCATGGAATTTTCCGCTGCTGATGCTGGCCTGGAAGATCGCGCCCGCGCTGGCCGCAGGCAGCACTGTGGTGCTGAAGCCGGCGGAATTCACCTCGCTCACGGCCTTGCTGTTCGCCGAAATTGCCGCCGAGGCAGGCCTGCCGCCGGGCGTGCTGAACGTGGTGACCGGCGATGGTACGACGGGCGCCTTGCTCGTCGAGAGTCCTGGCGTCGACAAGATCGCCTTCACGGGGTCGACCGAGGTCGGGCGGCTGATCCGCCAATCGACCGCCGGTTCGGGCAAGCTCCTGACACTCGAGCTCGGCGGCAAATCGCCCTTCATCGTCTTTGACGATGCCGACATCGACGGCGCCGTCGAGGGCGTCGTCGATGCCATCTGGTTCAACCAGGGGCAGGTCTGTTGCGCGGGGTCGCGCCTGCTCGTGCAGGAGGGGATCGCCGACACCTTCCGCAAGCGACTTATCCGTCGCATGGACACGCTTCGCGTCGGCATGCCGCTCGACAAGGCAATCGACATGGGCGCGGTGGTCGCGCCGGTGCAGCTCGAGCGGATCAAGTCGCTGGTCGAGACCGGGGTGAGGGAAGGTGCCGAGAAATATCAGGCGTCCGCCGCGATGCCGACCGGAGGATGTTTCTATCCGCCGACGCTGCTCTGGAATGTCCATCCATCATCGACCGTTGCGATCGAGGAGATCTTTGGCCCGGTGCTGGTGGCGATGACGTTTCGCACGCCCGACGAAGCCGTGATGCTTGCCAACAATACGCGCTACGGGCTTGCCGCCAGCGTGTGGAGCGAGACGATCGGACTGGCGCTGGATATCGCGCCGAAACTGCTGGCCGGCGTGGTCTGGGTTAACGCGACCAATCTGTTCGACGCCAGCGTCGGCTTCGGTGGCTATCGCGAGTCGGGCTTCGGCCGCGAGGGCGGCCGTGAGGGCATGTATGAGTATCTCAAGCCGAGGGCATGGAGCGGGCGCAAGGCGCGGGCCAAGGCATCGCCGCTGCCGGCTGGCTCCGGCGACAGCGCCGGATTTGGCGTGCCTCCGATCGATCGAACGGCCAAGCTGTTTGTCGGCGGCAAGCAGGTCCGTCCGGACGGCAACTATTCGCGCGCGGTGCTCTCGCCAAAGGGCCGGCACTTGGGCGAGGCGGGCGAGGGTAACCGCAAGGACATCCGCAATGCGGTCGCCGCGGCGCGCTCCGCCGAGGCGTGGGCAAGGGCGACGGCGCATAACCGCGCCCAGATCCTCTATTATCTTGCCGAGAACCTTGCGGCCCGCAGCGACGAATTTGCCCGTCGCATCGCCGGCATGACAGGCGTATCAAGCACAAAGGCGCGCGCGGAAGTCGATGCGAGCATCGAGCGGCTGTTCAGCTATGGCGCCTGGGCCGATAAATTCGAGGGGGCAATCCATGCGCCGCCGCTGCGCGGCGTGGCGCTTGCGATGCATGAGCCGATCGGCGTGGTCGGCGTGGCCTGTCCCGATGAGGCACCGCTGCTCGCCTTCATCAGTCTGGTCGCGCCATTGATTGCGATGGGCAACCGGATCGTTGCCGTGCCGAGCGAGCGGCATCCGCTTGCCGCGACCGACTTCTACCAGGTGCTCGAGACGTCGGACGTGCCGGGTGGCGTCGTCAATATCGTTACCGGCGACCGCGATGGACTGGTGAAGGTCCTTGCCGAGCACGACGATGTCGATGCGCTCTGGGTTTTCGGATCGCAGGATGCCTCCGCAGCGGCCGAACGGCTGTCGATCGGCAATCTCAAGCGCACGCTCGTCGATCACGGTCTGATGCTCGACTGGTACGACAAGACCGCCTGCGAAGGCCCGATCCTGCTCCGCCATGCCGTGCAGGTGAAGAACATCTGGATTCCGTATGGAGATTAGAGAAGCCGCGTCTCGCGGCGACGGCAACTGAGATCCTGACCGCCAGAGTTCAGGCGATTTCGAAGAAAGGGAGGGAGGCAACATGCTCGAGAGCATCAATCCACCGCTCAGCGCCGAAACGGCAAGGACTGCCTATTGCGTGATCGCAACAAGCGAGCTCCGCTTCGACGGCTGCTTCCTGTTCAGCAAGGGTGTCATTGGGCCGGACGGAGAGTGATGACCATGAGCCAGAATGGTGTCGCCGTACTCGGCGTCTTCGTCGTCGATTTGGCTTTCCGCGCCGGCAGCCTCCCCGCGATCGGCGAGACGATTGCCGGATCGGGATTTGCGATGGGTCCCGGCGGCAAGGGATCGAATCAGGCGGTGGCCGCCGCGCGCGCGGGTGCTGGCGTGACCATTATATCCCGGATCGGCAACGACGCCTTCGGCGAGCTTGCGATCAAGACCTGGGAGACCGAAGGAATAACGCCGCGTGTCGTCAGGACCGCGGAGGCGCCGACCGGCGCGGCGTTCATCTATGTCCACGAGACGCGCGGCGACAATGCGATCATCGTGGTGCCCGGGGCCGCCGGCGGTCTCAGCGCGGCTGACGTCGATGCGGCGGCAGACGCCATTCGCAGCAGCCGCGTGTTCGTGACACAGCTCGAGCAGCCGGTGGATGCTGCGCGGCGAGGGCTCGAGATCGCGCGCGCTGCGGGCAGCATCACCGTGTTCAACCCGGCGCCCGCGATTGCGATCGACAACAGCTTGTTTGAGCTGTGTGACTACGTCGTTCCCAACGAAACCGAGGCCGAGGCGTTGACCGGGATCGCCGTGAGCGATCTTGCGGGCGCCCGCCGTGCCGGGGATGTGCTGCTGGCCAAGGGAGCGCGGATGGCGCTGATCACGCTCGGTGAGCGCGGAGCGCTGTTCCATGCCCGCGACCGCTCGCTGCACGTGCCGCCCTTCGCCGTCGGCAAGGTCGTCGAGACCACGGGCGCGGGCGACGCATTCGTCGGCGGCTTCGCGGCGGCGCTCGCCGACGGCGCGGATCCGCTCCAGGCTGCACGGTTCGGCTCGGCGACTGCAGGGATTTCGGTGACGCGGGCCGGGACGGCGCCCGCCATGCCGCGACGCGCGGAGATCGAAGCCTTGTTGAAGGAGTGATCTCCTCGGTGATGCGGAATGATCCGATCAAGCATGTCTTCTGTCGTCGGCGCTCCACGATCTCCGACACCGCGTTGAGCCGTTGCAGCGGGATGGAGCCAAGCGGACTCGTTTGCCCAACATAGATCTCATCAACGACAACATTTCGAGAAGAGTTGGGACTTGTAGTCGTGAAACAGGCGGTTGGCCTCGTTGGCGCTCGATGAGGTCCGTTCGATGCGGCGACAGTTCGTGATCTTTCCAACGGCACATTTGAGCTAGGGTCGCTGCGGGTCCACAAGCCGCATCATGCGAACGATTGGACGAAATATCGTGGGTTGGGCTGGTGTGGTGAACGGCGTGGATCGTCGGGCTTGAGGCGGAGCGTCGTTTGCGCGACCTCGGCATCCGCACCGACATCATTAAGATCATGCCCCGCGCCTTCGAAAGGCGCAGGGGAGGCGCAGGCCGTTGCCGATTATGGCATCGACAGCGACAAGATTGGCTCGCCGATCATCGGTGACCGCTTGAGGTGTTCTGAATCGCTGCGATCTCTCGCTTGCAACGCATTGGTATTTAAGGATTAATTCTCTGCCTGGGGGCTGGAATTAACTTTCCATAACGCTGATTAGCAAGCCAAAGGAGACCCTTTGCTGCACTCTCGCGCCGATCCGACGCCGTCGGATGCGTCGTTTGAGGGAATTGATTATGGATGGGCTGCAAACTACCGCACCAGAGTCTTCTTCTGGGGCCGAGCAAAAGTTCCACTTCGTTGCGAACAGCCTGGCCCGGCTGCTTGAAACCGCAACGCGAGAGCTGGAGCGTGATCGGGAGGCGGCCAAGGCGTCGCTGGTCACGGCGTCGAGCATCCTGCAAGCGGAGATCGGGCGCTATTCGGACGCCAGCGATTCCATAAGGGGCGGTCTGGCGGCTTGGCAGATGTTTCGCGTGCGAGCTTACATTGACAGCAATTTACACCGCACCATTCATATCCGGGATCTCAGTGTCGTCGCGCGTCGAAGCCCGGCGCACTTCTCGCGGAAATTCAAACTCGCTGTTGGCGAGTCGCCACATGCCTATGTGGTGAGAAGGCGCGTGGAGAGAGCCCGTCACCTGATGATGACCAGTGCGGCATCCCTGAGTGAAATAGCCTTGAGCGTGGGCTTTTCGGATCAAGCTCATCTCTCCAGGCTCTTTAGACAGGCCTTCGGTCAAAGTCCGGGCCACTGGCGGCGCGAGCGTGGAATCCCTGCCGAGGTCACCTCGAGAACCGGCATGGATGAGAACATCGGACGAGCGATCAGCGCTGCAAGGTCCTGAGCTTCACGAGGCAAAACTTCCTGTCCTGGCGACAAAGACCGTGGCATACGCAATTGGCTGTTGCGTTCGGTCTATTTGACGGCCTGAGAGGAGTGTGTCCAAAACCCGCTCGTTTCTAGCGTTGCGACCACCGAAACTCTCGAGGCGTAGTACCGAGCATATGACGGAAGTGACGCGCTAGATGACCTTGGTCGAAAAAGCCTACGACGCACGCAATTTCCGCCAGCGGGAGATCCGTCTGAACCAACATCTCCTGGGCGCGCGCGACTCGTTTTTGCGTGAGGTAGACATGCGGCGTCACCCCGGCGGATTGCTTAAACTGTCGCGCAAAATGATGCACTGATAGTCCGGCGACTCGAGCCAGCATCGACAGATCGATGCTTTCGTCCAAATGCACTTCGACGTATTCCCGCACCCGACGCATCGCGCCGGGCGACAATCCGCCCTGTGCTTGCGGTGCTGGCGGCAGCTTCGAAATATCGATCGAGCCCAGCCGCGGGCGCGTGTGCAGGTTGCAGTTCGCTGGATTGTTCGAGGCACTCATAGGTTCGGGTGGAGTCACAAGCGCGGGCCGACTGTCATTGCTGCCGGCGATCAGCAATCGCGCAGAGATATCGCTCCGGTCCTGGCGCCGGAAGAGGTCCACGTCTCGCTCGAAGACCGACCACAAGCTGGTACCGGCCTGGAGCCCGCGATCATCGAGCATGAGGGACGCGCGCGCGACGCGGTTTGCGCCGATGATGCGTTGGTTGCCCGCAATCGCCAGCAGCATGCCTGAAGCGCCTCCGTCCGGCGGCGCTACCGCGACGATCCATTCTCGACGAAACTGCTCACGAAAAAATCGCTCTTCGATCGCGCGCGCCGATCGTACTGTGAGCGCGCCAGTCAGCGCGTGCGCCCGTTCGGAGAGTTCAGGATCGATGGCAGAGACGTCCAAGACTGCTATCAGTCGCCCATCGACCCCGAACACCGGCGCGCCAGAGCAGCTCAAGCCGATGTGTCTGGACCTGAAATGCTGGCTTCTGTGAACGGTAACAGGCCGCTCTTCGGCGATGCAGGTGCCGATGCCGTTTGTGCCCTCCACGTCCTCGGACCATACGCCGCCGAGCCAAGTCCCCCAATATTGGAACTGGCTTGCCAGCGCATCTTCACCGCGATGCGCGACTGCGACGCCCGAGCTATCACAGAGCAGGACGGCATATCCCGCCTCACGAACCACCTTGTATAATTCATCTAGCTCCTGTTGGGCGCTGGAGATCAGCTTATCCAGCGGTTCGCGAAAATGCTTCAACTCAGCAGACGTGAGGATGCGTGGCGCCTTGCTGTCGAGTGGATCGAGGCCGTGACTTTTTGCCGATCTTTGCCAGGAGCTTGATACGGCTTGTATCCCCGGCGGAGGCGTCGCCCCCTCTGCAACCGAATAAACGTGTTCGGCGTGCCCTTCGATAGTGTCGAGCGAACTTGCAGACCGCTCCGAGAGTCCCATCACCGCACCTGGTTTACAATGGAGGCGCTCCTAGCGACGGCGTGCCGTCCAGTTTCCGACCGTGGCGAACGCGCGCTGTCGCGGCGAACGGCGCCAAATCCTGGAGGTACCGCGGACACCAAAAAAACGCGTTGCCGAAGAGGTGTCATAATACTCCATCTGGAGGACCCCGCAATCGCCGAAGGCAATTGGCGGAGCTGCTTTTTCACCTAATTTAGCAAAGTGCGCCCAAATTGCCGATCCCGAAGTAGCCGGATTTGGACAATTGAGCTCGATCCCGTCTCTCAAAGGCGCAACCGGCGAAAATTCCACATGAAAAAAGCAAAGGCCTCCGGGCCGGATCAAACCCCTCCGAGAGGGGATTGATCATTCGGGGGATGCTTTCGCCGCCAGACAGGCCTTCGCGCGGTCTGTGCTCCGCTCCGAAGATGCAAAGGAGAGCACGATGATCGACATTCGACATCTGGGCACCGCGCCAGACGATATTGAAAGGGATTTTGATGCCGCACCGGTCCGAACCCACTCCCCTGACGTGCGCTTTGGGGTGCGTGCTATTCTCCCGCAGGTCGAGTCCCCTGCTGTACCACCAGCATTGCGGACCAGTTCGGCGATGGAGGTGACCTTGTCTCGCAAAGGGGCGAAGAGCCGAACGCGAGGTCGCAAGCTTCACCAGACCGAAGCGAAGGCGCGCGTTGCTCGCGCTCGCAAGACCCGCGCCGATCTCGAACGGGAGCTCAAAGCATGCAGACGAGAGATCGCCCACGCGCGTCAGCGCCTTGCCGAGGCGACGATGCAACAAACTGCAACCTCCGAGATGCTGCGCCTCATCTCGAACTCGCCGATTCAGTCGGTGCTGGACGCGGTGGCCGAACATGCCGCGCGCCTGTGCGATGCGAGCAATGTGAGGATCTGGCGCCTGGAGGATAGCCGGCTTCGGCTGGTAGCTTCATACGGGGAAAGTTCGGCGACGATGGATGGGCGCGAGGGCCTGCCAGTAGACCGAGACACGGTGACCGGACGAGCCGCGTGCGATCGTCGCACGATTCATGTCCGTGATATCGCCGCAGAGGTCAGCGAGTACCCGGTGGGCAGCAGGATCGTCAAAGGCCAGGGTTGGCACACCACGCTTGCGACGCCGTTGCTGCGCGAAGGCGCCCCCATTGGGACAATTCTGGTACGGCGAATGGAGGTCCGGCCGTTCCACGACCAACAGATCGCGCTGCTCGAGACGTTCGCCGGCCAGGCGGCGGTCGCGATCGAAAACGTGCGCCTGTTCGAAGTCGAGAAGCAACGCGCGCTGGCGCTCGCGCGCGCCAACCTCGACTTCGAAGAACGTGAGGCGAGGATCCGGCGCCTGGTCGATGCCAACATCATCGGAATTTTCATCACGGGCTTGGAAGGTCGGGTTCTTGAGGCCAATGACGCGTTTCTTCGTCTCGTAGGACATGACCGGGACGATCTGGTTTCAGGTCGGGTACGCTGGACGGACCTGACCCCACCGGAATGGCGCGAACACGACAAGCGCGCGCTGCGGGAACTGTACTCCAATGCGGTTGCCCAGCCTTATGAGAAGGAATTTTTCCGAAGAGATGGCGGCCGCGTACCCGTGTTGATTGGAGGCGCGCTGTTCGAAGCGGGCGGCAACGAGGGCGTCGCGTTCGTCGTCGATCTGACGGAGCGCAGGTGCGCCGAGCAAGCACTGCGGGACAGCGAATACAGGCACCGCCAAATCATCGATACGGTGCCAAGCCTGCTCTGGTCGGCGGGGCCCAACGGCGAACCGACCTACGTCAATCAGCGCATTTTGGACTACACCAGCACGCGACAAGAGGATTTTAGGCACCGTGGCTGGGAGGCATTCCTGCACCCGGACGACCTTGCGGAAACTGCACAGGCTTTCTATCGGGCAGTTCAGAGCGGAACGTCCCACGAGGCCGTGCACCGTGTGCGTCGGTCGGACGGCGAGTATCGTTGGCACCATACTCGTGCTGAGCCTCTGCGCGATCAACAGGGGCGCGTCGTCCAGTGGTATGGCGTGTCTGTTGACATCGACGAACGAAAGAAGGCCGAAGAGCGGCTACGCCGCAGCGAAACCTATCTGGCGGAAGCACAGAGGCTGAGTCACAGTGGTGTGGCGGCCTACAACGAGACGGAAACTCTCTATGGGTCGGAGGAGATATACCGCATCTGGGGGTTCGACCCGGCGCAGGGTGCTCCGAGCCGCAAAGCCGTGTTCCAACGGATCCACCCCGACGACCTGGGCCGATTGAACGCAGAAGTTCAACGCGCGGTGAGCGAGAAAAGAGACTACTCGGCCGCGTACAGAATCGTACTCCCCGACGGAACGATCAAGCACCTCGAAGTAATCGGCCGACCTGCGTTCTCCTCGAGCGGAGAACTTGTCGAGATTGTCACGACACAGATCGACGTGACGGAGCGCAAGCGCGCCGAGGAAGCCTTGCGGGAAAGCGAAGCGAAGATCCGGCGCCTGGTCGATTCCAACATCATCGGAATTTTCATCTGGGATTTTGATGGTCGCATTCTTGAGGCCAACGACGAATTTCTTCGCATGGTGAGCTACGACCGTGAAGACCTGCTCGCGGGCAGCATATGGTGGACAGATCTGACGCCGCCCGACTGGCGCGACAGAAATAACGCAAGGATCGAACGGCAAAAAGGTGGCGGTCGGTTTGAACCGTTCGAAAAGCAATTCACTAAAAAAGACGGTAGTCGTGTGCCCATCCTGATTGGTGGGGCAACATTTGAAGAGAACAGTAACCAGGGTGTCGCCTACGTACTTGATTTGACTGAGCGCAAGCGGGTGGAGGCAGAAGCTCGCGAAAGCGAACAGCGATACCGTGAGGCGCAACTGGAACTCGCGCACGCCAACCGCGTCGCGACGATGGGCCAATTGACGGCCTCGATCACCCATGAAGTGAACCAGCCGATTACGGCGGCGGTCACCTACGCGTTGGCCGCTCGGCGCTTTCTAGGCGCCGAGCCGCCGAATCTTCACGAGGTCGACGGCGCGCTCTCTCTGATTGTCAAGGAGGGGAATCGCGCAGGCGAGGTCGTCGGACGAATCCGCGCACTCATCAAGAAGGAGCCCGCGCGAAAGGACGCCGTAGCGATCAACGATGCCATCCTCGAGGTTATTTCTCTCACCCGGACGGAGGCCGCAAACAACAGCGTTTCGGTGCGGACGCAGTTAGCGGAGGGCTTGCCGCGCGTTCAGGGAGATCGGGTCCAGCTGCAACAGGTCCTGCTTAACTTGATCATCAATGCCATCGAAGCGATGCGCGAGGTCGGCGAACAGGAGCGGGAATTACTCATCAGCAGCCGTAACGAACCGCATGGCGTGTCAGTCGAGGTGCGAGATTCGGGTCCAGGCTTCGCACCGGCGGCTCTTGAGCGGGTGTTCGAGGCCTTCTACACCACGAAACCGGGCGGCCTGGGGCTTGGGCTGTCGATCTGCCGGTCGATTATCGAAGCGCATAATGGACGATTGTGGGCGAGCCATAACGTGCCACATGGCGCTATCTTTCGCTTCATTGCGCCGGCTCATCCGGCCGCCGCATCGTGAGTGGAATGCCGCTTTGGATCGAAGACGTGGCAGACGTCAAGTCCAGCAGACCGGCGATGGAGGTGGCCTTGCCTCGCAAAAGGGCGAAGAGCCGAAAACTTTCGCACATAACTCCTCGTTGGTCGGCTGGCTCACGAAAGAGGTAAGCCATGGCGCATCGGGACCCTTCATCGCGAACACTCAAGCCGACGATTCTCCGGTACGGCATTGCGGTTCTGTCCGTCGCAATCGCAATCGGGTTGGATTTCCTCCTGCTGCGACATTTCGAGGCCATTTTAACGCCGTTCCTGTTCGCAGTCGCGGCGACCGTTTGGTACGCTGGAACTGGGCCAGGTGTGCTCGCAATTGTCCTTTCAGTGCTCAGCCTTAATTACTTCCTGCTACGTCCCACTCTTTCCTTCAGCACAATCAGCTATGCTGATCTCGTTTATTTGATCTTTTGCATATTTTGCGCCTTGGCTGTCGGCTGGGTCAGCGCCGTGCGACGACGGGCGGAGCAAGAGCTTCGTCAGGCCCGCGAGGAGCTGGAGGCCAAAGTGGTGGAACGAACCGCCAACTTGCAGCGGAGCGAAGGCTATTTGGCCGAAACGCAGAAGCTGACCCGCACCGGCAGCTGGGCATGGGACGTCCGTAGCCAGAAGGTGCTCTACTGCTCCGAGGAAATGTTCCGAATTTTCGGACTGGATCCGCAGGAGCATTTACCGACCCGCAAGAACTTTCAGCAACGAGTCCATCCGGAGGATCGCAACAGGGTAGACGAGAGATTTGCGAGGGTGGTCAGCGAAAGAATTGACAGCTTCGACGAGTATAGGGTTTTGCTGCCTGACGGAACAGTCAAGCACGTCAATTCATCTGGGCACCCGGTTCTCGATGGGAACGGGGAGCTCATCGAGTTCATCGGCACTGCGACAGACGTAACAGAACGCAAGCGCGCCGAGGAAGCATTGAGGGAAAGCGAAGCGAAGTTCAGCGACTATGCTGCAACCGCTTCCGATTGGCTGTGGGAAATCGGTCCGGACTACAAATTCACGCTGTTGACTGAGAATGCGTTTCATTCGGATCCGACGCATCGAATCGGCACGTTCTGTTGGGATCACGCTCTCGATCTTGAAACCGAACCAGAAAAGTGGCGGCTTGTTTGGGCAACTCTCGATTCACGCAAGCCGTTCCGCGACTTCGTATATTGCTCGGTAGACGGCAGCGGCTCTCCTATGTACGTGAAGGTCAGCGGCAAGCCAGTGTTTGACGCCAGCGGAAGATTCCGCGGCTATCGCGGCACCGGCACCGATGTTACGGCATTGCGGACAGTAGAGGCAGAAGCTCGCGAGAGCGAGCAGCGATACCGCAAGGTGCAACTGGAGCTCGCGCACGCCAACCGCGTCGTGACGATGGGCCAGCTGACGGCCTCGATCACCCATGAAGTGAACCAGCCGATTACAGCGGCAGTCACCTACGCGTTAGCCGCTCGGCGCTTTCTAAGCGCGGAACCGCCAAATCTTCAGGAGGTGGATGACGCCCTCTCTCTGATTGTCAAGGAGGGGAACCGCGCAGGCGAGGTCGTCGGGCGAATCCGGGCACTCATTAACAAGGCGCCCGCACGAAAAGACGCGGTAGCGATCAACGATACGATCCTGGAGGTTATTGCTCTCACCCGTACGGAGGCCGCAAACAATAGCGTCTCGGTGCGGATGCGATTGGCGGAGGGCTCTCCGCATGTGCAGGGAGATCGGGTCCAGCTCCAGCAGGTCCTGCTTAACTTGATCATCAATGCCATCGAAGCGATGCGCGAGGTCGACGAACGGGAGCGGCAACTGCTCATCAGTACCCGTGACGAACCGGATGGCGTGTCAGTCGAGGTGCGAGATTCAGGTCCAGGCTTCGCGCCGGCGGCTCTTGACCGCGTATTCGAGGCTTTCTACACCACGAAACCGGGTGGCTTGGGGCTTGGGCTGTCGATCTGCCGGTCGATTATCGAAGCGCATCACGGACGATTGTCTGCGAGCCCTAACCTGCCACGTGGTGCAGTCTTTCGTTTCATTGCGCCGGCTCATCCGGCCGCCGTATCGTGAGTGGAATGCCGCTTCGAATCGGAGACGTGGCAGAGGGCGTCCGCGCTAGGCAACGCGACCCGGGTTATGCGGTTTTGTTGGCGTCAGTTGCAATTGGTCGGCCATGCGCGCCAAGTCAGGCAAGGACGATGCCCGCATCTTACGCATGACTTGGCCACGATGAACTTTTACCGTGATTTCGCTTACGCCGAGATCGTGTGCGATCTGCTTGTTTAACCGCCCGGTCACCACGAACGCCATGACTTCGCGCTCTCGCGGCGTCAACGTTTCGAAACGAACGTTCAGTTCCGCCACGGCTCGTTGCTGCTCGAGCCGTGCTCGATCACGGGCGTGACCGAGCTGAATCGCTTCGAGCAAATCCTGCTCTCGGAACGGTTTTGTCAGGAATTCGATTGCGCCACCCTTCATCGCTTGCACCGACATTGGAATGTCACCATGTCCGGTGATGAAGATGATCGGCAGCCGACTTTTGGCACCTGCGAGTTCGCGCTGCAGTTCGAGTCCGCTCTGACCGGGAAGCCGCACGTCCAGCACCAGGCAAGCGGGTCCTTCTGGCTGATCCGCCGCGAGAAATTCGCTCACCGAACCGAGTAGGCTGACCCGAAAGCCCGCCGATCGAAGCAGCATGCCCAGTGAGTCCCGCACTCCCGGATCATCGTCGATGACCATCACTGTTGGCGGTTGCTCGTTGGCCCGTTGCTCTACCACATGTTCCTCATCGACATGCGCATTAGCTTTGCCAGTCCGAGACGGAGCATACCGAGATTATCGGGCGGGCGATAGAGGGGATGACCAGCCCAATTCGGCGCCTGCGGATCGCAGCCATCGGCGAACTGGCCGGTTGAAGTCGGCCAGGTTCTGCGTTTGGGCAGCCAGCTGCCCACCAAAGTCGAACCGACCAGGCTGGCGCCACAACCTTCGTATAGTGCGCACCCTCCCATCTGGTACTCGATCTCTCCGCGAGTTCAATAGTGAGCGCCAATGCGTGCCGGTATGGTGAAGTTCTCCTCCCCCGAGGCCGACCACTCCCCGCGGCCTCCCCTTGCCCCTCCAGCCCGGTCCAGGCTGGAGGGGCTCTTGTCAGCTAACCGGGGCTCGGGGGATATGAAAGACGATGCCTGTGACGCAGCTTGCCGCATCGACCACAGAATTTCTGGGCCTCGAGGCCGATCGTTGAGTTCCTATACAATCGTATAATCGAAGCACGTGGCGGCTGCGCCTAGGCTGGATAAGAAAGAGTTGTCGCGGACGATATCCGTTGTTCCGCAAAAGGTTACCGGTCTTGCCAAGTGCCAAATAGCCAACCGATAGTTGCCATAGTCGATGACGACAAAGCGGTTGGAAACGCAATCGAAGTTTTGATGCGTTCGATCGGGTTGGTTGCCCGGGCCTTTTTGTCGGGGGAGGAGTTCTTGCGCTCACCCGAACTGAGCCGTACCGGCTGCTTGGTTGTCGACTTCGACATGCCCAAGATGAGTGGCCTCGATCTGCACAACAATTTGTCTCGATCCGGCAAAGAGATTCCCACTGTACTGATAACTGCGTATCCCAGCGATGATATTCGTGCCCTCGCGCTTCAGGCTGGGGTCATCTGTTATCTGCCCAAGCCATTCGATGAGAGCGACCTCCTGAATTGTATCCAGATCGCTTTGGATCGCGCAAAGGGAAATGGAGGCGCGCCCTAGTTTGCCGGCGTTACATCAATGGCTACCAGTGCGGCGGATTTGAAGTTCCGATCAGTTCTTCCGCGCGCTCGTGATCGGAACTTCAAATCCAACGCCGCACCAGAATCATGGACTTGCCAATGCTCCTTTGATTCGGAAGTTCGCAAACGAGGATGCCGCGACATGATGCGAACTTCGGAAGCGCTAGGCGCGCGGCAGGTCGCCTCCGCCGGCCCATCGGCGATGCAACTCAAATCACATCGGCATCGCAAGGGCGCGACCGTAAGATCTGTCCGTTATCTGCCGACTGATCTTTGCAACAGGCTGCAGCGGCTGAACGCGCAACGCAGGACAGTTGTGCTGGCGCATGCTGCTCGCGCCGCTCATCGCGGTCGCAGCGGCGCGGGGTTCGGCTCAATCCTCCGCGTTGAGGCTATACCAAGGTTTAACTCGTCCTTTCCAAAGGCGTGGGACGGCCTACGAGCTTCGTTGCGGCCAGCTTTACGCTCGTACAATTGCGGCGCTTGCCGACCGACGGTAGGCGGATGGGGCCGGCGAAATCCATTTCTTTTGGCTGACACATGCATGGTGCCGCGGTTCACAGGAAGCTGAGGTTCGGTCCTTTCGAACTTTCGATTGGCGAGAGGGTGCTCCTGCGCGACGGTCAGGTGCTTCCCCTCGGCGGCCGGGCGCTGGATATTTTGATCTATCTTGCCGACCGTCCGGGTGAGGTCATCGCGAAGCGGGAGCTCATCGATCACGTCTGGTCGGACGTAACCGTAGAGGAGGGGAGCCTCCGCGTCCACGTGGCCGCGATCCGCAAGGCGCTTGGTGACGGCAAATTTGGCAACCGATACATCGCAAACATCAAGGGACGGGGCTACTCGTTCGTCGGCACCGTGGTCTTTCTCACAGGCAATACGGAAAGCAGGAACGACAAGTTCCGTCACCGCGGCAGGCTCCCGGTGCGACCGCTCGTGATGATTGGGCGAGAAGCGGCGGTCGACGAGGTCAGCGACAAGCTTCGAGATGACCGGTTCGTGACACTGCTTGGCACCGGCGGAATTGGCAAGACGACCATTGCCTCCGCTGTTGGCCACGCCGCCGCCGAGCAGTTTGGCGGCGAGGTCTATTTTGTCGACCTGGAAGGCCTCACCGATCCGCGTAACGTTGTGGGGACTGTCGCAACATCCTTGGGATTTGCGCTCCGATCGAAAGACCCTGAAGTGGAACTGGTCGACCTCGTTCGTTCCCGACGGCTTCTTATCGTTCTTGACAGCTGTGAGCATGTGATCGAGGCGGTCGCCTCGCTTGCCGAGCAACTCTATCGGCAAACGGACGAGATCCATCTTCTGACCACGAGTCGAGAATTGCTGAAAGTAGAGGGTGAGCATTGTTATCGGGTGCTTCCCCTCGATGTTCCGCCCGACGGCCCGGACCAGACGGCACATGCCGTGCTTCGGTATCCGGCAGTGCAGCTGTTTGTACGGCGGGTGGCAGCGAGGGCGGGAAGCGTCGTTCTCACCGACGAAGAGGCGCCCTCTGTCGCGGAAATGTGCCGAAAGCTGGATGGTCTACCGTTGGCCATCGAGTTGGCAGCGGGTCAGGTGGCCGCACTCGGCCTCAAGAACACGGTTGCCCGCCTGGTGTCTCGGCCGGAATTGCTGAAACTAAGCCATCGGACGGCAGTCCCCAGGCATAGGACCCTCAAGGCGACATTGGATTGGAGCTACGATCTGCTGTCTGACGCAGAGCGGATTGTCTTTCGACGCATTGCGCCTTTCGTCTGCCATTTCACCCTTGAGGGCGCGCGCGATGTCGCCGGCGAACTCGGCGCGGGCACCGGAGAGATTTTTGACGCGATCGCCGGTCTGGTCGAGAAATCATTGATAGCAACCCAGATCGACGAAACCCAGGCACAGTATCGGTTGCTGGACACGACGCGGGCGTACGCGCTCGAAAAGCTGGAGGAGCATGCCGAAGTCGACATGGCCTTCCGCCGACACGCAGAATACGTCGCCGGATACCTCGAAGCGCAAAGAGTTGAGCTGTTGGCTGCGGCAAGGGCTGAACGAGCCGCAGCCAATCCCAGCCCACAGGGAAGCATTCGCCTCGCGCCAGAATGGAGCGTTGAACCGCGCGGCGATAACCAGATCGTGGGTGGACACCCCAGCGTTCCAACGCATTTCAGCCAGTTGGGTAACATCCGTGCGGCGCTGGAATGGAGCTTCGGGCCACATGGTGACGACGAGATCGCGACGAGGCTCGCGGCCGCTTCAACGCAGCTGTTTCT
>Ga0210405_10001085_pt1 | contig 32827 bp, 27 predicted proteins | sample IncBWH11MmetaG_FD_155492 | JGI IMG/M metagenome (GOLD analysis project Ga0210405, IMG submission 155492) | Forest soil microbial communities from Barre Woods Harvard Forest LTER site, Petersham, Massachusetts, United States - Inc-BW-H-11-M | ecosystem: Environmental > Terrestrial > Soil >...
CTTGGTTCAGCTTTAGCATCCTCTGGTTCGTCGAGCCGTGCGGCGAATGGCAGACAGTGCAACCTTCGATCTTGGCTTCGTGCTGGTAGACGAAGGGCCCCTGCTTTTCGGCGTGGCACTTGTAGCAGACCTCGTCATAGCCGGCTGTCCGGCGGAGTTGGTGAGCCAGGAAACCACCATGGGGGTTGTGGCAGTCGGCGCACTGCAGCAGCCCTTCGTTGACGCGGTGATGAAATGGCCTGGCGAACTCAGCACGCACATCCAGATGGCACGTGTAACAGAGCTTCGGCGCAGACTCTTTGAGCAGGAACTCGCTTTCTCTTGCATGGTGCGGGGAGTGGCAGTCAATGCAAGAGACGCCGCTCTGCAGATGCAGGGACCGCCCAAAGTTGTTCTGTTCGTGGCTGTTTTGATGGCAGTCCAGGCAGCGCGCACTGGTTTGCGCGGGCGAAGCATCCTTGAAAGTAAAGATTTTGGACTTGTCGCCCCCGCCGTCGACGTGCTCCTTGCCCGGGCCGTGACATGCCTCGCAGCCGTGCCATTCCGCGCCCTTGTGCGCGTCGAGTTTCGCGTCCATGGTGGTGGCGAAATGAGGGGTCTTTTCAAAGTTTGCATAAATCTCGTCGTGGCACGTCTTGCAGGTGTCGGAGCCGACATACAACGCCGGATCTGTCGGGCGCACATATCCTTTGGCCTGGTCAGAAGGTTTGCTCTGTGGTGCGGCATTCTTTTTGTCTCCGGAATGGGCAATAGGAACTACCAATGCCAGAATCAGCACTGCCAGAAGATACGAGATGGGGAGCCGCTGCCAGTACTTCATAAAACTCCTCTTGCCACTGGTGGACAGATTCCTGCGTCCAAACGAATCGGATTGCATCTGCTTTCTCTCGAATAACACGACAACCTGGAGAGCTTGGTCCCTCGCCAACTGTTGAAACCGGCTCCATGGTTGGCCAAGCTGGCACCTCAAAAAGACAAAGAGTTTCTTGAAAATCCTTCCCGCCACAGAAGGTATTTTGAAAATTTTCTTATGTCAGCTAGGGATTTCCCTAGTAGCGCTAAACGAGTTCAACCGCTAGCCTCCACTCCAGGATCGGTCACCGGGGAGACTAGTACTGTGTTAAATGGAGGTTCCACGATGAGCGATTGACCGATGACGTATCGCTTGCCTTTCCGAAGAACGTGAGCATTTCGGGAGCATTTAGCAGCGAAGAAAAGTATTTAAGTACTGTTATGCAATTCTGATTCCTGCAGCATGGAGCAAGCATTGAGTCCGAATAAGAATGAAGAGCTTGGAATGAATGGACAGATTGGAAACGCTGCTGTCGAGTCATCAAAGACTCTGACAGGGGTCACTCGGAGAGATTGGTTCAGGACGGCGGCTGGCGGTTGTGCCGGGCTGGCGCTGGGTGCCTTTGTTGATGTGGAAGCCGTGCGGGCCAGCACGCAGATGCTGAAACTCTCCGACGTGAGCGAGTTCACTACTTCCTGCAACTTTTGTTCGTGTGGATGCGGCATGATCGCGACGGTACGCGAAGGCAAGTTGATTACCATGGAGGGCGACTTCGACCACATTGTGAATCGCGGATCACTGTGCGTGAAGGGAATATCCATGTTCGCGACTCACACCTCGCCGAATCGGCTTACAACGCCGCGTTATCGGGCCCCGGGCAGCGACCACTGGGAGGACATCTCCTGGAACGACGCGATCGCACGGGTCGCACAGAGGATTCGGAAGACGCGCGACGCGACCTGGATCGCAACCGAGAAGGTCGGCGACAAGGAGGTTTTGGTCAATCGGACGGATGCAATCGGCTTTCTGGGCGGCGCGCAGAACACCAACGAGGAGTGCTACCTCTTCCAGAAGGCGGCCCGGCTGCTCGGCCTGGCTTACGTAGAGCACCAGGCCCGACTTTGACACAGCCCCACGGTCCCCGGTCTGGGGGCCTCGTTCGGCCGGGGGGCGATGACCAACCACTGGATCGACCTCCAGAACTGCAAGACGATCCTGGTGGAAGGCAGCAACGTGGCCGAGAACCACCCCATGGCCTTCAAGTGGATCCGGAAGGCGCAGGAGAACGGTGCGAAGATCATCCACGTCGATCCACGATTCACTCGGACCTCCGCGGCCGCAGACGTGTACGCGCGCATCCGGCCCGGAACCGACGCGGCGTTCCAGAACGCGATGATCAACCACATCCTCGTCAACAAGCTGTACGACGAGGATTACGTCGTGACCCACACCAACGCCCTATTCCTAGGCGATGAGGCGTTCAATTTCAAGGACGGCGTTTTCAGCGGGTTCGACGCGGAGAACCACAAGTACCACACGGAGACCTGGGGATATCAGCTCGATGCCAGAGGAAAGCCCCGGGTCGCGAAGAGCCTGGATGACCCGCACTGCGTCTTCTCGCGCCTGAAGACCTTCGTCTCACGGTACACGCTGGAGACGGGCGAGCAGATCACCGGCATTCCGGCCGGGCAGATCCAGCAGATCGCAGAGACGATGGCGAAGAACCGGCCGGGATCCATCCTCTACGCGCTCGGGATGACCCAGCACACGACCGGTGTGCAGGGGATCCGGTCGTTCACCATCCTCCAACTCCTGCTCGGCAACATCGGCAAGCCGGGCGGCGGCGTCAACGCGCTGCGCGGCGAGCCGAACGTGCAAGGCGCGTGCGACATGGCGGTGCTCTACAACTACATGCCGGGCTATCTCAACTCTGCTTCGAGCGCCGAGCCGACCATCCACGACTACGTGCGCAAGAATGGGATTGCCGACAGCCGGTACCTCGTCAACACGCTCAAGGCGTTCTTCGGTGAGGCGGCCACCGCCGAGAACGATTATGCCTATGCCTGGCTGCCCAAGCGGAACGCTTCCAAGGACTATGGAACCCTGCCTATGCTTGAGGATGCTCTCGCCGGGAAGCTGAAGCTCCTCTGGATCGTCGGCCAGAATCCCGCGGTCACCGTGCCCAACCTCAGGCTGACGTTTGACGCGATGGCGAAGCTCGAGACGCTTGTGGTCCAGGAGATCTGGGAGACCGAGACCGCGGCGTTCTGGAGCCGGCCCGGCGTCGACCCGAAATCCATCTCCACCGAGGTGATCCTGCTGCCCGCGGCGTTCTTCATGGAAAAAAACGGAACCATCAGCAACTCGGGCGGGATGGTGCAATGGCGCCACGCCGCCGTGAAGCCTCCGGGGCAAGCCAAACCCGACGGCGAGATTGTGGACCTCGTTTTCCGCAGGGTGCGCGATCTGGTCAAGGACTCGAAGGAGCCGAGGGATGAGATCATCCGGAAGGCCTCCTGGAACTACACCACGGCAGAGGACGTCCTGCGCGAGATCAACGGGTACGCAGTGCGCGACAACCCGGAGACCGGCCTAAAGGCAGGCGATCTTGTCCGCAAAATCAGCGATCTTCGCGCCGACGGTTCCACGTCGTCCGGCGCGTGGATCTACGCGGGCGTCTTCGCCAACGGCGAGAACCTCTCGAAGCGCCGCGACTCGCAAACGGATCTTGGGGGCCTCGGCCTCTATCCGGGCTTCGGGTGGACCTGGCCCAACAACATGCGCGTCCTCTACAACCGGGCGTCGTGCGACCGGAACGGCAAGCCCTATCCGGGCTCGAAACCCATCGTCTGGTGGGACAAGCAAGCGAAGCGCTGGACTGGATACGACGTGCCGGACGTCCCCGTCCTGACCGACGGGCCGGCCACGCCGAACGGCCAGCGGGCCTTCCACCTGGGCGCGGAGGGCGTCGGGCGCCTGTTCGCAGCCGTCTACTCGGACCCGGACGAGAAGCATCCGGGGTATCCGCGCGACGTGGCCTACGTACCGAAGGACGGTCCGCTGCCGGAGATGTACGAGCCCGTCGAGAGCCCGGTAGAAAACATCCTTCACCCGCACGTGAAGAGCAACCCGATGCTCAAGTATCCTCGCGTCGCGACGCATCAGCCCATTGGCACAGCCGACAAATACCCCTACGTGCTGATGACTTCGACGGTTGCGGAACACTGGTGCGGGGGATCCACAACGCGCAACATCCCGTGGCTCAACGAGCTTGTCCCTGAGGCTGTGATTGAGATTCCATTGTCACTCGCTCACAATCTGGCGGTCAGAACCGGAGACTGGGTAAAAGTGTCCTCTGCTCGCGGCGAACTTACCGTGAAAGCGTCGGTTACTCCAAGAATGCAGACGCTCAAGGTCAACGGAAAAGAAGTGACGATCGTTTGGATGCCCTATAACTGGGGTTTTAAAGGCCTTTCCACCGGCCCCAGCGTAAATTTTCTCACCATCGATGCCGCAGATCCGGGAGCGGGTACCCAAGAAACCAAGGCTTGTCTGGTTAATGTGATCAAGCTCCGCGAAGCCGACGCAAGATCCTCCATCTCGCGAAGGGGGTAGTGCATGAGTCAGTCTGCGAACTCAGGCTCCGTTAAAACGACGCTGGTCGACATAACGAAGTGCATCGGTTGTCGTGCGTGTCAGGTTGCCTGCAAGCAATGGAACGACCGCGATGGGGAAGAGACAGAGTTTCAGTGGGACCTTGGCTTTCAGAACCCTGCTACCCTGAGCGCAAAAACGCTTACCTTAATTACGTTTCATGAATTGCCTGACGAACAGGCGCCCGGGGGCTTGCATTACTTGTTCACCATGCGGCGATGCCTGCATTGCCTGGAGCCTGCCTGCGCCTCTGCATGCCCGACAACCGCTCTGACCCGGCAATCTGACGGGCCCGTAACTTACGACGCCGACAAATGCATCGGCTGCCGCTACTGCATTTGGGCATGCCCTTGGGGTGTGCCCACTGCGGAATGGGACTCTCTTGCTCCCAAGATTCAGAAGTGTACTCACTGCGCTGACCGCGCCGATCAACCCCTCCCTCTGGCCCGCAATGGGCGAGCGCTTACTCAGGAGGAGAGCAGACAGTACCGCGCTAATGTTGTCGTGCCGGCTTGCGTCAAGGCTTGCCCGGCTGACGCGCTGGAGTTCGGCACCAGAGAAGACATTCTGAAGGAAGCGCGCACCCGAATCTCCGGTCAACCTGGGAAGTATGTAGACCACATATACGGCGAAAAAGAGGCTGGTGGCACGAGTGTATTGTACTTGTCGTCCGTGCCTTTCGAGAAACTAGGTTTTCCCGACGTCGGCACCAAGGCGTATCCGGCAGTCTCCACAATAGCGATACACTCTGTCCCCCCTGCGGTTCTGGCTGTGGGCGCGTTGCTGGGGGGCACATACGCCTTCTTGAAGCGCAGGGCTTTCGCAATAGCGAATGCGCCGGATGCAGTTCCCGCTAATGCCGCCAGCCATCACCCGGAGTTCGAACCCGTACGTCAAAAGCTCCTAACTCCGTTCAATTGGATCCTTCTTGGACTCATGGCGTTCGGCCTGATTTCGCTGATCGCCCGCTTCGCCTTGGGCTTGGGCGGTAGCACTCATCTTTCTAACACTTACGCTTGGGGACTCTGGATCGTCTTCGATTTGGTCTGGATCGCCGTGGCTGCCGGGGCATTCGCGACTGCCGGAATCATCTATGTCTTTCAGCGTAAGGACCTCTACTCTATGGGTCGTTCAGCCGTGCTGATGGGCCTGTTGAGTTATTCGTTTGTTACGGTCACGCTGATCGCGGACCTTGGCCTGCCGTGGCACTTCTATCAGCTTGGCCTGCAGTCTCCAGAGCAATCGGCGATGTTCGAAGTGTCCTGGTGTGTCGGCCTCTATGTCTCGATTCTGCTCTTAGAGTTCCTGCCGGTGCCCTTTGAGCGATGGGGATTGCAGAAGGCGAAGGATATCTGGCAGCGATGGTCTGGCGCTTACGTCGCTGGCGCGCTTACCTTGTTTGTCTACCTGCTCTCGCGGCAACTAACCTACGCGTTGCTGACAGCCGTCTTGTTTTCTTTTCTTGCTTGGGCGTTCCGGGCCAGGGACAAAAAATCTGAACCGATCATGCTGGCGATCGCGGCGGTAACGTTCTCGACGATGCATCAGAGTTCGCTGGGCTCTTTGTTTCTGCTGATGCCAGACAAGCTTGCCCCACAGTGGTGGTCTCCGGTGATGCCTGTTTCTTTCTTCCTGTCTTCCATTGCGGCCGGCACGTCTCTGGTCGTCCTTTGCGAGATGTGGATGGCGAAGGCGTGGGGATGTCGCCTACAGATCCCGCAATTGGCAGCAATGGGTAAAATCTCATTTTGGTCACTGCTGGTCTACTGGGCTTTTCGGCTAGTCGATATGGTCGTTCGAGGCCAATTCTCAGGTGCATTTTCGGGGAACCTGGGAGTGCTTTTCGCGGCGGAGTTCATCCTGGGCGGGATTGTTCCTATGGTCCTGCTCGGGACAGCACCGCTGCGAACCCGGCCCGTGGTGCTATTTCTCGGGGCTTTTCTCGCCACAGGGGGCGTGGTTTTCAATCGCGTGAATGTGGTTCTCTTGGCTATGGAATTAAAAGGGTCAATGCCACAGATCGCACCGGCGTCCTATACCCCGTCCATCTTCGAGTGGGGCATCTCCGTTGGCCTTATCGCTGCAACTATCTTCCTTTTCGGGCTGGGCGCACGAATCATGCCGATACTCCCCAAGGAAGAGGTCGGACAAGGATAGGAATATCGACTCCATGATCCATGACGTTTGGCTGGCGAAGCATCCGTACCTTCAGCGCGCGGCTGACTTTCACGCACAAGTCGCGGCTGCTGCAGCCGGCATCTCAGTCGCTCGCCCGCACACTCCAAACTTCGACGACTACATCGGTGACTATAAGGCAGGTATTCCCCTATTGCGGAGTTCCCAAGCAGCAATCGATTTCGAGCCTGCGGAACCGATTCTTGTATCTCTAGTGGAGAGTCTGGCTTCACAGCCTCTGCCAGAGAAGTTTGCGGACGAGTGCCGGGTCTTGCACACTCAATTGCGCGGTGAAATGAATGCGCCACGTCAAGCGGTCGCTTGGTTACTTGACAACGAGGTTTTCGAGCCAGCGCACCCAGGGCTGCTTCACTACTTAGGTTGGACTGCGTTGGCCCGATTCCTCAGCCCACTGGTGGATGGGTTCGGGAGCTGGCGCGTGGAAGAGCACTGGTTCCGCAGCTGTTGCCCCACTTGCGGGTCGGCACCCGCCATGGCCCAGTTAGTCGGTATCGATCCCGGCCGATTGCGACTCCTTTCTTGCGGCTGTTGCGGCACACGCTGGCGATATCGGCGAATTGGGTGCCCGTTCTGCGAAAGCGCGGACGATCATCGCCTCTCCGCCCTGGCCATCGAGGGAGAAAAATACCTTCGTATCGACTACTGCCAGTCCTGCCGCGCCTATCTCAAAACCTATAATGGAGAGGGAAGCGAGTCCCTCTTTCTGGCGGATTGGACTTCGCTTCACCTTGACATTATCGCCTGTGATCGTGGACTAAAACGGTTGGCTGCATCCCTGTACGAATTGTGACCATCTCCATCTTCGACCTTGGGACGAGTTGGGCATAGAGGCCGAGAAGGAAATCCGGTCGTGGGATTGAAGTGCGTGTCAGGGCCTGGGGGTGTTGTCTTCTATTTTGTGGCAAGGGGTGGACTGAGGTTGGGATCGAGGCGATGCGCTTCAGCAAATTCGGTCTGGGCGGACTTCGCGTCGTTCAGGCGGAGCAGTGCCATCCCTAGATTATAGTGAGCGTGTGCGAAAGCTGGATTCAGCCGTACGGCTTCGCGATACTGCGCGGCAGCATCCAGGTATTTCCCGGCGTTGAAAAGAGCAGTTCCGAAATTGAACCGGATATTGGCATCATCCGGCTTCAAGGGCACCAGCTTTTGGTACGTCGCGATAGCCACGTCAAGTTTGTTCGCCGCCAACTGACTGGCGCCGAGCCCCACCAGGGACTCCGGGTAATCCGGCTTCTGCGCATAGGCCTTTTCGTAACTCGCCGCGGCTTTCTCGTAATCCTTTTGCGCGTAGTAAGCATTTCCCAAATTGTAAGTCGCGTAGAACTCATCGGGTTTCAGCGCCAGGCACTTTTCAAAGGATTGGATCGCGTCGCCGAGCTTGCCCTCATCGGCCTGCGTCTGCCCCAGTGCCAGCAACACCTCCGGTTGATCTTGCTTGAGAGCGAGGCTTTTCTGAAAAGCAGCGGCGGCATGATCGTAGCGCTTGGATTTGTAGTAGAGATGTCCGAGATGCTCCCACGGCCCGGGCTGATCCGGATGCTTGCTGGTGAGCTTGTGGTAAGCGGCAATCGCTTCATGAGTCTGCCCGGCCTGGTCCAGCGCCAGAGCGTAGTTTTCCAGCACATCCGGCGAGTCCGGACGCAGCGAATGTGCCTTACGAAGGAAGGGCAAAGCTTCATCCGCCTTATTTTCGCTGAGCAGCGCTGTCCCTAAATTTCCCAGCGCATCGGCATTCTTGCGACTGCTGGCAATGGCTGCCCGGAAGGCCGCGATCGCTTCCTCATTCTTCCCGAGATGGAGGAGCGAAGCCCCCAGGCCATTCTGCGCTTCGGGAAAATCCTTATGGTGTTCTATTGCCTGGCGATACGAGGCGGCTGCGTCCTCGTATTTCCCTTCATGAAAAAGCGCCAGGCCCTTATCGGCATACACCGCAGCTTTTTCCGGAGCGATCTTGATGGCTTTGTCGAATTCCGCGATCGCCTCAGCGTCTTTGCCCGTAGATTCCAGCGCTTTGCCCATATTGTCGAACGCGTCTGGATACTCCGGCTGAATTTTCAGCGCCTCGCGGAAGCTGGCGATGGCCTGCTCGTATTCCTTCTTTTGAAGATGGTTGAGGCCGCGTTGATTCAGTTTCGCAGCCTCGTGCGAAATTCCTGGATCATTGTCTGCGTGGCTGAAAGTAGCACCAATAGAACCCAAAAACAGAGTGAGGGCAAGTAACGTGGCCGAACGATCGAATGGCAGTTTCACGGATCCTGGCATTCCGGTCCTATCCTGGCGGAGACGAAAAAGATTGTACATAGGTTCCATGGGGGGAGTCTCCTTGGTGTCTCTGAATCAGCGTCCGCTGAGTTCAGCTCTTGTACACCAAGCGCTCCTCCCTCCAGCTATATATTCAAACTTATCAGATGAAGTTATGGCAAGCTGCTAGCTCAACAGGGACTTATTCCGTACTTAAAACTTGTGGGCGACTTCAAGAATAGTTGGCCCCTTCCAAATCCTAAAAGGAGGCGACTCAAGTGCTGCTCAAGGAATACCAATTCAGGTGCGTTGTAGGTGCTGAAACCCATTTAATTACCATCGAGGAATGGGTTAAGGGACTGGCGGTCTGGCCCCGTAGATTCAGGGTAAGACTTCCTGCGTCCTCCCGCTCTGACGCCAAAACATTCTACGGAGCAACCTGCCACGAAGCCGCTGAAAAGGCCGAAAGTTTTTTTGGCAGGTAAGCCAGACAAATCAGAAACAGCTCGAGCAACTCATTTGTCCCAGAGGTCGCCAGCTCCTCCACCTCAACGGAGTCCGCAGATTCAAAAGATAAATTGATCGTGCTTTAGAAACAAGACTGGGATGCTCCGCTCCTCTGTAGCGTGCCCAGAGATACCTGTTTCAGAAAGAAACTTTCGCTTGATGATGGCACAGGGTCGCTGGCGTTCCTAATATTCATTCGTTTGAGAACGGAATATCATCTGAAATTTCAATACCTTACGCCTACCCGAAGAACAAAAAGAGGGAAACCAAATGGTTGGCTTCGTGCAGAACTAAATTGGAAGGTTCAGGAGACCACGCAGGGTGTAATCGTCGGCCACGGGAGTATACGGGGATCGCGCAAAAGGGTGGGCTCCTACTGGTGATTGTTGCGCCTGCATCTACCAAGATCTAGGGACTATCCGAGACACCCACAGCCGAGCGCCGTTCGGGTGAATTTCCGGCGGCTGGAACGGCAGGAGTGGTGGCTCTGGGCTGCAGCAATTGTCATTACTTCACTTCTGACGATTGGCCTGGCGACATTTCTTGTTCCTAGCGCGAACTTTCGCCAAGACTTCTACTTGCAAGCTGTGATGCCGCAGGCCATCCGAGGCCTGGTGGGCCTGATTTTTCTCTTCGACCTGTACACGATTTATCAGCATCTTCTGATTCACAGGATTCGCAAAGAACTAGTGGAACGGGAAGAACTGTTCCACCTAATCAGTGAGAACGCCGCGGACATGATCGCGATCGTGGACATGAATGGAAAGCGGATTTTCAACAGTCTTTCTTATGAAAAGGTAGTGGGCTATTCGCCCGAAGAATTGCAGGCTTCATCGGCATTCGAACAAATTCACCCCGATGACCGTGAGCGCGTCAAGAGCGCGGCCGAGGATGCGCGGCGCTCGGGAATTGGAAAAACGCTTGAGTACCGTCTTCGCCACAAGAACGGCAACTGGCTGGTGTTGGAATCCACTTCGAGCGTCACTCACGACGCAAATGGGGAGCCGGAAAAGCTCGTGATCGTGAATCGCAATATCACGGAGCGCAAGAGAGCCGAGGAAGCTCTGCGCCGCTCGGAGGCAGATTTTCGCTCGGTTGTGGAGGACGCGCCCTACGGAATATATCGTGCAAGCATCACCGGCCGATTCCTGCAAGTCAATCCAGCGCTCCAGAAAATGCTGGGCTATGAGCTGGAGGGGGAGCTTTTGAGAAGAGATCTGGCAACGGACATCTTCCGGCACACCGGCGAATATAAGCGGCTGAGCGAGATCCTGAGCCGCACGGAAGAAATCAAAGACATGGAGATGGAGTGGAAAAAACAGGACGACACACCTATCACTGTGCGGTGTTCGGGCCGCCGCGTTAACGATGAAAACGGGGTCGCGGCGTATTTTGAGGTGTTTGCGGAGGATGTGACGGAAAAACGAGTGCTCGAACGGCAACTGAGAACGGCGCAAAAGATGGAAGCGATTGGACGGCTCTCAGGGGGCATCGCGCACGACTTCAACAATCATCTCGGTGTGATCATCGGATACAGCAGAGTGCTGAAGCGTCAGTTGGGGGAAAACAATGTCCTGTGTGAGCATGCCCTGGAAATCGAAAAGGCGGGACAGCGGGCCGCTTCATTAACAAAACAACTGCTGGCGTTCAGCCGTCAGCAAGTCCTGACCCCGGCCGTTCTCAGCCTCAACACACTCGCCGCCGATATGGAAAAAATGCTTCCCCGGCTTCTCGGCGAAGACATTGAAGTATCACTGATTCTGGATCCAGGACTTGGCAATGTGAAAGCGGACCAGGGCCAGATCGAACAAGTCATCATGAATCTGGCTGTCAACGCGCGCGACGCGATGCCGGCGGGTGGCAAACTGAAGATCCAGACGGCCAACGTAGTTCTTGATCAAATGTACACGCGGAGTCATCCGGGTTCTAAAGCCGGGGACTATGTGATGCTGGCGGTAACCGATACAGGAACTGGCATGGAGGCCGGAACACTAACGCATATGTTTGAACCGTTCTTCACCACCAAGGAGCGGGGCAAAGGAACGGGACTTGGACTTGCAACTGTCTACGGAATTGTGAAGCAGAGCAACGGATATATCTCAGTGGAGAGTTCCCCGGGCAAGGGATCGTCTTTTCAAATTTATCTCCCCCGTGATGAAGGCCAACCAGCAGCAGAGGAACAAAAAACTGACCTCGCAGAAAACTTGCGCGGTTCGGAAAGTATTCTGTTGGCGGAAGACTCCGAGTCGTTGAGAAAACTCGCGCAAAGCAATCTTGAATCAGTTGGATTCCATGTGCTGTCAGCGAGCAGCGGCGAAGAAGCTCTGGAAGTCGCAGTACGACATGGGAGCACTTTTGATCTCCTGCTGACTGATGTGGTGATGCCCGGCATGAATGGCCGCCTACTGGCAGAACAGTTGTTGCCGCGCCAGCCAGGAATGAAGGTGCTTTACATGTCGGGCTATACCGACAGTTTTATTGCAGGGCACGGAGTGTTAGAGCCTGGAACCAATCTTCTTCACAAGCCATTCACGGAAGAGGTACTCATCCGGAAGGTCCGCGAGGTGCTCGATGGCGGGAAGCAGCCGTCATCCTCACTGGAAGATTCGGTTGAACTTGCGGGGAGCAAGGTCCGCTCCGGTCAGTAGGAGGAACTCGGCGATGGGAAAGGTATTGCTAGTGGATGACGATGAAGCCTTACGACGTCTGATGTGCCTTGAGCTGAGCAACGACTTTGAAGTGATCGACTCGGGCGATCCGGAACAGGGTTTGGCTCTCGCGCTCGAGCACAAGCCCGACGCCATCTTGTTGGATCTTCGCATGCCCAAATACTCGGGTTATGAACTCCTTCAGACATTTACGGCACTCAGCCACACTCAGAAGATTCCTGTGATTATCGTGAGCGGTGAGGCGGGTGCACAAACAAAAGAGCATTGCAGGCAACTCGGTGCCGCCGATTATTTCGAGAAGCCGATCGACTTCGAGGCGCTGCGTGCATGCCTCCAGAAAATCGCCAAGAATGGCCGGTATATTCCCCGATCCGAAGTGCGTGTACGGTTGCGCATCATCCTGAAGCTGCGAGGTACCGACAGTCAGGGAAAGAAAGTTGAAGAGATCACGACCACTGAGAACGTGAGTTTGAGTGGCTTCCGGTGCGGATCCACCGCGGATCTCCCTGTCGATTCCATCTTAGACGTCTATCTCATGAGCTCGGGGGAAGACTACGTGGGCAAAGCCAAAATTGTTCATTCGAGCGCGAAGGATCCGCCCCTTCGGCACTATGGATGCCGCTTCATTGAGAAGACGGGGCCCTGGGTGCTGCAGTAAGGAGAGCGGTGCTCATTTTTTATGGCCAATATTGACCAAGTCCATCTCCTCAGGAGCGAAGTTAATCTCGGAGCGGTTTCATCCCGGGATCAATTTACCGGACGCGTCCTAGTCGTTGACGACGAACCAGCCGCGTGCAACCTGCTCTCCGCCATCCTCGGGCCGCCTGCTTTCCATTGCACGACCGCCAGCAACGGCGAAGAAGCGCTCGTGGCTCTGCAACGCGGACAATTCGACGCAGTCATTTCGGATCTGCACATGCCTGGCATCAGTGGGATGGAACTGCTCGCCGAAGTGCGCCGTTGCTATCCGCACCTGGCGTTTTTGGTCACTACCGGCGTGGATGATGTGGACGTAGGCGTGAAGGCGATGCGCTGCGGAGCTGACGATTATCTCGTCAAACCCCTAAATGAGAACGCCGTAATGGCAAGCCTAGAGAGTGCGATCCACAAGCGGCAACTCGAGAAACAAGTCGAACATTACCGCCAACACCTTGAAGAAATGGTCGCGGAACGTACCGCACAGTTGCAAGGCGCTCTTGAGCAGGTCGAGCGCAGTTATGAAGACACGCTGCAAGCGCTTGGTGCCGCGATCGATCTACGCGACGATCAAACCGGCGGCCATTCCCGGCGTGTCTGCCGTTACTCTCTGGAGATCGCAAGAGCGATGGGCTGGCCGGACAAACAATTGAAGAGTCTTGCGAGAGGAGCTTATTTGCACGATATCGGGAAGCTCGGAATCCCCGATGGAATTCTGCTAAAGCCGGGACCACTCTCCGAGGACGAACGGACACTCATGCAGCAGCACGTGCGGATCGGGTTCGATGTCGTCAAGGACATCCCTTTTCTCGCCGACGCGGCGGAAATCGTTCTCATGCACCACGAGCGCTACGACGGAGGAGGCTATTTGCGCGGGCTCAAAGGAGAAGAGATTCTTCCAGGTGCGCGGATCTTCGCCGTGGCGGACACTCTCGACGCTATTACATCCGACAGGCCTTACCGGCGTGCTTCTTCGTTCGAGTCCGCGCTCGATACAATCCGCCGCCTGTCCGGAAGTCAATTTGACCCGAAAGTCGTAAACGTGTTCCTGAATATTCACGAAGACATTTGGCCTACCATCGCTAGAAATCAGCGGCAGATTGCCGGACTCTCAAAACAGCCACGCGAGAGGACTGGGACCCATCGGCTTGGTCTAGGCGTAATCTCTTAGCTAACTCCATATGTTTAAGCTCCGTGAAGATTTGTAGACGCGCGATTTCTTCCCTGCATCCGGTTTCCTGTTGTGTGATCATGCAGGAGGATTTGGGAAAGTCACTGGCGATTTCGATCGTAGGCAGGCCTTCATCAGGATGCTGCTGGCCCGGGTTCTCACTTGAAATTCATGATTTCTAATATTGGGCGGCTACCGTAAGCGCCGGGTTGAGTTGGCGGGATTGCGTAGAGCGGTAGGGTATGTCACGCGCGGGGAAAGCGCCCGCAGCAGAACGCGGCCACTGCAAAAGCAGAGAGCGGCGCGGGAGTCCTATCGGACATTTGCAGATGCCAACCCTTTTCGCGTCAGCGGTCTCCAAACGGTGTCGCCGCGCAGGTACTGCCAGAGGCCCTGCAGCCGCCAGATCATGTGCAGTTGGCGGTAGGGAAAGTGTTCGAGAAAGCAGTAAGTCACCAGCCGCGCTACATCTTGCCAGTCGTTGTACCTCTTGTAGGTGATCTCCTCTTGCAAAACCGAGCCGATAGAGATTACCGTCGCGAACGCATAGCCGAACAGCAGGAACTGCATGAAGAATTCGTGGCTCAGCACACCCAGGCAGGCGGCGAGAATGATGGTTACTATTCCCCCGATTTCGATTATGGGGGCTGATAGCTCAAACAGCCACAAGTAAGGAAGCGCCAGCCATCCGATCCTGCCGTAACGCCGCTTGAAGAGCATGTCCCGGTTGGCCCAGAGCACGTCCAGCAATCCTTTCTGCCAGCGCGCTCGCTGCCTTCCCAACGATTTCAAATCGGAAGGGACTTCCGTCCAGCACATAGGATCCGGAACGAACTGGATTTGATAGTCCACCCCTTGCCCCCGAAGATGACGGTGTAAACGTGCCACCAGGTCGAAATCTTCCCCAATGGCGCTTGGTCGATAGCCGCCGACAGCGCGCACGAGCTCCGTTTGAAATACGCCGAACGCGCCGGAAATAATCATCAGCATGTTTCCTCGACCCCACGCCTCTCTGCCAATCAAGAATGCGCGAAGATACTCAATGACCTGAATCACTTCAATGCTTTTGCGCGGCAGACGCACACGCTGCAGCTGCCCCCCTGCGATCTCCGACCCGTTCAAAACGCGGATGATTCCACCGACCGCTACCACCCGCTTGGGATCTTCCAGAATGGGCACCATGATGCGCAGCAGCGCTTCGCGCTCGAGGATCGAGTCCGCATCCACAATGCACACGTAAGGCGAGGTCGCCGCATTTAAACCTGCATTCACGGCATCGGCCTTGCTTCCTCCCGGTTCTTTGTCAACGACCGTCAATCTTGAGTCCACGCCGCTCCGGTACAATCCCCGTACCGGCGCGCACTTTGCTGATGCTACGTACACGGACCGGACCAGCCGGAGGTGGAACTCCTCGCGCATCTCTTCGAGCGTCCGGTCTTCTGAGCCATCGTTGACCACGATCACCTCAAGTTGCGGGTAATCAAGCTCCAGAAGGTTTCTCACGGCAACACGGATGGAGTTTTCTTCGTTATGCGCAGGCGCAATGAGCGTGATCGGCGGCGCCAGGGGTGTTTCTTTGATCCAATTCAAGCGATGGCTTTCCAGTCTCCGCTGATGGGCCGCACTCGTTCTCACCGCCACAATCAACATCAGCAGATAGGCCAGATTGCTGGCCAGGTAGTACCAGAAAAGCGCGTGGTTCGAAATATCCAGAAACCGAATCATCGCGGAGCCATCACATTCTTCTCGAGACGCTCTGCAGCTTCAGGCCCTGCTGCATCCAGTGTCCCCGCCTGCAGGACACTCAGCAGACGCTTCTTCTCTTCTTCGGTGATTCGTGCGCTGTCCTGGAGTTCAACCTCAAGTTTTCCCCGCAAATCTCCATTCTCGAGAGCGGTGAAGTAGGCATGCAGGCCGTAGCGATCATGCGCCGCTACCACCTGTTCGAAGATCGGAACCATGTCCATCCTGAGCCCCACGAGCGCTTCCGCCGCGCGCAACCGAACCAGACGGTTCGAATCTGTCAGCCCTCGCAGCAAAGACGGAATTACACGGCGATCGGAGTGCTTGCCTAAGCTTACGATCGCGCGTAGGCGGACGAACCAAATGGGATCCCGCGCCAATTCGTTAAGGACGTCAAACGCGAGGCCCGATTGTGACTGGGATAATGCCCGTGCCGCCGCAGCTCGCAATTCATCGAGGTCATCTCCCACGAACTGCAACAGGTCCAAACCCAGCGATGGCGTCGCCACCTCGCCGAGCACCCGCCCAAGCACTTCGCGCAGGCGACCTTCCGCATTTTGTACGTAGGGAAGCAGCAACTGGGGGCGCTCCGCGCAGCACTGGATGAGTGCGCTTTGCAGCGGCAGCGCCGGCACGGTCAGCCCCTTCTCCCCCAGCCATGCGAGGATCTCCTCTGCGGCCTGGGGACACGCCATCCGTCCCAATCCTCGGAGCGCCGCCAACCGCGTTTCCAGAACACGGTCGCGCAAGCCTTCCGCCAGAGCCGGGATACCTTCCGGCGCGCGCGTACGTCCCAGCGCCACCAGCGCCCGCATCTTCCGCCAGCCGGTCAGTTGCCGGGCTTCAAAGATGCGTTTTTCGATCAGCCCGCTGCTCCGTAGAAATTGCAACAACCGCGCCGATTCCTCTGGTCCCGCGGCTTCAAACGCATCCAATGCAATCGTCTCGACAATCCGGCGGTCGAATGCTTTTCTGCGCCATGTTTCGTAAGGAATCTCGCCGGAAATGAAGGCGCCCCATTTTTGCCGCAATTCATAGACCCGGGCATCGCGCTTCGCGAAATACCATTTCCGGTAAGTACGGCGGATCAGAATGAACGCGAGCAGCAGTCCGTTGCCCGCAATGGCCACGAAGATGGCCTTCAGAACGAACGCCGCCGGGCCGAGCCTCCATAGCCGTTCAAAAATGGATGCCATAGGTAAGCCCAAAGGCTGTGTCCGTTCTGTCTTGCGTGCGTTTCTGAATCGCGGCGTAACCCGTTACGTCCTGCCGTGGGGTCATCTGGAATCGCAACCCGCCGCCATAGGTTTGCGAGGAAAAACGACCTAGCTGATCTATTTGTGCGAAGTCCTCCGTGCCCACCGCAAAGAAAACGTTGCCGGAGAGCCGTTTCGCACCCCAACGCGCCAGTGGGAATCCCAAGCGCGAGCCTCCGGAAGGGCGCCATTCGGATGCTGTCCCCGAGAAAGCGCTTCGCGCACCTGTCGCTCCCAGCGATAACGTCCAATCCATGGGCAGATAGACAATCGTGGTGCCGCTAAGAGTTAAAATCCGGGATGACTGATACCAATACCAATGTTGCCCGTACACGAATTCCACGCCGCGCAGGAAAGTCGTCTCGCCGCTTTTCCATCCATGGTCCAGATTAAAGAAGGCTTCGCTCTTGGGGATCACAGCGTTGTCATCTCCGATCGCCCCGCCCACGGTTATTGCCCCCCACTTCGATTGACGTCGTGTAATGCTTCCCAGAAATTTTCCGGCGTCGACGCCGCCACGTTGGTAAAAACTCCCGGCAACACTTGTGGCCCAGTGCGGCGTCCATTGCGATGCCAGGCTCATCCATTCGTCATTATTTGCACCCGCAAAATTGAAAAGGTCGGTGTCCTGGCCAAACCGCAGTTCGTGTTTCGGTTCCGGGCGGAGGGAGATCAGTCCTGCCTGGGCCTCTACGCTGGTAGAGTCCAGATTCAGCGCTTTCTGAAATTCCAATCGCGCTTCGTTTCGCTTCCCCGCAGCGCGCAGGGCACGAGCACGGGCGGCATGTACGTCAGTTCGGGTGGGATCGAGCTCCACAGCGGCGTCAAGTGCTTGTAGCGCTTCCAGCGTTCTACCCTCGCGCAAATACACGTTTGCAAGTCCCATCCAATTGTCCGGATCATTCCGCGAGGCCTTCAAGATTTCCAGGTACTCCTTTTCCGCTTCTGCCAGATGCCCCGACCAAGCCAGCACGCGAGCGCGCCATGCCCGCACATCCATATCTTTCGGCGCACGTGCGACCGCTTGATCCACAACGCGCAACGCGGCATTCCAATCTTGGGACTCGGAGTACTTGCGAACTTGCGTTTGCCAGTCAGGTGGCTGCTCTTGTCCGAAGAGGGCGGGAGCTATCAGTAGCGCCCCCAAGAGGGGGCCGAAAGTCAGGATCCTGTGCCACGAGCGGCATCCATGGCTTGATGGCTTTTGCCATCGGATGACGCCGGATTTTAGGCACAGCAGCATTGTCCTATGAACACGCTGCAAGAATGACGCCATTGCCGCTGGAAGGGGATTCCGCTGATTCCGACTAACTGTTTTATAAACTGCAGATTACGGGGCTAGAGGTGGAGGTAAGGGTGGAATGCAGCAGTATAAGAGCTGCGAGCTTGCAGACTCGTTTCAGTTTGAAACAGAGCACGTCTCTTTGACTCATCGAGCCCGATTTCCCATATTCAAGAGAAGTCAGTTCATCCGACCAGGTTCTTGACCAAATCCTTGTGAGGGCAGAAAGCGTCTCAATACTCCTTGAACTTGGGAACAAGTTTGTCTTCCTCACAGCTTGCCGCTCTCATACAAGTTCACAGTCTTCTCCTTCTTAAAGCATCCATCAACTGCAAACTGCGCTGGCCATCGCGAGTTACGAAGAGGCCACGAAACTTGGAGGGCTGTTCGCGATCCCGCCAGGAGCAAGGGCAACCAAGCGCGCAAGTGTCTTTATTGCGTCGCGATTGTGTAAAGAGATTGCAAAATCAGCGCCCTGTCAATGTCTTGTACATCGCTGGGGGTTAGCATTCTTGCGGAAAAGTCCCCGCGCCCGGCTGGCAATTTGGAGATGGTACAGGCTGCAGGACTCGGCTGGTCGGGCACTCAAGTTTGCTTGAAGGAGGATGCGATGAAGGTTCGTTTCTCAAATCGGCTGAACGAATTAACTGGCTTCCTGGTAGCACTGGCGCTTTTTTGCGTTCCAGTAAGAGCGAATGACAACGATTCGATCCTGAAGAAGCGCAACACCATTGACACGATTTCCTCGACGGTGCCGGCAAACGGGGATATCAACCCGTACGGACTGGTCCGCGTTCCGAAGAGCATCGGGAATCTGCGGGAAGGGCATTATCTGGTGAGCAACTTCAATGCAAGTTCGAATCTGCAGGGGACCGGCACGACAATCGTGGACGTATCACCCAGCGGGGCACTCTCTGTGTTCGCCCAACTCAGCTCCGACGCTTTGCCCGTACCATGTCCAGGGGGAGTCGGGCTTACGACGGCGCTGGCCGTCTTGCAAACAGGGTGGGTGATTGTGGGGAGTCTCCCAACGGCGGATGGAACGTCTGCGACCGCCCAGGCGGGGTGCTTGATCGTGCTGGATAATATGGGCAACCCGGTGGAAACCGTGCAGGGATCCTTGATCAATGGGCCCTGGGATATGACCTGGATCGACGATGAGCAACAGGCGGCGCTGTTTGTGACCAACGTGTTGAATGGAACGGTGGCGGCGAATGGCAGCGTGGTGAACCAAGGGACAGTGGTTAGGGTGAATCTCCGGGTTTCAGAGACCAGAATGCCATTTCTGGAATCGCTGACCGTGGTTGGAGCGGGTTTTTCTGAACGCACCGATCCGGCTGCACTGGTTATCGGACCGACGGGGCTTGGATTGTCCCCGGCTTGCGGTCACGGAGAGGAAGAGTGCGAGAGTCATTCACGTGGAGATGAGCCTGTTCTCTATGTCGCGGACAGCCTGAACAATCGGGTGGTAGTTATCACCGATCCGCTCACGCGTAGCAAACCCTCCGGCGCAGGAATGGTGCTCAGCACCGGCGGAAGTTTGAATGATCCATTGGGTCTGACCGTGGCGCCTAACGGCCACATTCTTGTTGTGAATGGGAACGACGGCTTCATTACCGAGATCACGTCGCGTGGCGGACAGATCGCCAGGAAGCTGATCGACAATAGCGGAAATCCGCCGGGAGCCGGCGCGCTGTTTGGCCTGATTTTCGATCCGGAAAACGGCGTTGTTTTTGTGGATGACGCCACGAATACGTTGAACCTCCTCCACTAGCAATACGGAAGAGGAACAGCTAACAGCTTTGGTGGTGCCAAAGCCTATCCTCTCCATAGTTCACCGGGAATCAGGGGATTGCTGGCCGACTTTCGCGACTTGCGTGCGTGCGAGCCTGTGGGAGTGAAGTGCGGGTGTATTCAATTTGGGTAGACAACCGCAAAGTAAACGGCAACCGCGAGAAGCTGGAATGACTCCAAGCAGGCGGTGCGAAGTCGCAAGATTTGGTTTGGTTTCAGCCAAGACGGGACAATAATTGGTTGTCGCGCATAAAACGGGGGCTCGTGGATTCGCATCTGAGTTTCCAAGGGCATAAGACTACCTTACCCTGGCCTATGGGGAAGGCCCACATTTTATATGAAGCATTCTCTCGAATTACCCTGCTGGAGTCGTGCAGGAGGCCATGCACCAACTCCCTGTGATCCTGCCGTCGCACAACAATTGGTGGGCCCGACCGATCGCAGGAACCAGGCGCTCTAAGACAACTTTTCATCGCCATGGGGCGAACTGCTGTTTGAAGAGGAGGCAGTTATGCGAGGCAAAGTGTGGGCGAAAGGTATGCTGGCGACCGGCGCACTTGCGGGTGCGTTAATGACCCAGACGGAGCCGGCTTGGGGGCAGGGCACGGAGCAGACTCCGAGCCAGCAAATGGACGTCGCGACGGTTGGCGCGCTGTTGCAGAAGCTGCAAGCGCAGGTTGAGGATTTGCACGCGCAAGTCAGCGACCTGAAGGCGCAGCAGCAATCTGCTAAAGCAGAGTCCGAATTGTTGAGGAAGGAGCTGGACATCGCGAAATCGCAACTGGTGGCGATCACGGTTCCCACGAGCAGTGGCTCACTGGGGCAGGCGGTTTCGGTGGCCTCCGGCAAAACTTCGACAACGGAGGAGCGCATCAGCAGGCTCGAGGAAAATCAGCAACTCGCCGATTCCAAAATAGCCGAGCAGAGCCAGACGAAAGTGGAGAGCGGATCGAAATACCGGCTGCGATTGACAGGAATTGTCCTGCTTAACATGTTTGAGAATCGCGGCACGGTCGAAAACTCGGACTTTCCCTTGCTGGCGGAGAACCCGCAATCGCAGTTTCTGTCCTCGGGAGGCTCTTTCGGAGGCTCGCTCCGCCAGTCGCAGATCGGTATCGAGGCTTTCGGACCGACTATCGCGGGAGCGCAGACCAGCGCCAATCTTCAGTTCGATTTTGCCGGCGGATTCCCGGAAGTTCCAAATGGGGCGAGTTTCGGAATCATGCGTCTTCGTACGGGCACAGTGAGGCTTGACTGGGCGAAAACTTCGGTGGTGGCGGGGCAAGATACTTTGTTTTTCGTGCCGAACAATCCGACTTCTCTAGCGACGCTGGCGGTTCCGGCGCTCGCCTACTCAGGAACTCTTTGGAATTGGGCGCCGCAGGTGCGCGTGGAGCACAGGTTCACGGTGTCGGAGTCTGGTTCATTCCTGGTCCAGGGCGGGATTCTTGATTCGCTCACGGGAGACACCCCACCGTCGACTTATTATCGCGTGCCGTCATGGGGCGAGAATTCCGGCCAACCAGCGTATGCCGCGAGACTTTCGTGGACGCAAGACATTCACGGGCAGAATTTTACGCTGGGAGCGGGCGGCTATTATGGCCGGCAGGCGTGGGGATTTGGTCGCCGTGTGGATGGATGGGCAGGAACAGTGGATGCGACTTTGCCGCTGGGGAAAAGATTTGAACTGACGGCAGAGTTCTTTCGCGGGCGCGGGATCGGGGGCCTGGGCGGCGGGATTGGACAGAGCGCTCTCTGGAACGGCTCGCTTGCCGATCCGGCAACGGAAGTCTATGGATTGAATTCCCTGGGCGGGTGGTCACAGCTGAAGTTCAAAGCGACCTCGAAGCTGCAGTTGAATGGCGCGTACGGGTTGGACAATCCCTACGCTCACGAACTGCGCGAGCACGGAGGCAATACGAATTACTATCCGATGCCCCTGTCAAAAAATGAGAGCGGGTTTGTGAACTTCATTTATCAACCGCGATCCGATATTGTGTTCTCCATGGAATACCGGCGGATCAAGACCTTTACTCTGGATTTGGGCGGAAATGTGGCGAATGTAACCAGCTTCAGCGTGGGATACTTATTCTAGTGCGAATGATCGGCACCTCTCAAAAATTTGCGGTGGTCATCTCCGCGGTGGCGGTTCTCGCGTGCGGAGGTATCCCAGCGTGCGGGCAAAACAATGAGGTGACGCTGCGCGTGGCTGTCAAGAGACAAGGTCAGTCGAACCTGGAAAAATCAGCCAAACCACGGGTGGATGCATCGGATATTGTAGTGTGGCTGAAGCCTCTCGACACCGCAACCCAGAGTGAGCCGATAGCCGTATCCGAACAAAAGAAATTTCAACTTATTCAGCACAACAAGACTTTCCTGCCGCATGTTCTGGTCGTTCCCGTGGGCACGGTGGTGGATTTCCCGAACCGCGATCCATTTTTTCACAATGTATTCTCGCTGTTTGACGGGAAGCGATTTGATCTCGGCCTTTATGAAGCCGGGGCGACCAACTCCGTGCGCTTTGACCGGCTGGGTGTGAGCTTTCTGTTTTGCAACATTCATCCGGAAATGAGCGCCGTGGTGGTTGCGGTAGATACACCCTACTACGGGGTTTCTGATCGAAAGGGAAACCTGGCCATTCAAAATGTGCCTGACGGAAAGTATGAGTTACACGTCTGGTATGAACGAAGCCTGCCGGATGACCTGAAGACCCTCACGCGCGCCGTGACTATTTCGCAGACATCTAAAGAACTAGGTTACATTCAAGTTCTGGAAAATCCGAGCTTCACGCCCGCACACAAGAACAAGTACGGGCAGGATTACACTCCGCCCCCCGTGCCAAGTTACTCGCATCCATGAAAATGTCTTGAATGACTTCAGCCTGTGTCCATGTGTGTCACCTTCTCATATGGGGCGAAGGTGAACCATCAGGCGCGGCTAGATTGGCTTGAGAAATGACAGCAAGCACCGGTAGGGCGGCCACACTATCGCATTGGCGATATCGCGCCGGCCGCGACATTTTGGGCGGCGGCAGGGAGACGAACCAGGACGGTTGTCCCTGACTCCGAAGTTTGCTCGATGGACACGCTACCCGAATGGTCCTGGACGATTTTGCTGACGATGGCCAAGCCCAGTCCGGTGCCGTTGGGTTTACCGGAACTCACAAAGGGATCAAACAGCGAGTCACGGATGCCGCTGGGAATACCTTGACCGGTGTCGTGCACGCGGATTTCAAATCCCGCGGGAGTGTTTTTGGCGTCCACAACGATGGAGCCTTGCGTCTCGGTCATAGCCTCACAAGCGTTCAGGATCAGGTTGAAGAAGACGCGCTCCAGCTTTCGGGCATCAAACATGCCCTCCAGTTCAGCCGAGGAGGACAGCACGATACGCATATCGCGGAATTCAGGTTTTGAGTGGATGGCTTCTATGGCGCGGCGGATCACCTGATCGATTCGCGTGCGCGTGGGGGTAATCGCGCTGCGCTGATAAGAGAGTTCGCGCAGGGAATCGATCAAGTCGGTCATCTGGTTGGCAGCGGTCTTAATCTCTTCGTAAATCTCGTCTTTCTCGAGCTTGAGTGCTTCCGCTTCGTAGAGGAATTCGGCATTCGCCACCACCGCCGCGAGATAGTGGCGCAAGTCATGGGAGATTGAGCCGGCGGCCCGGGCCAGGGCGGCGATGCGTTCGGATTCGATGCGCTGCTGCTGCAGGGCCTGCAATTGACCTCGCATCTGGGCGAAGGAGGTGCTGAGTTCCACAAGTTCGGTGCTTCCACGAGGTGTAATCGAATAAGTAAAGTCACCGGCCGCAAGGGCTTTGACGCCTGCCACAAGATTGTCCAGGGGATGCGTGATTGTGCGCGCGACGAAAGCGAACAGAATGACTCCGAAAAGAACGGCGAGGCCACCGGCTACAAAGATCGAGTAATTCAGGCGTTTGATAAAGCTGCTTACGGGGACCATCGGCATCATAACGTAGCAGCGAACCGGTGAAGGCGACGACCCGTGCAGGAGCACGGAAGAATATGTGTACTTGTCTGTGACCAGAACGATTTCACCGGAAGCATTCGTCGAAGAAAATGTGCCGGAGCGCATCCGCCGCTGAAGTTCGGCGGAATCCCGCTCGGGGAGGGTAGAGGCTATCACGGTATCGCCGGTCGTTAACGCAATCTGATTGTTGGTGGCAACGGAGAGTTGTTGGGCGACGGCGGAATCTACCTGATAGCCAACGGCGAGAAATCCCAGAGGTTGAACTGTCGGGCCGGCCCCGGAAGTGATGGGGTGAAGGAAAACCCAATAGAGCCGACCGTCGTCGTACCACCAGGAAGCATCTTCGGCCGCATCGATGGAGCGCTTCAGGTCGCGTTCTGCGGTCTGGGCCGACCAGCCTGGCTTGGTCATGTGGAGGGCTACAACGCTTCCGTTTGGTTTTGCCAATACCAATAGATCGCTTTCCGCGAGTTTCCAGAAGGATTCGGAGCCGTCTTGAATGGTTGGGGCATGCTGCGTGGACATCAACGCTTTCATTGTGGGGAGGTCCGCGAGCATCGCTCCCATACGCGACAACTGCAATTCCCTTTGCCGCTGGACACTTTCGAACTCGCGGACGGACTCGTCGGTTCCGTCTGTTACCTGCTTCTGAATCTCGGCGTCCACCGTATGCCGGATGAAAAAGAGAAGCGAGCCCGTGAGTCCGAGAATGATCAGCAGGGCGGCGATGAAGAGTTGAGATCGTAGTCGAAACGTAGTCATGGAGCGTCAGCGAATAAGTTTATACGGCTGTTCCGGGAGCTGCCCCTCCGGGGGAAAATTTGTAACCGGCGCCGTGCATGGTCATCAGAAAACGGGGCGCGGCCGGATCCGGCTCCAGTTTCTGGCGCAGGCGAAGCACGTGATTGTCGACCGTCCGTGTGGAAGGATAATTCTGATATCCCCACACCTCGTTGAGCAGCTCCTCGCGGGAGACGACGCGGCCCGCGGAAGCCGCCAGATATTTCAACAGCTTGAATTCCTGTGCAGTCAGCGTAATGGGTTTGCCCGCGCGCGTGGCTTCCATACTGGTGAAGTCGATGCGCGCATCGCCGAAGGTGAGAACTTCGTGCTGGACCGATTTTGCGGGAACTTGAGTCACAGATGGAGATCCGGGGCCCGTCCGGCGCATCGCGCGGCGAACCCGGGCGAGGAGTTCCTTTGGGCTGAAAGGTTTTGTTACGTAATCATCCGCGCCCAGCTCCAAGAGCAGAACTTTGTCTTCGACCTCGGAGTTTGCGCTGAGGACAACGATTGGCACGGAGGCGGCGAGTGCCTTGAACTCCCGGCAGAGTTCCTTGCCGGAAATGCCCGGTAGCTTCAGATCAAGGACCACCGCGCAGGGAAGTTGTTTGCGGAAAAGCTCAAGGCCGCTGGGGCCGTCGGAGGCGATTTGCACCTGGAGAGAGTCGGATTCGAAGAGCCGCTGCAGGGTGCGCTGCATGGCGCGGCTGTCTTCCACCACCAGAACGGTGTCTATGGACATTGAAATCGAGCCTCCTCGTAGAACGTCCTTCTCACCCGTATCAGGCCCGTCCCAAGTTGCTGAACTGATCGTTCTCATCATGATACCCCTCTCTTGCCGCCGGACGACCCATGTTTGGATTTGGTCGAGTCTGGATTGAGCCGAACCCAGAGCACGCTTGGCACAGACTTGACCAATGTAGCGCGAAATCAAGCGTTCGAGTCGGTGCGGCGTTAGAAATAACAGCCAGGTGACATGACTGTGACAAATTCCCCCGTGCTTCTGCGATTCGTTTCAAATCAATCCAGAGTTGGGGTCCAGGCGCAGTAAATTGTCCTTCCTCCGCCTCTGCCGTCTAGCTCGGAACTAGGTCTTTGAACACCGGATGATTCTGCGAGAACTTTTTTCGAGGTATGTCCGGCAAAAATGCCTGCGGGAACAGTGGGCAACTCCCCGCTGTCCATTTCCGTTCGGGACAAGAAGTTTGCTCGGCCATGACTTGGCTGTGACAATTCAAAATTCGCTCTACCGTAGAGTAAGGGCTCGACCAGAAGGGCCGCCTAATCTTTATCAACTGCGCGGAAGATGGGAGTGGGTAACTCTTCTGGTCGAACTTGTAAACTTCCCGAAGAAGTGCCTACCCACACGAATCCCTTTAGGCCAGCTAATTCGTCAGCCAGCGCTGATCTGCCTGGCAATCGTCGCGCCGAAGATGAAAGATGTTTTTGGATCTGATACCCAGCGACTTGCCAGTAGACTAAGACGATTTCTCTGTGACGAATACGCTCACCCCGAGTTCGGGCGGCAAGGAGCGCTCGGAGGCCATTGAATTCCCGCTCCCCCGGAATCTTGCGAGGAAATTCGCCAATGCCGGCATCACGAATCAGGAGCTCTTGGACAAGGCCAGGTGTTGGTCAACGGCATGCGAATTGCGTTAAATCTACAAGCAGCGGAGTAGTCCCGCGGCTCCACTTCCTCGAAAACGGGTGCTGAATCCCGCCGGAATGCCGGTTTACTCCTGCGTTTCCGGTTCCACGGGGATCTCTGTTTGTTCGACGCCGGCTTCTTTTTCCGCGCGCTTCGCGATCTTCCGCTGTTCGCGGCGCTCGGCTTTCTCGCGCTGCTTCTCCAGGCGCTTCATTTCCTTCTGGCGCTTTTGGAATGTGATGGCCATAAAATCTCCTTAAATTCACGCAACAACCCGCTGTTTCGAGGAACGAGCCGCGTACTCTACCAGCGAGGTTCGCGAGGTTGCCGGGCGGATTCCCGGTAATCTTCGTTTGAGAAACGCTCCTTGCTTCCGCCGCGGTTCTCGAAACGAGGCGCGCGCGTAGCTTCCTTGGGGCGCGCTTCGTTCACTTTCAAATTCCTGCCGCCCACTGGCTTGCCATCGAGCCCAGCAATGGCCTTGGCGGCTTCATCGTCGTTCGGCATTTCCACGAACGCAAAGCCCCGGGCGCGGCCGGTCTCGCGATCCTTCACCAGGTTCACACGGCCCACCTGCCCGAATGGCTTGAACAGATCGTTCAACTCGCTTTCCGTGGTTTGAAAACTCAGGTTGCCTACAAATAGACTCTTCATGCTTGCTTCTCCTTTAAAGATTTGCAGTCGCTGGCAATACTTTCTGCCGGCACCTGCATTTACCTCAGCTCCCCTTCAGTATGAGCCCCGAATAAATATCTGAAAGCGGCCGGAACGCGACGGATGCCGCAGCTTGCGCAGTGCCTTGGCTTCAATCTGCCGGATACGTTCCCGGGTCACCGCAAAAACCTCGCCGACTTCCTCCAGAGTGTGCTGGCTGCCATCATCCAGGCCAAATCGCATTCGGATGATGCGTTCCTCGCGCGGCGTCAGCGTCCTGAGGATCGACGCGATCTGGTCTTTCAAATTCAGGTCAATCGCCGCGTCGGAGGGCGACAGCACGCCCTTGTCCTCGATGAAGTCGCCCAGGTGCGACTCGCCTTCGTCGCCCAGCGGCGTTTCAAACGACATCGGCAACTGCGCGATTTTTTTCGTCTTGCGCACCGCGTCCACGGGAATATCCATGCGCCTGGCGATTTCCTCGGAAGTCGGCTCGCGCCCCAATTCCTGCACCAGTTGCTGGCTGGTGCGCACCTGCTTGTTGATCATTTCGATCATGTGCACGGGCACCCGGATCGTGCGGGCCTGGTCTGCGATGGCGCGGGTGATCGCCTGGCGGATCCACCAGGTGGCATACGTTGAAAATTTGTATCCCCGCCGCCAGTCAAACTTGTCGGTGCCGCGCATCAGGCCGATGTTGCCTTCCTGGATCAGGTCCAGAAACTGCAGCCCGCGATTTGTATATTTCTTGGCGATGGAGACTACCAGGCGCAAATTGGCCGCGGTTAATTCGCTCTTGGCCTGCTGCGCTTCCGTCTCACCCCTGTGAATCAAGACAAGCGCGCGCTTCAGTGTGCTCGCTCCCACTTCGCTTGATTCTTCGATCTCTTTTATCCTGGTCCGGCAGGTGCGCAATTCTTTACGCGCTTCCATCGACGCTTCGCCATGTCCAGCCTTGACGCGCCGCTCCTGGCGAGCCGCGTCGCGTTCCAGGAATTCCAGCCGCTCAACCGTGTGGCGGAGCAGTTCAATCAACCGCTTGCGCTCGCGTTCCTTGAATTCAATGGAACGGGCAAGCAGCGACATCTCCACTCGGGTTCGCGACAAGCGCCACTTGGCCCGGCGAAAGGCGCGTTTTTCCGAACTGCCCGTACTTTCCAGTTTTGCGCGTTGTTTCATCCCCAACTCAAGCAGCTTTGCAATCTTGTCGATCGTTCGCAGCGTCTGCCGGGTCTTCTCTTCGACCCTCTCCTCAGTCAGATCCTCTTCGTCAATCTGTACAATCTCTTTGATGGAGCGATTCCCCGAGCGCAAGTCTTCGGCAACGACAAGCAAGGCCTTCAGGACGATAGGAGATCGGGTAACGGTCTTCAGCACGCGAAGGCTTCCGCGCTCCAGCCGCTTGGCTATAGTCACTTCCTGCTCGCGCGTCAGCAGGGCTACAAGGCCCATCTCCCGCAAATAAACGCGCACCGGGTCGCTGGTTTTTTCCGGAGGCGACGCGGTCTGGTCGAGTTCCGCATCTTCGCTGACGGCGGCCTCATGATGTGGCCGAACATCGGGCTGCTCAGCAACGTCAGGAGTGGCATGCGCCAGCTTGGCGTCGGAAGCGTCTTCGTAGAGCGTGATGCCTTCGCTCTCGAAGGCGGTGAAAGCGCTGTCAATCTCTTCGTTGGTATGTTCTTCCGCGGCGAACGCGTCGTTCACCTGGTCGTAGAGCAGATAGCCTTGTTCTTTGCCCAGCTTAATGAGCAGCCGGACTTGATCTTGTTGTTCCTGAATTTCCCGTGACAATGGTTTCTCCCCTCATCCGCTGCCAGTTTGCCCGGGCCTTCTTCACTGCACCCATTTACCCGGCAGGCACACTTGGACGAGGATTGGTTCGCTTCGAATCGTTTTGCGGATTGCAGCTGTGGCTACCTGCGCTGCGTTCAGTGGACGGGACTCCGGTGTCCCGATGCTCTTGGGTGCTGCGGCATTTGCAGCTCTAGAATCAGATGCCACCATCATACACTACCTGCTTGTCGGCAGGTTGGGCTTGCTGCGGTCCCTTTTGGACCCGCAGGATTTGCCGGGGCGCTGCACTTGGTGACACTTATGGCCGAATCGCCCTCTTCACCGATGTACTTTGCTTCTCGTTGCTGGTTCCACTTGCGCCCCGCCGCGGATGCTTGGGACTAGCAGGGAAGTGCAGCGGATCCCTCAGACTCTGTAATTCTCGATAATAGTAAAGCGCGCTGGGCCCGGGCCGAACGAATTTCAGATTCTTGAGAAAATTGATCTCTTGCTCGCTTGCATCGCCGCTCATTCCCGGGTTTCGAAGAAACTCCTGCAACCCCGGCGTCTCATCCGCTGTGGGCAGGCCGCTCGTTTCCACAAATTGAAAGCGGACAGATCTCGCTGAGGCCAGGCGCTTGTTCAAGTGCACCTCGACTGCGAAGGTCTTCAGATCGATGTCCCAGGATTGGATCGCCGGAGCCAGGAAAGCGGCGCAGTGGTCGATGGAAAGGTTGTAAACATCCGTGTCCTGAAACTCCAGAATCATGGCCCGAATCTCTTCGTAAGATTGGCGCTGAAGTTTCCCCATGTTGCGCAGCCATCTCTCGTTTTTCAACTCCTCCTGCGCGATTCCTCTGGCCAGATCCAGCAAGGTCTGGCTCACCAGCCGCTCGAGCTCGCCGAATGCCTGCTTTTCAAAAATCTCGCGCACCTCGCTGCGCTTTTCCGGCTTGCATTTCCGGAGGATTAATTCCCGCACTTCCGGGAGCAACGGCGCGGGCGGTTCGCCCAGTTTCTTTCGCAACTCCTCGTGCCGCTGCGCCTGCACCATCGAAGCCAGATGGCCCCTGGGAAATTCCAGGAAGGCGTCCATTTTGTCGTAGAGGTCCGTCCGGTCGACGGCCGGCGGGGCCTTCTTCCTGGAAAGAAGCTGCGAGATATAGGATTCCGTGACCTGGGCCGCGGCGGCCAGGTCTCGTTGTTCAAGGCCCAGCTCCTTGAGTCTTTGTCGCAGGATGAAGCTTACATCCACGGGCGCAATCCTCTCGATTAACCAAAGTAGTTAACGTAAAGTGTAAGCGAACCTATATTACTTGACAAGAACTGTAAAGTAGCCCATGCTGGAAAGGTGATCCCAAGGCTGCCTTCAGGTTTGGAAAACCCGCGGGGGTTCCTGAAATACTCCCTTGCTCATGACCTGAAGGAGCTCCCCATGTTTGTTCGCAAAGTATCCATGCGCCTGAAATCCGAAGCTGCGGGGCAATTTACCCGCAAGATGGAAGACGAGATCATCCCCCTGCTTCGAAAACAGAAGGGCTTCCTCGACGAAATGACCCTCATCGCGCAAGGCGGCAAGGAAGTCTACGCCTACAGCTTCTGGGAAACCAGCGCCGATGCCGAAAACTACGACAAAAAGGAATTTGCCCGTGTTACCGGCATGCTTACCAATGTGATTGAAGGCGCCCTGCGGCTCCATACGTACATGGTTGCCAACTCCACTTTTCACAAGCTGGCCGCTGCGGTTGCATCCTGATCTAGCTGGCGTTGCACCGGACAAAGCCGCGGTTGGCTGATGCCCGCAGACTTTTCTGAAGAGGGTGGGCGCCGAGCTTTCCCGATTTTTTCTTCGATGGTTCTCGGCAGAGGAGAAAAAATGCAGATTGCAATCTGGATTTTCGTGGGACTCGCAGCCGGATGGCTCGCCGGCAAAAGCCTTGAAGGAAAAGGATTCGGTCTGTGGATGGATCTGGTAATGGGCGTCGCGGGCGCTGTCGTTGGTGGTTTCCTTGCTCGATCGATCGGTTTCTCCGGTTATGGCGGGGTGTTTGTTTCCACCTTTATGGCCATCGGGTGTGCCGCCCTTTTGACGATACTTGTGGCAATGGCAAGTCGCAGAACGATTCGCGCCAGGGCGTTCTAATTGCCTGCGCTGGCAAAACTTGCCTTTAACCCTAGGTCGCTTTGATGACAGAAAAGAATGAATCCAACATGATCCTTATCCGTGAAGGCGCAGTCCTACCGCCAGATTTCGCACTGGAAAGCGAAGCGTTCCTGCCGGGTTGGAGGATGGTGAAGAATTTTGATGGCTACACTCTGAATCGAAAGATAAGCCAAGCGAACTGGAATTTCGTCCGCTTTACCGATGAACACAAAGCCCGGGTTGTCGGCCGCGCTTACCCCGGAACCCTTCGAAAAGGGATCGCCCAGATTTTGAACGGGCTGCGAGGTAAAAAATTCAACTCTCTCGAGATAACCGTGGTGGGCCTGAAGCGTTTCGTGGGTCTTGCCTTTGTCAGCATCTCGGCAAACCGGCGGCACATTCAGGGCGGGCTGCGGGTTTCTCCATAAAGTTTCTTGACTCACCTGGTTGAAGGGCGCCCAACCTTATCTCAGGATCGTCGGAAAGTAACGGATGTTTATCTTTCGCAAAGAATTAGGAAAAGGAAACGCGTATGACAAAACTATATGTTGGCAATCTCTCTTTCGGCATGAACGATGAATCCCTGCAGCAGTTGTTTGTTGACAAGGGCTATCAGGTGTCTTCGGCCCGTGTCATCACCGACCGGGAAACCGGGCGCTCGCGAGGTTTCGGGTTTGTCGAATTGGGCGATGGCGGCGATGCAACGAAGGCCATCGGTGAGTTCAACGGACTCGACGTGGACGGCAGACAACTCCAGGTCAACGAAGCGCGTCCGCAGGAATCGCGCGGCGGCGGTGGTGGAGATCGCTCGGGTGGCCGCGGTGGTTATTCCGGCGGGAACGGTCGACGCAACTATTAAAGGCGGGCGAGCCTTGCTCGCCGGCTTTGCGCCGATCTCTGGAAATCTTTGACGATGTGTTGGGCCCATTTTTTAATCTCTTAAATACCAGGAGGCAGTTTTGGAGAATCTCTCGACAGGCCAGTACATCAAGCATTTTCAGTACGGTTGCGGCGTGATTACGGAATCAAAATTGGACCGCACGACGATTGATTTCGACGCTCACGGAATTAAAATCTTCGTCACGAGTCTGATGGTTGTCGAGCTTGCCGAAGGTACGCCGCCAAAGCGCCGCCGCGCCAAGCGCCCGAAGCCGGCAAAACCGGCTCCTGCGCTGATCGGCCGCGTCTTCGTTCCTGGTGCCAAATGAGTGCAAGTATTCTCGTGCAGTACGTGGGCTTTCGCACAAACGGGTTGTCACGAGAGTACACATTCAATGTTCGTGGCGACGGCGAAGACCGTGAATTCACGATCAACATTGCCAACGAGGCGTTCGTTTCGCATCGTGCCCGGTATCAGGATGCGCCCTCAATTTGTGCAGAACGTCTACAGGCGGAGCTGGCCGCTCACGAAAACCACCCACTGGAAACGCAGTATGTCATCACCAGCGCGGAACTCGAAACCTATCGCGCCGCGCGTTCCCCAAAAGCTGGCCAGAAATTTTGGAGTCGCAAGTCTCAGGATGAGTACTAGCCGTTGTAGAGGGCCACAAGAAGCCGAATTTTCCCCCGCCGCCCGCCTTACAAAACCCCATATTGCCAACCCCATCCTGCCCTAGTAGTGTCCCCACAGCCTCGAACAGAGAGTCCGCGAGGAAGTTGGCGCGATCCCATTGTTCTCGTTATCAACAAGAGTGATTTGATCCGGAATTGGGAACTCGATCCGGCGCTGAGGCTGCGCGCAAACACTCCCAAGAGCTTCAGGAGCTTGGCCGAAGCGGTGAATTGTCCAAGGCCTCGAAAGCTCTCGCTCTGTTGAAGGAAGAGATTGCGAA